>Ga0302347_1000110_pt1 | contig 152506 bp, 142 predicted proteins | sample PhyWR1_FD_202178 | JGI IMG/M metagenome (GOLD analysis project Ga0302347, IMG submission 202178) | Leaf surface microbial communities from wheat plants in UC Gill Tract Community Farm, Albany, California, United States - DLSL W.R1 (v2)... | ecosystem: Host-associated > Plants > Phyllosphere >... | reverse complement strand
AACCATAACAATGGTCCCTTCGTTCTTAGCGGTCGCGCTGGTGTCCAGATCGCCGATACGCTGTTTAATGAGCGCACTGATCTCGGATGGATTCAGTTGTTGCATTGCGCTATACCTCAATCTTTTTAAAGTTCAGTCTTCTTTAGACGTAGTTATTTTTAACAATTACGCTAGAAGACGAGTCCGCATTTTTTCAAGCTTGCTAAGCGCAGAATCATCTATCACTTGGTCGCCTGCACGAATAACAACACCAGCAATCAATGCTGGATTTACTTCAACTGTAACTTTCACAGCGCTGTTCAAACGTTTTTCTAACGCATGAGCCAACTTCTGTTCTTGTACTGAATCCAATGGAAAAGCGGATTCAATCACAACATCTACAGTGTTGTTATTTTGCGATTTGAGTTGCTCAAATTCTGTGTCAATTTCAGGTAACAATGCTAAACGGCCATTGTCTGCAAGAAGTGTCAAAAAGTTTGACACAGCCGCAGTTTGTTCATTACCTAAAACTTTCGCAAAAAGATCAACCTGCTCTGCAGGTGTCAACTCAGGGCGATTTAAATAAGCGGAGAATGCTTCATCTTGCACCGCAGCACTGAGCAGTTGTAATGCATTTGACCAAGCGTCAGTTGCATTTTGCTCAGATGCATAAGCAAATGCTGCTTTAGCGTATGGGCGTGCCAACGTCAAGAATTCAGCCATATTCGCCTCTCTTAAAGTTTAGCAGCCAGCTGATTCAGCATGGCATTATGAGCTTCTGCGTCAACTTGTTGGTTCAGAATTTTCTCTGCACCAGCAACTGCAAGAGCAGCAACTTGTTGACGTAATTCTTCACGAGCAGAATTGATGTCTTGGTCAACAGCATCTTTCGCTTGTTGACGAATACGCTCACCTTCAGCAGATGCTTGAGTACGCGCTTCTTCGACCAATTGTGCCGCACGACGGTTCGCTTGTTCGATCAATTGAGCCGCTTGTGCTTTCGCCGCATCAATTTCTTGCTTAACTTGTGCTTGTGCATCAGCAAGATCAGCTTTCGCTTTCTCTGCAGCATTTAAGCCATCAGCGATTTTACGCTGACGCTCACTAATCGCATTGATTAGTGGTGGCCATACAAACTTCATGCAGAATGCGACAAATATCGCAAATGCAATCGCTTGGCCAAACAATGTGAGGTTGATATTCATTGCAAATTCCTCAAATAGTGAATTTCGGAATTAAGCTGATTAACCTACAAATGGATTAGCGAAGATGAAGAACAAGCCAATACCAACACCGATCATAGGCACAGCATCAAGAAGACCTGCGATTAAGAACATACGAGTTTGAAGTTGTGGAGCCAATTCTGGTTGACGAGCAACAGCTTCAAGGAAACGGCCGCCTAAAAGACCAAAACCAATCGCAGTACCTAAAGCACCAAAAGCGATCAAGATAGCAGATGCAATTGCAACTAGACCTAAAGTGAGTTCCATGATAATTCCTCAGAGGTTAGGTTTATACCAAATTAAAGTAAAAAAATTATACCTAACCACCGGATGACAGTTAGGCAATACCATTAATGTTTTTCGCTTGCCATGCTCAAGTATACGATTGTTAGCATCATGAAAATGAAGGCTTGCAATGTAATAACAAGAATGTGGAAGATAGCCCAAGGCACAGACAACGCCCACTGGATCCAGAAAGGTAACAACGCGATAAGAATGAAGATTAACTCACCCGCATACATGTTACCGAATAATCGGAGTGCCAATGAAATTGGACGTGCAAGGAATGTTACTAATTCTAGAATTAAGTTCACTGGAATCAATAACGCTTTTGCAACTGGGTTACTTGGATTAAATGGGTTAAGTGCCAATTCACCAACGAAACCGCCGATGCCTTTTTCACGAATACTATAGAACAAGATCAACGCAAATACAGACAAAGACATACCAAGGGTAATGTTAGGGTCTGTAGATGGAACAACCTTGAAGTAAACGTGGTGAGGGTCCATACCAAATACGTTTGCACCAATCAATTGAGCTGTATACGGAATCCAGTCAACAGGAATTAAGTCCATCGCATTCATGAGGAAAATCCACACGAAAATGGTCAAGGCTAAAGGCGCAATTAAACGTGATTTACCATGAAACGTATCACGAACACTTGAGTCAACAAACTCGATAATCATTTCGATTGCAGACTGGAACTTGGTAGGAACACCAGAGTTTGCAGCTTTCGCTACGCACCAGAATATCAAACAGAAAATCACACCAAGGCCAATTGACCAACCCATTGAATCCAAGTGGATAGCAGTGAACCCCATCTGTTGAGCTTCTGCACCACTTTCAGCCAATTTCCAAGTACCATCTGGCATTTTGCCATAGGTCATATTGGTCAAGTGATGCTTGATATACTCGGTCGAAGTCAGGGCATGTTCTTCAGCAGCCATAAATCACACCTGGTCAATGTCAAATAATAAATAGAGTTAACGAATATCGCGTGCTGCATGATATCTCGTTAATCCCCAAAAAAATTTTCAATTTCTGCTGCGCTTATACTCGTTTTTGTTGTCGTGCTACCCAAAAAGGTGCAATCCACGACATCGCTTGAACGAGAATAAAACCACAAAACAATGCCACCGGAGATAACGGTTTGACATTGCATAAAATTAAAATGAAACCAACGATCACAATTGCAAATTTGCCCATTAAGCCTCTATACATGTTCGAAAGAACCTGTTTTGAAGCACGCGCCCCTGCTGCTCGAAACGACTGCCAAGAAAAATAACAACTGGCAAGCCAACATATCAGTGCACCTAACGCTGCACTCAGAGCCGCAGTCGAGTCTTTCAAGACCCACGCTACCAAGGCTGAAACAGGAATCATAAACGCTTGCAAATAGACCAAAGCTTTTGCTAATCGTCGGTCAATCAAGCGACTAGTTTGGCTCATTTTTTATCCACTCACAGCATAAATGCTTGACAAGTTTAGCTGATGATCGTTTTTAATCGCAGGCATTATAGAGTTACACCCCTGAACATGCAATCTTTTCCCGACCTTAGTCGTGTTTTTTTCGATATACAGGTTGCTTTGCATATGAACAATTGTTGATTAATTTTTGCATCATTTCCGTGCATTAAGTACGCAAGCTTGTGTTTGTTGAGCCAAAGTCTGCCATGCAACCACAAAATCTTGTTGTTTAGCCAAAGTTTCGTCTACCGCTTGAAATGAAATTTCACCCAATTTTCGGTACTGACTTGGACTTGCGCTACCTTCTGCCAGCAAGCACATTTTTTTGTAAGGTCTCGTGTCATTTAAAAACTTGATTTGAGTCACAGTCGGCGCAACATGCGGATCATCTGTCATCGCACCTGCAAATTTTAAGTTTAATGAACGCTCTAAATATTGGTAAGCATCATGATAAGCCCAGTATGGACGTGCGCTACCTGCACTGATACTTTTCTGTGAAACGCGCAGCATTTCACTGGCAAACTTCTTCGCATTATTCCAATATGCTGCTTTATTTTCTGGATGTTGTTGTGAACGTAAGGCTGCAATAAAGAAACCGATACGTACAGCATTATTTGGATCTAACCACACATGTGTATCAATCGTATCTTTCAGCGCAACACCTTTTGGACTTCTTAAAGGAAGTGCTTGGATAATGCCTGAATTGAGTATTGAAATCGCTTTTGGATTGTCACCTAAAACCTTTTCCAAAGGCGCTTCATGTTCTTTTCCCAGCCAAATCACCAATGAAGCATCCATAATCGTTTTGCGATTATCTGGTGTAAGTTGCACATCATGCCCCGTTTGATTTCCCAAAAGTAAAACAGGCTCTTCTATGCCTTCTGTTATTTCTTTTGCAATCAAATAAATAGGATGAGTTGACACCACTAAAGGCGCTTGAGCCCAAGTGACACTAATAAATAATGCACATAAGCAAAAGGCGATAATGCGATTCATGGGAGTGTATTACCAAAAAAAATTTATGTTATAGTATAACAGAAGTTAAAAAATACCTACGCCATTCGTAAGTTGATAGAGCTTCATGTTAATATTTGCGATTCTCTTCCATTCAAATAACAAGTTTTGAGGTCTGATATGAGCTTATGTTCACACGAGCAGCATGATACTTTGCATGGTGTACACGATCATCTCAATGTAGAAGCTCGTTTATCAGAAGCAGAAAGCCTTTGTGCAACCTCAGGTGCCCGTCTTACCCCTTTGCGTAAAGAAGTACTTGAATTAATTTTGAATGCCTCAGGTCCTGTAGGTGCTTATGATCTTTTAGCCAAGATGAAAGGTGCTGCAGAACGTCCAGCTGCACCACCTACTGTGTATAGAACCTTAGATTTTCTCTTAGAAAAAGGTTTTATTCATCGTTTAACCTCTATTAATGCTTATATCCCTTGTTGTCACCCACGTGAAGGACATCAAGCCGCATTTTTAATTTGCACTGAATGTCATACAGTGAAAGAAGCTTCAGCAAAAGGTTTGATTCAAGAATTAAACCACTTAGCCGCGTCAGATCACTTCAATGCACATCACAGTATTATTGAGATTTCAGGAATATGTCAGCAGTGCTCGAACAAAGCGTAAACTCCCCTCTCGTTCAACTGCAACAAATTAATGTCCGAATTGATGATCGTGACATTCTAAAAAATATAGATTTTTCATTACAAGAAAAAGAAATTGTCACGCTTATTGGTCCCAATGGCGCAGGCAAATCAACCCTGATCAAAGTATTATTGGGTATTTTAAAACCCAATGCGGGCAAAATTATCAGCTCAAAAAAAATTAAACTGGCGTATGTACCACAAAAATTTAATCCCTCTCATAGTCTGCCTTTAAGAGTAAAAGATCTACTGGATCTTGAGAAATGTGATAAGGCTATTAAAGCTGAAATCATTCGAGATACAGGCATTGCCAAATTAGAGTACGCCAAAGTACAACAACTTTCAGGTGGTGAACGTCAGCGGGTTTTATTGGCGCGTGCTTTATTACGCCAACCCGATATTTTAGTTTTAGATGAACCTATGCAAGGTTTAGATATCCAATCTGAAGCTGAACTGTATGAATATGTGCGTAGCCTACCACAACGTTATGGTTGCGCCATTTTAATTGTGTCTCATGATTTACAATGGGTCATGCAAGGCACCCAGCGAGTTGTCTGTTTAAATAAGCACATTTGCTGTAGTGGTTTACCTGACAGTATTCAGCAGCATCCAGAGTATCAAGCTTTGTTTGGTGATACCTTTGGAAAATACCACGCTTTTTACCAACACCATCATGACCATTGTGCACATGGTGACTCCGCCAAAACTTGTGAACATGGCCCACATCCACACATTCACCCAGAACCGGAAGCTTAAACCATGATGGAATGGTTAGAATTACTGTTACCTGCATGGATTATGGGAACACTTTTAGTGTTTCTAACAGCTCCGCTAGGTTGTTTGATGCTATGGCGTAGAATGTCGTTCTTTGCTGACACGATGGCACATGGTACCTTGCTGGGTGTCGCTTTAGCCGCTGTTTTAACTTTACCGCTTTGGGTTGGTGTTACCTTTACTGCGATCCTCTTGGTGGCTGTACTTTGGGTTTTACATGACCCGCGCTTACCCAATGACGCCTTACTTGCATTATGTGCTGCGACCTTACTTTGTTCTGGTCTATTGTTAATTCAACACTTACCCGCATTACGTCCTGAATTATTAAGTTATTTATTTGGTGATTTATTAACAATTGAGTGGTCAGACCTACCTATTTTTGCAACTGTGATTATTGTTGCTTTAGCTGTCCTCTACCGTTACTGGCAAGCACAAATTCAAATTGCGATTGATCCTGATATTGCAGTGAGTGAAGGTGTAAACGCCAAATGGCAACGCTTAATTTTTATGTTGTTATTGGCTTTATTCACCGTACTCGCTTTACGTGCAGTTGGTTCGTTATTGATGGGCGCATTATTAGTTATTCCAGCACTGGCTTCACGTCTTATTTCGCACTCACCGAAACAAATGGTGATAGGGGCGTTTGTAATTGCTCAAATTGGTGTGACTGTGGGGTTATGGTCAAGTGCAGCCCTGAACATCTCTACAGGGCTAAGCATCGTATTAACGATGTCTTTGCTGTTTGCTGTGATTTTCTGTGTAATGAAAATAAGAAAGATGGCTTGATGGATCAATTCCATCTTTAGCCGAACTCAATATTTAAACTATGCTTTTTAACGAAACATATAACCCATATACAGCAATGACAATCAAAATTAATCCGCAAAGCCCTAATATTTTTGGATAAATTTGACTTTTAGAAAGCTTATTAAACGACAGATAGACCAAAGATAGCGTGAGAAAATCTAAAATAATCCATGTCACAACTAAGATAACCAGACTGGTATTTATATCAGCATGAATATGTATAAACTGCGGAAAAAATGATGAAAAGAAAATGATATCTTTAGGATTTGAGATACCCACTAAAAAGCCTTTGCTGAGACCACCATCCACAGGCGACAACATCGTATTGAGTTGATGCTCCTGCTGCGATAATACTTCTTTTAGAATTCCATAACCTAGATAGGCAATATAAAGACATCCTAAAACTTTAATGATCAAGAAAAGTGTTTCATTGACACTAAACATGCCTTTTAAAATTAAAATAGAGGCTGTGATAAGTACCAAAGAAGCCAAATTTGTCCCAACAATAGTCAGTAAAGACTGTCGGTAGCCGCCTTTTAAACCTGCACTTGCAACCAAGATCATGACTGGACCAGGCGTTGCAATCATGATAATCACACTAATGGCATACAAATAAAATTCTAAATAATTCAAAGTAACCTCGAAACAATGGCTTATTTATATGGTCAAATCTCTAACGAATAACGCACTTAATCGCCTAAGTTTTTATTGATGAACCAGACTTAATAAGCCAGCGGCACAACTAAACAATACAGCAAAGGTACGGTTCATATATTTTTGTTGTTTTGGTGATTTTAATAGTCTTAACACTTTGGCTGCCAATCCCGTATAACCAGCCATGACTATCAAGTCAATCGTGATCATGGTCACTGCCATAATCACATATTGAATCCATTGTGGTTTAGACAAGTCTAGAAATTGTGGCAAAACAGCAAGTAAAAAGACGATAGCTTTTGGATTACTGATATTGACAATAAAGCCATATAAGATCAGCTTGGGAATAGATTTTGTCGGTTGCTCAGTTGGGATATCTATCGACTGTGTTTTCGTCGTCCATTGTATGTAGGCTAAATACAGTAAATATAAAACCCCAAACCATTTCACCACGAAAAATGCCAGCGGTGTGGTTGCAAACAATACCCCAACCCCTGCTGCGACAATCGCAATTTGAACCAACAAGGCCAGTTGTAAACCGATTGCATTCCAATAACCACGGCGAAAACCATAATTTAGACCGCTCGACATAGACGCGATCGCACCCGCACCAGGTGAAATACTGATCACCCAGCACGCCAACATATAAGCAAACCAGACTTGATACGACATAACAAAAGGATAGAAAACTTTTAACACGCTATTATAGCGGTTTTAAAACCATACATTTCGATTAATTTAATTGGTAAAAAATATAAGACTTTACTATTCAGCTGTTGCTTGATCATGCACAATAAGGGGATTGATAAATAAAAATTGAGGAGCCATCACCATATGACAGCCCAATCTGTAATTCTACCTTTACCTTCTAATCATGCTCGTTTCATTGTTTTAAATTTAAAAAATCTGTCTACTGATGGCTTAAAAGAACAACTCAATGCGTTGTTAAGTACACGTGATCGCCTAATCACTCAACATCCTGAAGCCGAAATTAAAACCTCAATCGCTTTTGGTCCTGAACTTTGGGCAAAACTTTATCATACAACTCCTGAAGGGTTTAAGCAGTTAGAACCGATTCAAGGCGCATTTAAGATGCCAGTGGTTCCTGCTGATGTACTCATTCATATTGCGTCTGCACGTACAGATATTTGCTTTGCGCTTAGCCAATCCTTTTTTGATGGTATCCAAAATCAAGTTGAGGTTCTGGATGAACGGGTGTGCTTCCGTTATCTCGACGGTCGTGACCTGACTGGTTTTATTGATGGTACTGAAAATCCTCAATTCCCTGATGATCGTGCTGAGACTGCGTTATTAGGTGAAGATTCAGGTATTTTTGAAGATGGATCTTTTATTTTTGCACAACGTTATGTACATGAACTTGAAAAGTGGAAACGTTTAAAAGTTGATGCACAGGAAAATGTGATTGGTCGTTCTAAATTAGAAAGTATAGAGATGGACGATGAACACAAACCTGAAAATGCCCATATTGCTCGTGTTGTCATTGAAGATAATGAAGGCGAAGAATTAGAAATCCTACGCCACTCTCTTCCTTATGGCGATGGTCAAGGCGAGCAAGGCTTATTTTTTATTGCCTATACCAAAGACTTAACCCGTATTGATCGTATGCTAGTCAATATGTTTGGTACTCAAGGCGATGGGATTCATGACCGTTTGCTGCACTTTGTAACACCTATGGATGGTGCTTATTTCTTTGCACCGAATGAAGAAGTGTTGGAAGAGATTTTGGAAGACTAGAATAAGAAAGTAGCTACGGACGTAGCTACTTTTTATGTTGATTTTAAACTTACTCTACCAAACTAATGATTTTTTCATACTACTGAATACATAACATTATATATCTAGAAAATTTAATCATGTAATCGTTTCCCGTCATTCTTTAAACCAATCAAATTTTTTATATTTTGAAATATTTTTTATGGATATTTCATTCATAATATATTGGTTAGTGATAGGCTCAAAATTTATCATCACTTTGCTTCACACGAGAAAACATTACACCTAAAAGATCTTAAACCATATAAAAAATTATACTTGTTCACTCCAAACTTTAACCTGTTTTAACTTATGATCTTTTATATGAAAAACAACATTATATGCAGATGCGCCTCCACTATTAAATTGATTAACTAAATATAATTCTTGTCCTTTCAAGTAAACATTAAATTGAGATATTTCGCTTTTACCATTAAGAGATTTCTTCGGAAAAAAATACCCTTTCAAAATATCGTAGGGTATAACAATATCTTTTCCATTATACTTAATTTCTATTTTTGATAGTTGAGAATAAGCATTATTTGGAATAGTATTTTCTACCCCCCATACAATCTGGTTTCCTAAATAATATTTTTCTCCGCTTTTTCTAAAGTCCTTTTCAGTCAATCTTAAATCTTGAGAATATATTTTTACGTCAGCTTTATCGCTTTTGAAAATAGCAGTATTAGATGTGGTTTTATTTAAAATAATTTTACTATAATCTTTAAAGAAATTGACTCTATCTTTATAAATATACCCTTCTTTTCCATTATCTAAATTTACAAAACAAAATTTTGAACTAGTTTCCTCCAAAATACAAGAAATCACCTCATTGTTATTAACTTTCCCAATAACTTTTGAATTTAGGCTCATTCCCTCTCGTAAATTAACATATCCATCTTTATCAAAAATTAATCCAAAGTTAGCAGATGCATTTGTATTCAATACTAGAAGAGCTGCTGTAAAAAAAATATAATTTTTCATTGTGGATAAGTCCCATTTTTATCGCGAATATACTTAATTTTTATTTTAGGGTATTTTGCTTTAAATTCTGTGATTTTTTGTGCTAAAGTTTCTAACTCAATATTTTGTGCTCTGGTACAACCCATCGTACCTTTCCAACCTTGTCGTTCGGCAAGAGGGTCCTTTAACCCTGAACCCCCACCATGAACCCATCTCGCGCGTGCATCTGTAGTTCTTATTTTCGTTGTACCATAGGCTTTTCCCAAATTGGAGGTTCTTTTACCACCATGAACTTCTGTAAAGTATCCACTAAATACACCATCTGCACCACTTTTAGCATTGGAAGCAACCTTGCTTCCTGACTTGAAACTATATATTTTATTACCTAAATGATCATAAAAGACTGTATAACCTGTCCGCGGTGTTTCACTGAAAGTATATGATGTATCCTGAAAAGTATATATAACAGCCATACCATCTGTTATATTCACTTTCACATTTTTATTACTCCCATTCGTTTGAGTTTGGTTTTGTTCTATTTTTGGAACAGTTTGGTTCTTAGGCTCCACTGCACTTTTATCCACAGGTGTTCTTAATTCAAGCAAATTTGAAGTACTTTTATTTGCCGAACTGGTTGTGCTATTTCTTGGTTTGGTCGTGTGGTTTTTTGAAAACGTAAGTATATCTAGATTTAAATTACCTAAACCAATATTACCAAAAATATCTTTTAATGCACTGTTAGAAGGTTTATGCTTAAGATATTTATTTATCTTAATTTTTTGACCAACAGCTATGCTATTTGGATTTTTAATATTATTATCGTTAACTATTTTTTCGACTGTAGTATCATGTTTTTTTGCAATTTCGGCTAAAGTATCTCCATTTTTTACAACATATTGACTCTGTTCATTTAATTTTAACTTCTGCCCAATCGAAATCTGATTAATATTCTTCAAATTATTATCTCGAGCAATTTTTTCAACTGTAGTATTGTTCCTTTTCGCAATACTAGCTAAAGTATCTCCTTTTTTTACAGTATAATCATTTACTGAATTAGTATTAATCAAACTTCTAAAATTATCTGGAAGAAGAATTGATATTATTTCATCACCTATTTTTGATAAAATAGGTGATGACTCACCTTGAGAATTAGTTTTTCCAAAAACAACATTAACCTCTTTTTTTTCACCTCTATCCATTGATAAGTGTGAGGGTTTTTCATTACTGGAATTTTTTATTGTAGCTAATACATAGTTTTTATTTGCAATACTTTTACCATCCGAATCTGTTAATTTTAACTTAGTTTCTACTTTTTGTTTTAATAAGCTTGTTAATAGCACTAATTTACTTTTAAATACACGTTCATACGTTTTTACAGCATCATCCCTCCATTTGAATCGTAATGCTCTCTCTTTACCTCTATCATCATTGTAGTATCCTGGTCCATCATGATGTAGCATATATATTAATTGCCAATATTTTTCATCATTTGGCTTAAAGCCCCACTTAACAGCCAATCCTCGATTAAATAAAAAAGCAACTAAAACACCATATGCCCCTATCGTAGCGTCGAAAACCTTCATTCCGCTCATGTCAATTTCAATACCAAGTATTTCTTTTGACCTTGCCTTAAAAGCATCCGCCGTACCTCGTGTATATTGAGCCAGGCCTGATGCACTAGTTGTTCCTGCAGCAGCATCAGGATTATATCCAGACTCAGCCATACAAATTAATAATGTATATGCTGTCTCCTTATAATCTAAATTAAATCTAGAGCATAAAGAAATTATAATATCAACAATAGACCTGTATGTTTCATTACTAACATCCCCAATTATTCGTGAATTACCTTTTAATCTTTTTCCATTCGGAATTGGTATATTAACTAATGATGCATCTATTATTTGATCATCTTTGTATGCATATCCTTTTTTGGGTTGCAATAATTCATATATATCTGTCATTAGTTAACTCCATAAACTGAGTTTGCTGAAACTGCTCTACTCTTTCTATATCTGTTGTTTTTTAAGATTTTATCATTTTCCGATATAAGAAAACCTTTAATACTTAATATAACAGGAGTATCAAATCGTTTTTTTTCACTATTATCCATAGCATTAGCATTATTTGTGACTCCCTGATTAAGAATGATGTAAGCTTCTTTATCATCTTGTGCGCAAGAAAAACTAACTAAGCTTACATTACCTTCTTTTAATATATGGGAACTATAAACTTTATTAATTTCCTGCTTCAAAATTGGCAAATCAATAACTTTGTTCTTACCTATAAAAAGCTGACTACTTTTACATTCCCTAACTATTCCACCACTTCCTCTATCAACTAACCCCTCCTCAGGATCAAAACAATATGAAACCACTTTAATTTGTTCTTGCCCACATTGAATTTGTTTAGATTCATACCTTTTATAATTATCTTCAACTTCATTTTTTTTTGCTGTAGAGCAAGCACTAATACTTAACACTGACAAACACAATAGAATTTTTTGTATTTTAATCATCATTTTCCACCTCATCTTCATCAACAATTGGATATTCCATACTATCTAACTGCTCATACTCAAAAGTACTCTCTGGTTGATACCATATGTCCTCATTAATGTTTTCAATAACCTCTAGTTTTATATCTTGATTATTTTCAGCTGAATATCCTGTTAAAGTTTTACCTTGATCATCTGTTAAACCTAAAATTTCTTTTCCAGAAGGTAAAGTTAATTTATATTTTTGCCCAATGAGTGGATTATTATATTCATCTGTTAAATTAAAGCTTCCATAGTACAAACTAGGCATATTAGGTACCGGATAATTAACAATAGCACCACTATCAAATTTATGCTGTCCAGCTTTTACATGAAATAATCGTGGGGTTTCAATAAATATACCTTTGTCCGAAATTTTTAATTGACTACCACCAGCATTAAGAATAATTTCTTTAGGACTAACAATTTCAATTTTATCTTCTACTGAAATGATTTTTATATACTTACGTGAAAGGATCTCCAACCAATCTGTTTGAGCTTGTATTTTTATCGGACCCTTTGCAGCAAAAGCACTTAAACCTTTCTGTGCTGCAAACAAGCTGATCTTATCTTGTGCATGACCGACAATATTCTTCTGTGCACTCAAATTAATTGAGCCTTGCGCACTTTCAGCAATATCTTGTGAAGCTTGTAACACGATATCTTCTGGAGTTGTCAGAGCTATCCCATTAGGTGAAGCCAGTAACATCAATGCCTGACGAAAAATCTTACCTTGCTCTTGTTTGGCACTATCACCACTATTTTCTAAGTCTTTTGTATAACTTTCCATAAAGCCCTGTAAGGAGCCTAAAGCCTGCATCGGATTCACATCCAATTTGCTGCCTTTATTAAAAGTTCCACAAACACTGGTTAAATCAAAATCCTTAATTTCAACATTGGCAATTACCTTACCCACGTCTTTTAAAGCACTTAACGGTTCTGTATCAAATTTGTCTTTTAAACTGGTTAATTTACCTTTTAAAACATCAGAACCATGTTCTTCAATATTTTCAATAAAACTCTTTAAGTTCTCAATCGACTCTTTGGAATCATTAAAAAAGTCTTTAAATTCATCTACAATATTCTTTGTATCTTTACCAAATTTCTGGATGTCCTCGATAAAATCACCACTGTTTTTCAGCGCTGAAATTGGATCGCTACCTACAGCATTTTTAAATAAACCCACGGTTGCCTGTAAAGCCTGATTTGCACCTTTTAGTTCTAAAGAATTAATCAGTTTCGGCAAACGATTGACAACATTCAAGGCATCCGTTTGTTGTTTGACTGCTATTTCACTCAGCACTTTCATACTTTCTGCACCTTGATTTAACAAGGACTGCGCTTGTGTTGCTTCTAAGTGGTCTGCAATCGCATTTTCTTGGGCATACGTCGTGATAAGCATGCCTTTGCCTGCACGCATCGCACCATAAGCATCGGTTCTTAACTCAAAACCTTCGCCACGCCCATTGCTGGTTTCCTTATCTTTCGGATGGCTTAAGTTCCCGAGATTAAGTTGTGTTGCTGCATGACTACTTTGTAACTGCGTACTGATTTGGCCTGTTGTATCATCAAAGCGAAGTTGGTTAAAACCTGATCCACCCACTTCCGATGAGCGAATACCACTTAATTTTTTGGTATCAGGCAACTGGCCTTTGATATCAAACATGGTTTGATGACGTTCTGCTTCATGTAAACGTCCCATCACAAATGGACGGTCGACATTGCCATCAAAAAAATCAATAACTACGATTTCACCAATTCGTGGGTGGAATCTTGTGCCATAACCTTCTCCGGCCCAAGAGGTCAATACATCAACCCAAGCTGAGTCTGTATCATTGTCATTCGAGCCTGCACCACCATCATGACTATTGTCATCGGTACGGGTGAAGAGGAAACGAACTTTGATTCGCCCCCATTGATCGACATAAATCGTTTCGCCTTGCGGTCCAACCACTTTGGCACGTTGTGGAAATGCAGAAGGTCTATGCGCTAAAGGGTTATACTCAGGAACGATCGGAATTCTACGGCGTACCAAGAACAACTCATTGGCTTGGCGTTGGTCTTTTATTAAATGATTCCAATAGTTTAAGTTGAGCAGCTTGGATAACTGATCTTGTAGCTCTTTAGGTAAGTTATTTTGGTTGTAAAAAGTCTTTCCTAAGATTAAAAATTCACAATCTGAACCATCATGTTGATCAATTTCAGGGTGCTCTCTTAATTCAAACCAATAGCCAACTTGCGCATCGCGCACTGAACTGGTTGCGGTAAAATATTTGGACTGTAATTCTTGATATTGTGTCAATTGGGTATTTAATTTATCAACTTGAGCTGAACTGGAAACTGTTGTTTGGTCTTCGCCATTGAGATCACTGGTCCATGCGGGGCTAATCGTCCAAGCCTGTTCTAAACTTAAAGTTTCATTGTCTTGTTGATCACTATGTTGGTGATTGCTTAGCTGGCTATCACCTTGATCTTGTAAAAGGCTATCCGCTTGCCAACGTTGTACTTGTATTGCTGTTGATTGAATTGAGCGCTGGGCGATGAGGCTGGTGATCGTGTCAAAGCGTTCTGTTGCATGACTACGATGGAAGCGAATACTTCGTCTAGGCATGGCCTCATATTGGGTATTGTCATCAATGAGACGTAATTTCTGTGCCTGAATCTGCGTTGCCGAAATAGGCACAATCCGTACAGATTCATCAACTAACCAGTTAATACCTTCACTACGCCACAAGCGAGTTAAAAACTCATAATCCGTTTCATTGGCTTGCATTACAAAAGGACGGATATCGTATTGTTTTTTTAAACCACTACTGTCCAGACTTAGACTGGCAGAAAATAAGGCACTTTTCGCTTGCCACTCTTTAAATAAGATTTCCGATATTTCCAGAACACTTTTGTTCATAAAAACGCGGCTATTACGACGCTTATGCCAAAGACTGGTTGCATCTTCAAGCGTTAATTTATAAACACTTAAGGCCCCATCACTCTGCCCTTGACTTGCCCCTGTCACAATTCCAGTGGTTCGGTACAATTCACCAAAATCGGTGACTTGATCAACTGCAACCTGACACCCGATAAACTGTTTTAAAGCAATATTCGCATTGGTTGAAAGGCAGAGTAATTCTGCCTTTAAGCCTTGATTAATCTGTTGTTGCCCCTGAATGCATTGCAAGAATACACTGCTGTTTAAGGCTTGATTTGAGAATTGAACGTGGATCGCTCGTGTTTGTAGTCCCAAGCCAAAGCTTTCAAGTAAGGTCGTAATATTTTTCAGCATTTTAGTTATTGATATTTAATTACAAGTATCGTCATTTTAATTAAAAACTTAGAAAAAGACACCCATAAATTGTTAAATTTTATTCCACAAGTACAATAAAAAATATTACTTAATTATGTAGAATATAAGGTTAAAATTAAATTTTAAAAGCTACCAGTGATTTTTTCATTTATTTTAGGTATTGCATTTGCATAAAACCTTCAGTGCAATCTAAAATAGAATTCTTCAAATCCTCACACTTTATCTTGTTGTTTTTTAATAACTTAAATTTAAAACCATTGCTCACTTGATGCCCTGATTTAAATCCTTTTGATGAAACACCCCAAATAGCAGGATTATTCTGTTCATATATAGACTCAACCGTATACAAATTTAAAGAATCATCTCTAATAATTCTTTTTATATAGTTTTGATCCAATAATTTATAATCATATTCACCATTAGTATTACTAGAGATGCTCGTATAATTTAGCCTTACTATTGCAACTTCTTTTGTTACCTTATTAAAAATATAAAATTTCTTTAAGACATAAAAATCACCTCTTAAGATATTTTCTGTATATTGTACAAAGCCTACAAAATTTCGATCAGAAAAATAAGGTGAAATAATATATCGATTTAGCCCTGATAGGTTATTTCCATCTAAACGATATAACTCATCACCTTTTTTCAAAATAATACTATACGATTTCTGACCTTTATCCGCCTCACTTGAAGTATTTTCTTCTGTTAAGATCGTATAGTCCTTATCTATCTTTATTGACTGCCCTAATATACTAATACTCTTATAATCTTGATAAAGGTGACGACTAGAGTCATCATAAAGAACGACACTATTTGCTAATAAAACAGTGGGTACTAATAATATTAATAGTAAAAATATTCTTCTTAAATACATAGTTTAATCACTTTAAATTTCTTAATTCCAAATTACATTCAACTTAGTATCTCAGTACTGAAGATTTTATTAAAAGTAAATAGTGAGAACCTTCTATCAACAATAATTTTTAAATCCTTATTAAGAGCATAGTAAAACTACTCTGAATATTATTTTTTTAAAATTACGTCAAAATTAAATTCTCTTGTATCATTTTATCTTAAATAAAAAAGGGGCGTATAGCCCCTTCTTTACAACATCCAAAAATTTCTAGAACGGTACACGTTTATAATCACGATATTCTGGTTTCCAGAAGTTCTGTTCAATACTTTCTAGCAATTGCTCATCACTGATCATCGGCGCTACACCATCTTGAATAGCGGCTTTGGCAACTTTAAACGCGATAATTTTAGACACTTGCTGTAATTCATTTAAATCAGGCAATAGGTCTGCGTGGATATCTTGCAACTTCGGTGAACAATCAGCCAAAGCTGAACTAGAAGCCATCAGCATATTGTCTGTAACACGGGTTGCTTGAACTGCTACCACACCCAAACCAATACCAGGGAAGATATAAGAGTTATTGCACTGTGAAATCTGATAAGTTTCACCATGATAATTCACTGGGGTAAATGGGCTGCCTGTCGCAATCAATGCTTTACCATCTGTCCATTGAATAATATCAGCTGGCACGGCTTCAACTCGTGAAGTTGGGTTGGATAAAGGCAATACAATCGGATATTCACAGTTTTCAGCCAGCGTTTTAATGATTTCTTCTGTAAATAAACCCGGTTGACCCGATACCCCAATCAATACGGTTGGTTTGGCATTTTTCACAACATCAAGCAGTGAAATGATTTCCTCCGCATTACCCCAATGTGCAACATCTTCAGGTTTCTGCGCAAGCTTACGTTGGAAATCTAATAAGTTTGGCTGATTTTCAGTGATTAAACCAAAACGATCCACCATAAATACTTTGGCACGCGCTTCAGCATCCGTCAGCCCTTCAGCAACCATCTGTGCAATAATTTGTTCTGCAATACCACAACCTGCTGAACCAGCCCCTAAGAAGGTAATTTTCTGATCTTTGAGCTGTTTACCTGCGGCTCTACTCGCAGCAATTAAAGTACCGACACAAACTGCCGCTGTCCCTTGAATATCGTCATTAAAACAACAAATCTTATCACGGTATTTTTCAAGTAAAGGCATGGCATTTTTTTGCGCAAAATCTTCGAATTGAATCAATGCTTTTGGCCAACGACGTTTAACCGCTGCAATCACTTCATCGACAAATTCATAGTATTCATCCCCACTGACACGAGGTTGCGACCATCCCATATAAATCGGGTCATTCAATAATTGTTGATTATTGGTTCCCACATCTATGGTAATCGGCAATGTATAGGCTGGACTAATACCACCACATGCAGTGTAAAGAGACAGTTTTCCAATTGGAATGCCCATACCGCCAATACCTTGGTCGCCTAAACCAAGAATACGCTCACCATCTGTGATCACAATCACTTTGACATTTTTACGGTTTACGTTGTGAATGATTTCATCAATGTATTTACGGTCAGGATAGGAAAGAAATACTCCACGATGACGACGATAAATATCGGAGAAACGCTGACATGCTTCACCCACTGTCGGTGTATAGATAATCGGCATCATCTCACTTAAGTGGTTTTCAATCAGGTGGTAAAAAAGCGTTTCATTGGTGTCTTGAATATTTCGTAAATAAATATGCTTATTGATCGCTTCACTGAAAGAACAGAACTGTTGATATGAACGTTGACTTTGTTCCTCAATACTTTCGATCACATGAGGAATTAAACCGTGTAAGTTAAATTGAGTTCGTTCTTCTTCTGTGAAGGCTGAACCTTTATTTAATAAAGGCAGCTCTAATAAGGCATTACCTGCATAATGAATATATAGAGGATATTTTTTCAGGGTTTCCGTTGGCATTTCCATTCTCATTGAAGCAGACTGCCTGCTTCTATCTTTTGCTAAGCTACGACTTTGGTCTGATACAAGCTTAAGCCTATTTTTGACTAAATGGGTATTTAGATACGTGATAATGATATTCAAAGTATTTTACAGAATGATAAATTATTCTCAGTTTTACTGATCAAATTCTGGTTTTTATCTAATTTCATATTTTGCCCTAAAATAATGAGCCATGATCACGCCATTAAAACTGCATATTTGTACGCAATTTTGACCAATCATTGATTTTTTTTCTGTTTAGATTTATTTTGTTTAAAATACGATGAAGCTAAACCAATAACAATGAACACAAAGATCTCTCTACTCCTTCTTAGCACAGTCATTGCATGTACTGGCTGCCAAACTGCAAAAAAAGTCTCTTCTGGTGTTTCTAAAACCACTGAAAAAGTCAAAAGCATGGTGGGCTTAGGCGAAGCCAAAGTTCCAGAAGTTGATCAGCAAGGTGTGGTTGATGTCAGTAAAGCCACCCTCGAAAAACTAGAACAAATGAAGATCAATATGCCCACTGGACAATGGGTCTATATTGAAAATGATCTTCAAGGTATTTACACCTTACAAAACAAATCCAGTGATGGAAACGTCCTATATTTGCGTTTGAATTGTAAGATTCCTTCGCAGAAGTCTGGTTTTGCGATTGAAGATAAAGATGGTAAAGAGCTGCTTAAAGCACATGATGCGCAAACCGGTCAGGTTCAATTCTTAATCGACAATAAAAACTATGGCAATCCATTTGACTTAGTCAATGCGAAAAAAATGCCGACATTTAAAACGGCACTGAGTAAAGCCAAAGTGATTAAAATCTTTAACAATTCCAAACTTTATACCTTTACAAATGGCCATGCTGAGTTACTCAGCAAGCCTGTCACATGTAAAGAGTAGATCCATTATTTAGGCATATCCACAAATACGGCGGTTAAACGTCGTACTAAGGGTAAAACAATCAAAACCACAGGATATGCCACAGCCCATGATACCATCCATGCAGCAAGCCATTTGACCCAAAATCCGTTAATCAAACCCACATTGATCAACATATTAATCAATGACACCATGCCACTCATTAAACAAGATAAGAACAACGGCATAATCCATGCTGCAAATTTTGCAGGGAGTTTTGGGATATTGCCAATAATTGTGGGAGGAGTATTTGACATATATCGCTCTAAATTTACCAACAGGACACATTTTATTCTTTTAATAGACCTGAAACAATTAATCCTTCCACATAACATCGGCCACATTTTGCCATTTGATTTGATTGGACAAATTTAAAGGCTGATCATAGAGCTCAGATATCACATTGATTGCATCATCGAGTGAAATAATTGAATTTAAAGGGAGCCAGGTGTCATCACCAACATCAAATAACGCTAAGTTCAGATCTTCATTGCAAGACAGCCACGACTCGCCTTGTTGGGCAGTAGGGATATTTTTATCGTAACGCAAAATCAAGTGAGTCGTATCTATCCACCAAAACAATAAAATGATCTGACCTTGTTTTGGCATATCTAGCGCAAGATAACCTGAATTTGAATATTCCAAGTCTGTGGCCTGAATCTTCGCAAACAAGTGTATAACTTGTTCTTTTTCTATAATCTCATGATCGATTTGATCTAGAAAACTCACAAACATATTTTTTATCCTGTGATTAAAGCAGTGTAATCCGTCAAGTCCATTTGAAATCTAAACGCCAATACACAGTGAAATTGAGCATACCGACATTTTTCTTATCGAATAAGTTTTATTCTATACAAATGCATTCACCTAAAAGGCGCAAAATTTGCTATATTTAGCGTTTTTCTGCGACATTTATTTCTCTATAGATTATGAATACGGCCATACAAGCAGCTCTTGATCATGCAGTGCAATCCCTACAAGCTGAAGGGACTCTTCCATCTGACTGGAAAAACACGAGTGTTTTAACGCGAACTAAAGACCGAAGCCACGGTGATTTCGCATCAAACATTGCCATGATGGGCGCTAAAGTTGCTGGTATGAAACCACGTGATCTTGCAGAGAAAATTTTGGCAAATTTACCCGAAGTGGTTGATATTGCCAAAGCTGAAATTGCGGGTCCTGGTTTTATCAACTTCTTTTTAAATGCCGATCAACGCTTTACTGTGTTGGATCAGATCCAAGCACAAAAAGAACAATTTGGTAAAACCCAAGCAAATGCAGCCAAGAAAATTCAGGTTGAATTCGTTTCTGCAAACCCAACCTCTAGCCTGCATGTAGGTCATGGTCGTGGTGCTGCATATGGTATGACTGTTGCAAACTTACTTGAAGCAACAGGTGCCAAAGTTGAACGTGAATATTATGTCAATGATGCTGGCCGTCAAATGGACATCCTCGCCACATCAACTTATTTACGTTATTTAGAATTAAGCGGCCAAACTTTAGTTTTCCCTAAAAATGCTTATCAAGGTGATTACGTTAAAGAAATCGCCCAAGGTATCATCGACAAACATGCTGATGCTTATGTACGTAGTGTGGCTGATGTTTACAAAGATGTTCCAGAAGATGTGCAATATGCTGAAGAGCTTGATGCCGATGGCAATAAAGTGGTTATTTCAGGCGATAAAGAAAAGCACATTGATGGCTTAATTCACAACTCACAAACTTTAGTGGGTGAAGGTTATCGTGTATTCCATCAAGCAGCTTTACATGCCATTTTAGATGACATTAAAGATGACCTTGGTGAGTTTGGCGTAACGTTTAATCACTGGTTTAGTGAAGCATCTTTGGCAGAAAAAATTGATGAAGCCTTACAAACATTAGACCAACGTGGTTTTCTTTATGAAAAAGATGGCAACATTTGGTTTAAATCAACTGAATTTGGTGATGAAAAAGACCGTGTAGTCAAACGTCGTAATGGACAAACCACGTACTTTGCCTCTGACATTGCCTATCATTTAAATAAATTACAACGTGGCTTTACTGACCTTGTTGATATCTGGGGTTCAGACCACCATGGCTATATTGCACGTGTTAAAGCTGCAATTGATGCGATGGGCTATGACTCATCTAAATTGACGGTACTTTTAGTACAGTTCGTCAGCTTATGGCGTGGTGGTGAGATGGTACAAATGTCATCTCGTTCAGGTCAATTCGTGACATTGCGCGATCTTCGTAAAGAAGTCGGCAATGATGCAGCACGTTTTTATTATGTGATGCGTAAATCTGAACAGCACATTGATTTCGATTTAGATTTAGCGGTATCTCAAAGCAAAGACAATGCCGTGTATTATATTCAATATGCACATGCTCGTATTTGCCGTATGTTAGAAAAAGCAGCAACAACAAATATTCAATTTGATACTGAAAATGCACGTCAATTTGCTGCAAAATTAGAACTTGATGCTGAAACTGAAATTTTAGCGAAACTCGCGGCTTATCCTGAAGTCCTTATTCGCGCTGCAAATAATTATGAACCACATCAAGTTGGTAATTATTTGAAAGAACTTGCTGCTTTATTCCATGGTTGGTACAACGAGAATAAAGTATTGGGTGATGATGCCGAATTGACTCAAGCCCGTTTATTGCTTTCAGCAAATATCAAACAAGTCTTACATAATGGTCTTGAATTATTGGGTGTATCTGCACCTGAAAGTATGTAAGTCAAGAATTGCTTTACATGTTCCCAAGACCAAGGTCTGGCTCAAAGTAAGCATTGAAGTGTGTAATAAATCATTACTTTACATCGTGTTCAAGCAAAACTATGCTTGAACACGATCTAAGCAATACATAATAAGAGGGTTCCACGTGTTTGGAAAAACGCAACGCGGTGTTTCAGAAAGGCCAACCAAACCTAAACAACCATTGATTCCTAAATGGTTAGGGATGCTTGTCGTCATTTTAATCGTGTTAAGTTTTGGTGTCGCACTGATGCTCTGGAAACCGTGGGCGCCCGTCCAACCCAAAAACGAAATCACGTCTGAGCATTATCAAGAAGATACCAACAAAGACTATCGTTTTTATGATCTGTTACCTCAACAACAGGTTACCCCTATTCCTGAACAAGCTGTTCCTGAAAGTAGAAATCAACAACAACCAGTAATTGTTGAAGCGCCTTCTCAATCTGAAAATGTGGATGTCGGTGTAAATGCTGAACGTACAACACCTGTTCAACCCGAATATATTTTACAAGTTCGTAGTTATGATGATCCTGATGCTGCCGATGCACGTCGTGCTGAAATTATCTTAAATGGTTTATCTGCCGATGTGGTTCAAAGTACAGAAGCTGGAAAAACTTGGTATCGTGTGATTTCAGGCCCTTATGAATCACAAAATGCAGCAGTAATTGCCCAACAAACCTTACAACATAGTGGTATTGACTCTATTGTAGTTAAACGCTGATCCATTCAGGCATGGCCTGATCAATCAATCGTTAAAACAGGATGCTTTGGCATCCTGTTTTATTCTTCAAAATCGTTTTTAACCTTGCTTAGATATGTGGGCGAATTGAATAATTTTTACTCAAAAGAAATATAATTCGATAAAAATTTACCCAAATTGATCAAAATTAGAGTAATCTATTTTCCGCAATACATTACCCATGTCGTTGCCGAGATATCAAAAGTCACCAATACTTTTGATTTGCTGTCCTGTGATTGGCGTGACGATCAAATCCGAAGATTACAGGGCGCTCAGAAATTCACATGGGTAAAAGCCCACACCAATAGGCATTCAGCCAATTTCAAACAATAAAACAGTTCATCTAAACTTCACTGAAAATTCATTCGCCTAAGTATTTCAATTTGAGTACACTCCTATTGAGATTATGAATTTTTAAATGCAATGAATAATAAAAAACAGATTTTATGTGTAGAAGATGATGCTGCTATTCTTATGCCGTTACGTTACGCACTTGAACGAGAAGACTGGCAAGTGACTTGGGCCAATTCAGGTCTGCAAGCCATTGATTTTATCCAACAACAACCCTTTGATTTTATTATTTTAGATGTCGGATTACCTGATTTAAATGGTTTTGATGTCTGTAAAAAAATTCGTCTCTTTAATCACACACCCTTGCTATTTTTAACCGCACGAGATGATGAAATAGATCGTATTGTGGGTTTAGAAATTGGTGCAGATGACTACTGTACCAAGCCATTTAGTTCGCGTGAAATTGTGTCTCGGATTAAAGCCATTTGGCGCAGAATGGAGATACAGAATCAGTTACAACACACCTCACAGCCAAACACACAGCTATCTGCAACGCCAGCTAAAGTTTGGCAATGCAATGATGAGGCTTTGCAAATCCATTACTTAGGTACAATACTTCAGCTGACTCGCTATGAATATCGCTTACTTAAATTATTGATTCAACGCCCTGAACAGGTGTTTAGCCGTCAACAATTGATGGATCATGTATGGGAACACCCTGAACATAGTTTAGAAAGAACAGTCGATACCCATATCAAAAGTATTCGCAATAAACTCAAGCAGATCTCTCCTGAGCAAGACCCGATCGAAACCCACCGAGGCTTTGGCTATAGTTTAAAAAGGCAAGGATAAACCATGTCCATTTTTATTCGTATTTGGTTCTTCTTTGGATTGATCATCTTGCTGGGGTTATGGTTTATGTCTTATACCTTCAATCAACAAGTAAAGCCCAATGTACGACAGGTCGTAGAAGATACCCTTGCGGAAAATGCTAATATTATCGCGATGTTAGTGGCTGAAGATGTCTATGAAAATAAAGTCAGTACCATTCAGTTTGATGAAAAAATTCAAAAAGCGCTGAATCGAAAACTCAATGCCACGATCTGGAAACATAATAAAAATGAGATCAATCAACAAATCTATATTACCGACAACAAAGGTATCGTCATTTATGACTCACAAGGTATCGCTACAGGACAAGATTACTCACGATGGAATGATGTTTACCTGACCTTAAAGGGAAAATACGGCGTTCGCTCTACACGCAGTTATGAAAAGGACAGCAATAGCAGCACTATGTTTATCGCAGCACCAATCTATTATCAAGTTGGTCAACAACAGCAATTGATTGGCGTTGTCAGTATTGGAAAGCCCAATATTTCAGTACAGCCTTATATTCAGCGCGCTGAAAATCAGCTGATCCGACAAGCCGCTTGGATTACATTACTCAGTCTATTTCTTGCCAGTTTGGTGGCCTATTGGCTAAAACACAGTATTGACCGTGTGCGTAAATACGCGCAGGCACTTGCCCCTGTCAATCAAACCCCCTATTTTCGTTCAGCAAAAGAACTCAATCAAGTTGCTCAAGCCGTTGAAAATATGCGAGAAAAACTCGAAGATCGTGCTTATGTGGAACACTATGTCAATACACTGACCCATGAACTCAAAAGCCCACTTACCGCAATTCAAGCCAGTGCAGAACTACTCAAAGAAGATTTACCATTAAATGATCAACAACAATTTGCCACGCATATTCATGAACAAAGCCAGCGCTTACGTAGCCTGATTGATCGGATGCTCTTATTGACCCGTCTGGAAAAATCTAAACATCAAATTGAAATGCAAAATTTCAATTTATCTGAACTGATTCAACAAACTTTAGACCAGCATGCCAGTCAAATTCAGGCCAAAAAAATCCAGTGTTTACTGGATATTGAAGCCAATTGTATGGTTGGTGCAGATCGATTTTGGATTCAACAAACCCTTGCCAATATTTTAGATAATGCGCTGGATTTTTCTGCAGATTCAGCAAAAATCCTGATTCGGCTTCATCGTCAAACACACCAGCAGGTAGAATTACAGGTTTTTAATGAGGGCGAATGGATTCCAGATTATGCACTCACGCAAGTATTTGATACTTATTTTTCCTTGCCTCGTCCGATTAGCCAACAACGCAGTTCTGGTATTGGACTGAGCATTGTTAAACAGGTCATTGAACAACACCATGGACAGATTCACATTGGCAATATTCAAGGAAATGAAATCACCATCTTACAACCCCACCAAAAAGGTGTATTGGTAAAAATTCAATTGCCTTAGCACGACCAAACTTCACTTAAAATTCATATAAAAAACCGATACACCTCAAACAAAGCACATTGCTGTTTCGCATACTCAACACTGACAAAAAACAACAGCGAAGGAAAACAGTGATGCGCTCCAACTTTATTACATTCAAAATTATTGCAATCGCAATTTTAGTTGCCTTATTTTGGATAGGCTTACTCTTTATTAACAGTCTGGTTTCAGAACGACAAGATTATCAACGGGCATTTCTGAAAGAAATTGCACAAAACAATATTAGCCCTCAAACCGTGATTTCACCGTATATCCGTGTGCCCTACAATGAGCAAAAAAACTGCCTCGATGAAAAGAAGGTGGCCTATTTGTGTACTGAGGAACTATGGCTATATATCAGTGCTGACAGCACACAATGGTCATCCAACTTTAATGTTTCTGACAACACTTATAAACGCACCATCTATCGAGCAATTAGCTACACCGCCAATCTCATGGCCAAAGGCGTATTCCAAAAACCAACACTTGAAAAGAAAGATTACCAATGGGACCGAGCTGAAATTATCTTCCCTGTGCATGATCCTCGCGGTTTGGATACCCAACCGAGTTTAAACATGCTCAATAAAACTTATGCTTTTGAAATGAGTGCTCAAGGCAGTAACAGTTCTGGTTTTGACTTTATGTATGTTTCTGCAAAAAAATATCCTGAATTAATCAATGCCATTCAAAATGGTTTCACTTTTGATTTAACCGCCAATATTACGGGTCTGGGGAAATTCACCCTGATCCCAACCAGTCGTAGTGTCACTTATCAGGCCAAAGGCAATTGGGCGGATACCAAATATTCAGGACAAAACTTACCCTTTGCAAAAACCAGTACACCACAACAATTCACTGCACAATGGAAAAATATTGCTCTAGGTCATCAAAACATCAGTAAATTGATTGATTGTGACAACAATGAGTGTATTCGCCAGTTTAGTAATGGCTATTTTTCCCAAGAGCCAGCTTATATGGGTGAACCTGCTCAAAGTATTGGTTTATCAACAGAATTCCTAGAATCAGTCAATGTCTATACACAAACAGATCGTGCGATTAAATACGGTATTGTGATTATCATCATCACCTTTGCTTGTTTCTTTCTCTTTGAAGTGCTTAAAAGCTTACGGATTCACCCCATTCAATATTCTTTGGTGGCGATGGCTCAAGTAGTGTTCTTTGTCTTACTACTTTCAATCAGTGAATACTATGCCTTTGCATGGGCATACCTCGTCGCTGGAATTGCCTGTGTCGGGCTCATGAGTTGGTACCTATACTATGTGATGAAAGGTTTTAAAGCCGCTGGCCTATTCAGCATCATTCTGAGTTCACTTTATGCCGTAATGTATATGCTGTTGCAATCTTCAGGTAAAACCTTTCTGATCGGCTCTATCATTTCATTTGTTTTACTTGCTGTGGTGATGTTTATTACACGGCATATCGACTGGTATCAAATCAACAATAAGCCTGAGCAAAAACTCAAATCCTATACGCCTCCGCAAGCTTGATAACGGCACAGTGAATAGCTCAAAGCGATTCACTGGCTTAAAAATAGAATCTAAATAATAGGTATTTCAATGAATACTTCCATACCACAGGAGCAGCAACACTTTAAGCAGTTGCAACAACTTTGTACTCTGCAATGTTCAATTGCATTTTGTTTAAATCAGTTACGTGGTGCGCAAATTCAATTTTTAAATTTAGGCAATTTCATTATTTGCCCAGAATATAACTGTTTGATTATTTTTAAGTATAAAATTCTCATTCGTATAGATAGATTCACCAACAAGCAACAAAGTTGATTTGCAGATTGTAAATCATGACGTAAAATTTAAAACATAAACAAACTTTGAGAATGATCATGACTGTACAACGTTTGCACGTAGAAAAACGCTTTTCTGAAATCGCAATTTCGGGAAATTTAGTTCACTTGGCGGGTCAATTGGCTACGGATTTAAGTTTGGATATCAAAGGGCAAACTCAACAAACCTTAGATATCATTGATCGTTTTCTTGCAGATGCGGGCACAGATAAAAAGCATATTATGTCTGTGATGATTTTTTTAAAAGATATTGAAAATGATTATGCAGGAATGAACGAAATCTGGGATGCATGGTGTTCAGATATGCAAGCTCTGCCGAGAACTTGTGTAGAAGCAAAACTTTATCGACCTGATGTTTTAGTTGAAATGACGGTTGTTGCGATCAAACCAGAATAAACTCGTTATTAATTTTTGGAAAGCGTAAAAATGCATGTTTAAACATGCATTTTTTTTGATTAACTATATGCGCGATTTGAGTACAGATCAAACTTCCCCAGTACATGTTCCTCCAACATTTGCGAATGGCTCATTTCTGAAAATTCTGTTAAAAAATCTTCTCGCAAATCCTGATATTCTGGAATTCCCATATAACGAATCACGCGATAACCTGCCGACTGTAACAAAGCATCTTCATAGGTATTTTGATTCGAACGCTTGATCGCATTGATATCATCTAAAGCAATCACAGCTAAAACTTTATAATCTTTGTCCAGCACAACAAAATTTGCAAACATTTGCTGATACTTACGACGTGTATGTAAATATTTTGTCGTTAACAAGGCATCAAAAGATACATGAGCCAAGATATTGGCTTCAGGTAAAATTTCTTTTAAACGCGTAAACGTAATTTGTTCATGTGAGTTAAATACTGCTCTTCTTCGTAAAGCACTATCTGCTTGTTGCTTATTTTTCAATCCTTTATAAGCAGCACCAATCACGACAGCAAGTAATATCAAACTCGCAACGATTATCATGTCCATTTTTCATTTCCTAATTCTTTATTATAATTTGGTCTACGACCAGTTCTTGTGTATCAAAGATACTATTTTTCATCAGTTCAATTTTGTAATATGCCAGACGCATTCTCATATTTGCTTTTTCAAAATAATCAAATAAATCACATTTTTAACTTATTTATTGAACTATTATTTGTTTTATTCACTTGGTATTTCAACCAAATGAATTTAATTGCACCTCATATATAGCGTGTATTGAATGCGAATACAACTGAATTTAATGAATCTTGAGTACTATTGTAGGACAAGGATATTCGAGAATTGTGTGTTTTTAGTACACTAAAGTTTTCAACAGTTTACAGAGAGTTATCCACAGTTGCGTATTTTTATTATTCAATTGCTGATTTAAGAAAGGATGCTTAGGCATCCTTTCTTATTACTATTTTGAACAGTACCTAAGCTCTACTTTTTGACTTAGACTTTGCTTTGCTATTTCCAGCAAATGGTTTTTTATCACCTGTTTCACGCGGCGGTAAACCTGTATGTTGCGTCAGTATTTGACCACGTTCAGGACGCTTTTTAGTATTGGAAGGGCGCGATTGCGTTTTCGCCTGCGAATTACGACTATCTCCAGTACGCTTTTGCGAATCACCATCAACAGTCGAGTTTTTCTTACGCGCAGATTGGTATTGCCCTTCTGTTCCTTGTGGTTGATAAGTTGGAATCAGATGGTGCTTAGAGTTACCAATCAAATCTACCCGGCCCATTTCACGTAATGCATCACGTAGTAATGGCCAGTTGTTTGGATCATGATAACGCAAGAAGGCTTTGTGTAAACGACGACGCTTTTCACCTTTTACAATATCCACACTTTCGGTATAACGAGCCACTTTGGCCAACGGATTTTTCCCCGTGTGATACATCGTGGTCGCTGTCGCCATTGGTGATGGATAAAAGGTTTGCACCTGATCAGCACGGAAACCATTTTTCTTAAGCCAGATCGCAAGATTCATCATGTCATAATCCGTTGTTCCCGGATGCGCTGCGATAAAGTACGGGATTAAATACTGTTCTTTACCCGCTTCCTTACTAAAACGATCAAACATCTGTTTAAAGCGATCATAGGTTCCGATTCCCGGTTTCATCATCTTCGACAATGGACCTTTCTCGGTATGCTCTGGTGCAATTTTTAAATAACCGCCAACATGGTGTTGAACCAGTTCTTTGACATATTCAGGGTTCAATACCGCAAGGTCATAACGTAAGCCTGAACCAATCAGAATTTTTTTGATGCCTTTAAGCGAACGTGCTTTGCGATAAAGTTGAGTAAGTGGCGCATGGTCAGTATGTAAATTTTGACATACACCAGGATACACACAAGAAGGTTTACGACAGTTCTTTTCAATCTCAGGATCTTTACACTGCAAGCGATACATGTTTGCAGTAGGACCACCTAAATCTGAAATGATGCCTGTAAACCCTGGGGCTGTATCACGAATTTTTTCAACTTCACGTAAAATTGATTCTTCTGAACGGTTTTGAATAATACGACCTTCATGTTCAGTAATCGAACAGAATGTACAACCACCAAAACAACCACGCATGATATTTACAGAGAATTTGATCATATCAAATGCAGGGAAACGCGCTTCACCATAAGCTGGATGTGGTAGACGCGCATAAGGCAAGTCAAACACATAATCCATTTCTTCGGTGGTCAATGGAATCGGTGGTGCATTTAACCATACATCACGTTCACCATGCTTTTGTACCAATGCACGAGCATTCCCGGGATTGGTTTCAAGATGCAAGATGCGGTTGGTATGTGCATAAAGTACAGGATCCGTTGCCACTTCTTCAAAAGCAGGCAAACGAATCACAGCCAATTCACGCGGCGGTAATTTATGTTTAATCGCTTTGGATGTCGGCAATAAACGTACAATCTGGGTATTTTCATCCAGTTGATCACCTTCACGAACAACAGGATTTGCCACCAATTCTTTTTGGAAATTTTGGTATTGGGTTAAAGAATTTCCTTTGCCTTGCTCAATTTCGCAACCATCTAAATCTTCAGTCATCACATAAGGATTGATGATTGGATCAACACGGCCAATCGCATCGACATCATTCGATGCAATTTCAACAAACTTGGCTTTAGAAACACGATTAATTTTATTGACGATAAATGCAGTACCACGAACATCAGTGATTTCATGAATTTTTTCGCCTTTGGCAAGACGATGCATAACTTCAACAACAGACCGTTCACCATTGCCATACATCAATAAATCCGCTTTGGAATCCATCAACACTGAACGACGAACTTTGTCTGACCAGTAATCATAATGTGCAATACGGCGTAATGATGCTTCGATACCGCCCAATAATACGGGTACATCAGGAAATGCTTCACGACAACGCTGACAATATACAGTTGCAGCACGGTCAGGACGTTTATTGGGTAAATTGTCTGGTGAATATGCATCATCAGAACGGATTTTACGGTCAGCCGTATAGCGGTTGATCATAGAATCCATATTACCCGCAGTCACACCCCATGCAATATTCGGTTTGCCTAATACTTTAAATGCTTCGGCAGAAGTCCAATCTGGTTGTGCAATAATGCCGACACGGAAACCCTGTGCTTCAAGCGTTCGGCCAATAATTCCTGAACAGAACGATGGATGATCGATATAAGCGTCACCACATACGAGGATAAAGTCACAACTATCCCAACCGAGTTGATCCATCTCCTCGCGTGACATTGGCAAAAATGGTGCTGGTTCAAAGCACGATGCCCAATATTTGTCATAATCAAACAACGCAGTAGGCGCTGTCTGAGCAGTATAAGCGGTCGACATGGTGAGTTTCTCGATTGGCAGTTGGCGATCGGGAGAGATCTAAAATGAAAGTTGATCATTTTACCATGAATTTTACTCATGTTGTTTGATTAAAAAGTAAACATTTCTTCTTGGTCTTCTATTTAGTCTGTTATTGATAGCTTTTTAAGATGTTAAAGGTATTCGTCATACGTTAAAACAGAAAATTTACTCATTATGGCGCATTGTTTAAAAGCGCAGAGAAATTGAATAGAAAAGGTTATTTCACGCTATTTAGATGCAGCCGCTCATACTTTTGCCTGATCTTTATGCTGCGTTTGATTTAGTTTTAAAGCCACCAAGAGCCCGATACAAAGTACACAAGTCATCGTAACTGTTAGGCCAAACCATCCATATTTTTCCCAGACTAAACCACTACTGCTGCCCAAGAAACTTGAACCAAGATAATAACAAAATAGATAAAGCGAAGAACCGACTGCACGATATTGTAAGGATTGTACCGATACCCAACTGCTTGATGTGGAATGGGCAGCAAAAAATGAGAAAGTAAAAATCAATAGACCAATCAAGATCCCCCATAGTGATGGAATCAGCATCATCCATAACCCCAGAATCATGCTTGAGAACATCACAATCAATACCTTACCTCGTCCAAATTGACGACTCCAACTGGCTGCACGAGGTGAACTATAAATGCCTGATAAATAGGCAATCGAAATTACACCAATCCATGTTTGTGATAATTCAAAAGGTTTTTCTAACAGATGATAACTCATGTAATTAAACACGGTCACAAAGCATCCCATCAGAATAAAACCTTCTACAAACAATAATCTGAGCTTTGGGTCCGAAAGATTTTTCTTAAAGGATTCGATAAAACGTGTGAATTGAATGGGATAAGATTTAAAGTGTTTAGAGGCAGGTAAGGCTATGTAAAATGTAATCGCGATCAATAAATTGAGTAGACCAATAATCATTGTCGCAGTTTGCCAAGAGATATAATCCAGCAATACCCCTGCAATCAAACGCCCGCCCATTCCCCCTATCGCAGTACCTGAAATATACAGTCCCATGGCAAAGCCAACATCTTTTTGTGCAATTTCTTCACCGATATAGGTCATTGCAACAGACGCGACACCACTAACAGCCAAACCAATCATCATGCGTGTTGCAAGAAATATCTCCCAATACGGTAAAAATGAACTCAGCAATAACAAGCTTGCCGTGGAAAATAAAGAAATGGCCATGATCTGCTTACGACCATAACGATCTGAAATCAGTCCTGCAAAAAGAAGCCCTAAGGCTAAGGCGATGGTGGAAAATGAAAGCGGGAAACTACTATGGGTTGGTGTAACATGAAAAAAACTTGCCAAAAACGGCATCATCGGCTGAACACAGTACAACGATGAAAATACAGCAAAGCCAGCTAAAAACAATGAAAGTAAAATTGCGATAAAAGGCCGAGTGCCATACTCAATATAAGCTGTAGATTCAGGTGCTTCAGACATAATTATTCCTCATGTCCATTCAGTATACGCCTATTTTTAACTCTTGATAAAAGCTAAAATTTTATTGCAGACAATGCCTTGATGATTCAAGTTAGATATAAATTTTAAATATTTGATTTAGAATAAAATTACATGAGGAAATGCAGAAATAAGAAAATAAAAAAGAGCATATTTTTTAATACACTCTTCTCGTAATTTTTCAATATATTGAGGTTAAATTTAACTAGCAAGAATCTTAAACTTTTCGTTCTTCAATATTGAGTGCATTGATTGCAAGTACTGCTTGAGTACGGTTCTGTACACCTAATTTACGGAAAATTGCCGTCACATGCGCTTTAATGGTCGCTTCCGAAACATCAAGTTCATAAGCAATTTGCTTATTCAATAAACCTTCTGCAACCATCATCAATACCCGGAACTGTTGAGGTGTTAACGATTGAATACGTTCAGCTAAAGCGGTTTCATCTGCGGCACGCGGGTCAAAATTCATATTCGCTGCGGGTAAGTTTGGCGGTAACCAAATATCACCATCCAGCACTTGGCGAATTGCTTCCCCAATATGGCTTGGATGCGCAGATTTAGGAATATAGCCCATTGCGCCATGTGCAATTGCACGTTGAATAATGGACGCATCTTCGTGAGCAGAAACCACAATAATAGGAAGCGCAGGATACTGTGCACGAACATGTACCAATGCAGAGAAACCCGATGCGCCTGGCAGATTTAAATCCAACAAGACGAGATCTGGTTCTGGACCATTTTCCAAACGCTCATAAAATTCATTAACAGCCGCAGTTTCACTAATTTGAGCCTGTGGCAAACTATAACGAACCGCCTGAATTAACGCATGGCGAAACAGTGGATGATCATCAACGATTAAAATATTCATAAGCGAAGCGAGAGATCTCTAGCGCAGTTATTTCATTCTAACCGCACTATTGCTATTTAGGATACGTAAATATTAACGAATTTTTGAATAATTTGTCGGCTTTAATTAAAATTCCCTACATTCTTTAGGTCATTTATCGAAATTAAGATTTGAATATCACTTTTAAATATAAAATAAACAGTTAAAAATGAATTACTTATTCATTTTAAGAATATTATTTAACTTCAAATACTTAAAAGACGAAATCGTGCATTATCCCATATCTTTCCGGTTTATCTTAAAAACAGATAACCAATCTGTTTTTCATTATTTTACAGCGCTTCGCCAAATATAGATTAATGAATGGCATTCCGAGATTCAATTTATTAGGTTGCCAACATGTCTATTTATACTCAACAAAAACCATTAAATATTGTTGCTGTTTCAGGGGGATTAAATAACCCATCAAAAACCGAAAGTTTGGTTCAAGCGATTTTAGATGAGCTGGGTCAGGCAACACCGATTCATGTTCACTTTATTAAATTCAGTGAAATAGGCCATTTGTTAGGGGGCGCAATTTATCGCAACCAACTGCCACAACGTGTTCAAGATGACTTAGCTGCCGTAGAAGCAGCAGATGCGCTCATCGTGGGAACACCTGTTTATCGTGCATCATTTACTGGTTTATTTAAACATTTCTTTGATTTTGTTGAACAAACAGCGCTAGTCGATGTTCCTGTATTGCTTGCTGCATCGGGTGGTAGTGACCGTCATGCTTTAGTTCTAGAACATCAGTTACGTCCATTATTTAGCTTCTTTCAAGCGCAAACGCTGCCTATTGGTGTTTATGCAACAGATCGTGACTTTACACCTGAGTACACCATTAAAAGTGAACACATCCAAGACCGTATCACTTTAGCTGTCGCACGTGCATTGCCAATTTTAGAATGGGCGCCTGCAAAAGGTCAGCGAGCAGAAGTGGTAAAAGCCAAAACAGAACAAGCCAATCAAAATTTAGGCATCAACAAACAGATTGAGCAAGATGATGTGCTTCCTTCCGCGGCGATACCAGACTTGGATGCGGCAGAGTCTCGTCTACATGCAAAATCCAAAACACCACAATCACAGGTTGCTTAAGCGCAACCTTGTTATGAATAAATCATAAAAATTGAGGGTTATGATATGTCACAGTTTTCATCGAATAATGACCAAGCAATTCGATTCGCCTATTGGGTTCCCAATGTCAGTGGCGGTTTAGTGGTCAGTAATATTGAACAACGGACAGACTGGAGCTATGACTACAATGTCCGTTTGGCACAAGCTGCCGAAAAAAGTGGTTTTGAATATGCCCTCACCCAAATTCGTTTTACCGCAGGGTATGGCGCTGAAAATCAACACGAATCTGTGAGTTTTAGTCATGCACTTTTAGCCAAGACTGAAAAATTAAAAGTGATTGCAGCAATTCTTCCGGGACCATGGAAACCTGTTTTAGCCGCAAAACAGTTGGCGACCATTGATTACCTGACAAATGGGCGTATTGCGATTAATGTCGTAAGTGGTTGGTTTCGTGGCGAGTTTGATGCCATTGGTGAGCCATGGCCTGAACATGATGAACGCTATGTTCGCTCAGAAGAGTTTATTCGTACGTTAAAAGGTATTTGGACAACGGATAACTATAGCTTTGATGGTAAATATTATCAGTTTAAAGACTACACTTTAAAACCAAAACCTTTGCAGAAACCCCATATTGAAGTATTCCAAGGGGGTAGTTCACGTGCTGCACGTGACATGGCTTCGCGTGTTTCAGATTGGTATTTCACCAATGGCAACACACCTGAAGAACTAAAGAAACAAATCGATGATATTCGTGAAAAAGCCAAGCTAAATAATCACTCAGTCAAAATCGGGGTCAATGCATTTATCATTGCTCGTGATACTGAAGAAGAAGCAAAAGCGGTGTTGCAAGAGATTATTGACCAAGCTAATGTTGAAGCGGTCAATGCCTTTGGTGATGCAACCCGTGAAGCAGGTGCAGCATCTAAAGAAGGTGAAGGTAACTGGGCAAAATCAACCTTTGAAGACTTGGTGCAATATAACGATGGCTTTAAAACCAATCTGATTGGTACACCGCAACAAATTGCTGAACGTATTGTTGAACTCAAAAATGTAGGGGTAGATCTGGTGTTATCTGGCTTTTTACATTTCATTGAAGAAGTTGAATATTTCGGTGAAAAGGTCTTGCCTTTGGTTCGTCAAATTGAAGAAGCACAAAAAGATCAAATTACTGCAAAATCAGCTTAAGGTTTATCTCTTCATCGATGGTGCTGTGAAAACAATAATAAACAACTAAAACAGCTTTGCAGCTTTCCCTCTTGACTCGGCTTGAGGGATTTTTTTTAGAATAAATAAAAAGCATTTATAAAAAATAGAATCGTATAAATCAGTACAATTATCCTTACATACATTAGCCAACTTTTGTTTTATTGAATCATCGAGTGTATTTGTTCTATACATATACTCAACAACCGCAATCTTGGAAAAAATTTCTTTCAACCTTAAAATACGCCCTTTTTGTAGCATAGATGGAAAAAGTGGGTATGGTAGTTTTAAATAAAACAAAAACGATATTTTGCGTCCTCATCACCAGCATGAGCTTGACGACCTATGTAAACGCCAACGAGATACCTGCAACGTCTATAAAGGTTGAAACTGCGATGAATACTGCATTTCAGCCATTAATGAAAACTTATGCAGTGCCCGGTATGGCAATAGGTGTTTTGTATAACGGGAAAAGTTATGAAAAATACTACGGCGTACAATCACTTGCGAATGCGAAAGCCGTAAATAAAAATACCCTTTTTGAATTAGGCTCAGTCAGTAAGATATTTACTGCAACAGCAGGCACTTATGCACAAAATTTAGGCAAAATTTCTCTTCAAGACCATCCTGGGAAATATTTACCCGCATTAAAAAACTCAGACATTAATCAAGTCACACTCTTAGAATTGGCCACCTACACCAGTGGTAATCTTCCATTGCAATTTCCTGATCAAATAAAAACAGATGCGCAAACACTTCAATATTTTCAAGATTGGAAAGTCAAAAACCCGATTGGTCAATTTCGACAATACTCTAATCCAAGCATAGGGCTATTCGGTGAAGCGACCGCTAAAGCCATGAACATGCCTTTTAGTGCTTTATTAGAACAAGTGATCTTCCCCAAACTAGAACTCCAACATACTTATGTCCAAGTTCCTAAAGCACAACAAGGCAACTATGCTTTTGGTTATGATCAAAATAATCACCCGCTTCGGGTCACTGCTGGCGCTTTTGATGCGCAGGCCTATGGGGTGAAATCTAGCCTACCTGATATGCTACATTTTTTAAATTTAAACTTAAATCCAGATCAAGCCAAAGCAGTGATTAAACCTGCAATTCTAGCGACACATACCGGTTATTTTAAAATGGGTGGTATGACCCAAGCCCTTGGCTGGGAATCATTCAGCTACCCAACCACATTAAACACACTATTAGAAAGCAACTCTGATCGGGTTGTGATGCAATCTAACCCTGTTGAAAAAACCCTCGTGAAGACTGGTTCAAGAGTCTTTCATAAAACTGGCTCTACCAATGGTTTTGGGACCTATGTGATTTATATTCCACAAGAGAATTTTGGTTTAGTGATGTTAATGAATAAAAAAATTCCCAATGCTGAACGAATTAAGGCAGCGTATGAAGTGCTCAATAGCTTAAAGCAAAAATCCAATCCTTGATGCTGAAACACGTCAGATCGGGCTAGGCTTTAGCTTTGTGCATTGTTAGATCATTCATGTTGTATCTATTGCAAGGCAACATAATTGTCGCTGTTGGTAGGGGGTATAAGACCTACCCCTTATCCAACACAGATTTTTTTCAATCTAAGATATGCAATACCAACTGCTAAAGCGCTAGGAATGAACGTCTATAAAATGTCATCGCTCAGCTTAGGTTCAAGAATAAAAACTTGGATCGGGTACTTTTCCAGTCAATACCCATTCCCCTACTTCCTGATACTTATAATCAATCGGATCATGCAAAGTCTGAGTACGGACATTTCGCCAAAAACGATCTAAATTCAATTTGGCTGTTGTCGCTCTGGCACCCATCACTTGGAAAATATTTTGCGTTATAAACAGTGAGCTATTGGTTGCAGCAATTTTTGCAGTCGCAATGGCAATTGAGACTTCACCACGTTGTTCTGCTGTTAATTGCTCACCAATATTCCAAGCCGTTTGCAATGCTGCAATGGCTTTATCGGCAAGTAAACGTACACTTTCAAGCTGTACATAAAACTCAGCAAAATGCTTTTGGGTAAATGGATCATTCACCGCATTTTCAGCCAAAGACGTTGACCATGCTTTCTGACTTTGTATTGTTTGTCTTGCAAGGTCAAAGGCACCTTCAGCAACGCCTAAAAACAGATGCACAAAAATTAATTGCGCAATCAAAGGTCGTAAACTGGAGTAAGGTGTACTTAATGGTCCTGGATTTAACAATAACTCATCTTTGTGAATTTTGACCTGTTCAAAATGACTGGTACCGCTATCTGTTTGGCGCTGCCCCATATTATTCCAATCGCCTAAAAAACTGACCCCTTCTCGACGTGTTGGGATCACAGCTATCAGTAATTTTCCAGCATCATTAAAGCCCGAACAAAGCAGTATGTCTGAATCTATTGATCCTGAGCAAAAGCTTTTATCACCATGAAAAATAAAGTCATTCTCAGTGAGTTGTTGTACCTTCGTGCGCTGATCTAAAGGATTTAACGTATTGCCCCAAAACAAGTTATTGCGGGCAGTGTGTTCAAACCATGCCGAATATTGTTGAGGTTGAGCAAATAACTGTACGGTGGCGATTAATAAATGATGAAAGCCATATACATGTGCCAAGGAGCTATCGACTTGTGCAATACTTTGAATGGTCTGGAAAATTGTTTTCCAGTTCGCTCCTTGCCCGCCATATTGTTGTGGAATAGACAGTCCCAATAAGCCGCTTTGACGAATCAAATCCCGTTCCAGCTTTGGATTGCCACCTGCTTTATCACGCTCAGCAGCAGTCTGCGCAAATTGTTCTGCCAATTGCTTTGCCGTTGCTAAAGCAGAAAGGTTTACCGCCTGTTGAGGTGCATTCATCATATTTACTCTTATTTCCAGTGCCTTGAGCTTATCAAATCAAGTATGATTTCCTTATCTCAATGCCTGCATTACTTATTCTGTGGTTTGAAAATCAATAACAAAAAAATACCGCTAGAATTTCTCTAACGGTATTCAACTTTTGGCTAGCAAAATCAAGAGGCTTCAATCATTAAGAATTGGCCTTAACCTCCGTAATTAACTGATCTACCACACCTGGATCAGCCAAAGTAGAAGTATCGCCTAAACTATCTAGCTCATTGGCAGCAATTTTTCTCAAAATGCGCCGCATGATTTTTCCAGAACGGGTTTTTGGCAAAGCAGGTGCCCAATAAATTGCATCAGGTGTTGCCACAGGTCCCAGCACTTTACGTACCCAACTGACCAATTCTTTACGTAATTCTTCAGTTTCAGCTTCACCCGCCTGTAAGGTCACATAGGCCGCTATGCCTTGCCCTTTAATCTCATGTGGCATACCAACAACTGCAGATTCAGCGACTTTTGCATGCGCAACCAATGCACTTTCAATTTCAGCAGTGCCCAAACGGTGACCCGAAACATTCAGAACATCATCTACACGGCCTGTAATCCAGTAATAACCATCTTTATCACGGCGCGCACCATCACCAGTAAAATAACTGCCTGGATAGGTCGAGAAATATGCTTCAATAAATCGCTCAGGATCGCCCCAAATAGTCCGCATTTGCCCCGGCCAAGAATTCTTAATAATCAAATTGCCTTCTGCTTCACCTTCGAGTTCTTGACCCTCAGCATCAACCAATGCAGGTTGTACGCCAAACAATGGACGAGTTGCCGAACCCGGTTTAAGTGGGGTTGCACCCGGCAGTGGAGAAATTAAAATACCGCCTGTTTCAGTTTGCCACCATGTATCCACAATTGGACAACGGCTTTCACCCACAACGGTATAGTACCAATTCCATGCTTCTGGATTAATCGGCTCACCCACGGTACCCAATAGACGCAAACTGCTACGGTCACTTTCACGCACAAAAGCATCACCCTCACGCATCATGGCGCGGATCGCTGTTGGTGCAGTATAGAGAATGGTAATGTTATGCTTATCTACAATATGCCCTGTGCGTGCCCATGTTGGATATTGTGGTATACCTTCGGACATGACGGTGGTTGTACCATTGGATAATGGTCCATAAAGCACATAAGAATGCCCCGTAATCCAACCCACATCTGCGGTACACCAGAACACATCATCTTGTTTAATATCAAAAACTTCACGGAAAGTTGAATTGACATAAGTTAAATAACCACCCGTAGTATGTAACACTCCTTTAGGCTTTCCTGTTGATCCAGACGTATATAAAATAAATAAAGGATCTTCGGCATTCATCGGTTCTGGCGGACAGATATCTGTGACCGTCATAATTTCCATGTGATACCACAGGTCACGCCCCTCCTGCATTGTTATTGGATGGCCTGTTCGATGCACCACAATCATTTTTTCAACGGAAGTGGTTCCATCCAGCGCCAATGCTGCATCTACATTCTCTTTTAAAGGAATCGTTTTACCACCACGCATACCTTGGTCAGCGGTAATCACCAATTTAGCTTGACTGTCGTCTATCCGACTTGCCAATGAGTCTGGAGAGAATCCACCAAATACCACACAATGCACTGCCCCTATTCGGGTACAGGCCAGCATGGCAATCGCCGCTTCAGGGATCATCGGCATATACAAAATGACTCGATCACCTTTCCCGATTCCATTTTTCTTTAAGACATTGGCAAAACGACACACTTCATCATGCAGCTCTTCAAAAGAAATGATTTTATGGCGAGATGGATGATCCCCCTCCCAAATAATTGCAGGTTTCAGTGGGTGTTCTTTTAAATGACGATCTAAACAGTTGGCACTGACATTCAGTTGCCCATCTGCAAACCATTCAATTTTAAAATTATCTTTGTCGTAGCTGGTAGTTTTTACTTGAGTAAATGGCTTAATCCAGTCCAATTTCTTTGCAGCTTCTGCCCAAAACTCATCTGGATGCTCTACTGACTGTTGATAACGTTCAAAGTATTCTTGTTCATTGGTCCTTGCTGTTTTAACAAATTGTTCTGGAACTGGATAGACTTCATTCATATTCTGCTTCCTTGATTTGCCACCTCATCACGAGATGTATGCCTACGTTCTTGATTTTATTTGCTGCATGTGTTCAGTATTACGATAGCGCATTTCGGTTAACAATTGTGCTTTGGTCGTAGACACGGGGGTCACTTTAACCATCGGAAAATCTTAAGTCATTTGCCAAAATATTCGAATTTTCAATATCTATGGAGTTTTTTTGATCTTATAATTTGTAGTCAGAAGTGCATATGGTTTTTTTCAGAAAAAAACATTTCCTTACCGAACTCATTCAGCTGGACGCGATCATCATGCAAATACAAGAATCGTCGACTTTTTTTTCAAAGCATCAAGTATCACCAGTAGATTATCCCCTTTCCACTCAAGGCCGCTTTAATCGTTTGAGTTATATTGCTTGGTTTGGATTTTTGCATCTCATTTTTACCATTGCATTGCTTGCCCTCGGTCTAGTCTTTGGCATTGTGAATTTACATTCACTGCAATTCAGCCAACATGCGATAAATTCGATTTCAGGATTAGGACAGTTCACTTACCTCGCACTCAGCTGTCTTTATTTATATGGAATGATGGTTGTGATTATTCGCAGGCTGCATGATCGTAATAAATCTGGTTGGTTTATTCTGTTATTGCTGATTCCCATTGTGCAATTCTTGATGCTGCTGTATTTACTCCTTGCACGTGGTTGTAATCGCGCCAATCGTTTTGGTCACCCACGTCCATCGACTTTTATTGAAAAATTAATGGCTTGGCTGATGCTAATAGGCTTTATCATCAGCTTAGTTAGCTCTATAAGTGTGGTGTCATTTATGATTGGTACTGGAGAAATTGAAAATCCAACAACAATCATTGAAAAAGGGACTAAATATTTTTAAGGATAATTAATGCTTAATTATGCACGAACATGAGTTAAATATTGATTCACAAATATTATTTTTATTTATCCGTCATAAGAAAAACTGTAATCAAAGCTTAACTTCTTTGAAATTTCAGGCAAAATATGCCAATTATTTTATTGGACATGATTGTGGCTGAAGAAGCAAATGCATTGAGTACCGTTGCGCAAGACACGACTCAATTGATCCATTCTGCAGGCGAAAAAACTGCACAAACAGTGATTCAACATACTGAAAAATATAAAGACGCATACTCAACCATCGACAAGTTTGTTGATGGTTTTTGGGAGCGTATGCCATATTTATGTATTGCGCTGATCGTCATCACTATTTTCTGGTTGTTGTCTAAGCTTTTTAAATTCTTTGTCCGTAGAACACTCGAAAACCGTACTTATACTCGCCAAAATTTAGTTCTGGTACTGAATCGTGTCGGCAGTACCGCAATTATCTTTTTTGGTTTCTTAATTGCCATGGTTATCGCAATTCCAGGCTTTACTCCTGCTCAACTGATGAGTGCTTTGGGGATTGGTTCGGTCGCGATTGGTTTTGCATTTAAAGATATTTTCCAAAATCTACTTTCTGGAATTTTGATTCTTTTGGGTGAACCGTTCAAGATTGGTGATGACATCATTGTCAACAATATGGAAGGTACTGTCGAAGATATTCAAATTCGTGCAACTTTTTTACGTTCCCCTGATGGACGACGTATCGTGATTCCAAACGCAACTGTGTATACCAGTGCCGTGACGGTAAATACCGCTTACCAACGCCGTCGTTGTGAGTTTATGGTTGGGATTGGTTATGAAGATGATGTACAGAAAGCCAAAGACATTATTCTTAAATTGCTTGATAAAGATCAACGTATTTTAAGCCAGCCGGGCTTTACTGTGAATGTTTCTGCTTTGGCGGATTTCTCTGTCAATTTAACCGTTCGTTGGTGGGTAGATACCACGCAAGTGGTTACTGCGGCTTCGATCAGTGAAATTCAAGAACGTGTGCTTGAAGCCTTTGCGGATAATAATATTTCGATTCCTTATCCTGTTCAGGAAGTCAAAGTCTACCGCGGTGATCCATCAGCGGATGACATCGAATCAGCTCGTGCTAAATAAGCGCCCCAATACATAAGGGATCGCGGTTTCAGTACGCAAAATACGGTTGCCTAAGCTCACTGCTTGGCAGCCGTTTTTTATCAGTAAATCCACCTCATAAGGTATAAAACCACCTTCGGGTCCAATAATCACAGTACATGAATGATCGATAGCAAATGGCATTTTCTGTTCAGTATACGGATGCGCCACATAAGCAGGATTTTGTGGCGTAATGAAGCTAGGTAAGACATCTTCAACAAAGGGTTTAAAGCGTTTGTAAAGTTCAATTTGAGGAGCGATGGTATCCCCCGCCTGTTCTAATCCCAAGGTAATGTAATGATCAATTTGCTGTAAAAAAGGGCTTTGCCAATAACTTTTATCGACCCGATAACTATGAATCAAAATTAATTTTTCTACCCCCAGTGTCACCGCATCCATAATTAAGCGGCGTAACACTTTGGGACGTGGTAATGCCACAATTAAAGTTACGGGCAATTTTGCTGGAACAGGCTCTTCTTGAATCGGTCGAAGTAAAATCGTATGTTCTGAAATATCAACAATTTCAGTTAAATAACGACTGGCACCCCGAACGCCAACCTTAAGCGTATCTCCAACTTTGGCAGCAAGATGCGTGTGCAAATGTTCAACTTGCCTTTTTGAACTGATTGTCCAAGTTTCAGCTTGTGTTTGACGAGGATCAAGAAGGACGATATTCATAAAAAATTCTGGTTCGTTTTATTTTTAGCTGATGGTGTTTATTCATCAGCTATGTATAAATTATAAATACTGATCAATCACTGCAATATGTTTGTTTAAAGAACCCCGATTACGCTTTAAAACATCAATCGCATGCTGGCTTAATTGCTGGGCAAAAGCTTGATCTTCCAAACAGCGCACCAACAACTGAACCACCTCATCAACAGTTTGCCCTACTTTTAATGCATCTGCCTGTAAGAACTCATCCACAATGGCTTGAAAATTAAAATAATGCGGTCCAATCACAGTGGGTACATCTAAAACCATAGCTTCTAAAATATTATGCCCACCACCGGGTTCATTTAACGACCCGCCAACAAAACATGCTTGACTCAATGCATACCACAGCCACATTTCACCCATACTGTCTGCCAAATAGACTTGGGTATTCGACTCGATTGCTTGCTCTAAACTACGGCGCTGTGTTGTTAAATTTAAACTTTGTGCAGCAGCAAAAACCTCATCAAAACGTTCAGGATGGCGCGGGACAACGATCAACAACCAATCTGGATATTGTTCTAAATAGGTTTTAAATGCGAGAAATAATTTTTCTTCTTCAGGTGCGTGTGTACTGGCGATAGTAATGATTTTTCGATTTGCTAAGTTCCAGTCCTGCTGCAACTGTTGTGCTTTATGGATAAATTGTTCAGGTGCAGAAATATCAAATTTAATACTTCCAAGTACTTGTGTTTTATCTTGTGGCATACCCAGATCAATAAAGCGTTGCTGCGTTGCAATATCTTGCGCCAATAACTGATCTAATTTCTGTAGCATTGGACGGGTTAGGCTTGGAACTTTGGCATAGCCTTTGGCAGATTTTTCCGAAAGCCGTGCATTCACTAAAATACAAGGCACTTTAAACTGTTTAGCTTGGTCAATAAGATTTGGCCATAGTTCAGTTTCAACCAAAATCAATAATTTGGGTTGGTATTTCTGATAAAAATCAGCAACTAAATAGCACTGATCAGCAGGCAAATATACTGCTTGAAATAATGCTTGATAAGGTATTTTTAAGAATAATGATTTGGCTCGCGCTTGCCCTGTTTTTGTCGTATTGGTGACTAAAACAGTATGACCTGCTTTTAAATAATGTTCGATTAAAGGCTGAGCCGCATTGGTTTCTCCGACTGAAACACAATGAAACCAAATGGCATGCTGATTCTTTACATCTTGAAAGGGACCAAACCGCTCAAGACATTCTTGTTGATATTCTGCGCTATCTTTCGCACGTTTTTTGATACGCCATTGATACAAAGGCTTAACGATTTTAAGTGCTGTGTTATACCAAAAAGGAGTAGCCAAACAGAATGTCTCAATATAGATGAATGGGCAAATATAACAGAGCCATATTCAGTTGTTAATGAATAATATTTAACGATTTGTTGTCAGTATGGTAGTCGACTTCATGCTAGAGCAAATCTGATCCATCAACCAGCAACAACAGTACTGGCAAAGCTTGGCTTCACAAGGATGAAAAACGCTTATTGGTTAAGAGGTCGTGTTATACGCCTTAATCAATGGCGATATCCATGCCATCGTACAATAGATATGCCTTGTAAGATTCAACGATACAAAAAGAAAAATGGTTAAATTTATCTGAGTTGTGGATGTGAATGAGTATTCCATTCACATCCAGAGAAAATACAGTCTTTGTTTTATCCCAAAGCAGGATAATCAATATAGCCTTCCGCAGTTTGTGAACCAATCATATTTTCAAACACCAATTCATTTAAAGGTGCGTCTTGAATCAGACGTTCATACAAATCAGGATTAGCAATATAAGCCTTACCAAAAGACACCGCATCTGCTTGACCTGATGCCAAGAGTTTGATGGCATCTTCACGGCTTAAACGCATATTGGCAATATAAGGCACACCATTTGAACGTTGTTTCATATATTCACTGATACTGTCATCGGCTAAATATTCACGTGTAAAGAAGAACGCAATTTTACGTTTACCTAATTGTTCCAAGACATAACCAAAGGTTTCACGTGGATCAGCATCCCCCATATCATGCTCATCGCCACGAGGCGCTAAATGTATGCCCACACGGCCTGCGCCCCATACTTCAATTAAAGCATCCATGACTTCAAGTAAAAGACGTGCACGGTTTTCAACAGAACCACCATATTCGTCTTCACGATGATTGGTTGAGCTTTGTAAGAACTGATCAATCAGATAGCCATTGGCAGCATGTAATTCAACACCATCAAAACCAGCCGCCTTGGCTTTAATTGCAGCCTGTTTAAACTGTTCAGTGATGGTGTGAATTTCAGAAATTTCCAAAGGGCGTGGCACAACATAGTCACGTTTTGGACGTAATAAGCTGACTTGTCCTGCTTGTTGTATTGCACTTGCAGATACAGGTGTTTCACCATCGAGTAAATCTGGATGTGAGACACGTCCCACATGCCATAACTGCGCCACAATCAAGCCACCTTGATCATGAACCGCTTGGGTTACAGACTTCCAACCTTCAACTTGTGCATCAGTAAATAGCCCTGGTGTATTTAAATAACCATTGGCCTGTTCAGAAATCACTGTTGCTTCAGTAATGATTAAACCCGCACTGGCACGCTGTGCATAGTGCTCAGCCATGATCGCCGTGGGTACCCGATCAGCGGTAGCACGGCTACGGGTTAAAGGCGCCATCACGACACGATTTTTTAAATGTAAATCGCCAAGTACAAGGGGAGAGTTAAGTTCAGCCATATTTGCCTCATCACTCGCTTTCTGATTGAAATCAGGCGTTAAAGCGAGTTTTGTAGATAATCAATATATTGCTGAATTAAAGCTTCATTACGCGAGAAATATGACCATTGACCATACTTCTCGGCCTGAATTAATCCTGACTGTTGCAAAACAGACAAATGATTTGACATCGTAGATTGAGAGACATTACCGAGCTTCTCGATATTCCCTGCGCACACACCACGACCAAAGCCACCGCACTGCTCTTCCGACAAATATTGTTGTGGCTTCTTAAGCCATTCCAAAATCTGTCGGCGAGTCGGATTCGCTAATGCTTTAGAAATTAAATCAATATCCATCTTAGACACATTCAATTCAGAGCAAAGCTCCATTCAGCATCTTTGCATCCAATATATCGCATTTTTTCGATTTTAATATCGATTTTTTTAGATATATTGCAAAAATACAGATAAAGCTTTGCTTTTGTTAAAAATTTAAATTAAAGACCTTGTTTCAAGCTGGCTTCAATAAATTTATCTAGATCGCCATCCAATACTGCACCCGTGTTCGAGTTCTCAACACCAGTACGCAAATCTTTAATACGAGAGTCATCCAGTACATAGGAACGAATCTGACTGCCCCAACCGATATCCGACTTTGAATCTTCAAGTGCTTGAGCAGCTTCATTACGTTTACTCATTTCCAGTTCGTACAATTTTGCACGTAACTGTTTCCAAGCATGATCACGGTTTGCATGTTGTGAACGCTGGTTCTGACATGCCACCACAATCCCAGTGGGTGCGTGAGTCAAACGTACTGCTGAGTCGGTTTTGTTAATATGCTGACCGCCTGCACCAGATGCACGATATGTATCTGTACGCACGTCAGCAGGATTAATATCAATTTCAATATTATCGTCCACTTCAGGTGATACAAATACTGCCGAGAATGAGGTATGACGGCGATTACCTGAGTCAAATGGTGACTTACGCACTAAACGGTGTACACCCGATTCAGTACGTAACCAACCATAAGCATACTCGCCTTCAACACGGATTGTTGCAGATTTAATCCCTGCAACATCACCATCTGATTCTTCCATCAATTCTGCTTTAAAGCCATGACGTTCGATCCAACGCATATACATACGTAACAGCATTGAAGCCCAATCTTGTGCTTCTGTACCGCCTGAACCAGCTTGAATTTCCACATAACATGGATTTGGGTCCATTGGATTACTAAACATACGACGGAATTCAAGTTTTGCTAACTCTTCTTCCGCTGCAGTCAATTCCGACTGAACATCTGCCAATAAGCTTTCATCATCTGCTTCAACAGCAAGATCAAGCATGGCTTGTGCATCATCAAGCTGTGTTGCCAAGCCTTCTAAAACGTTGATCACGTTTTCAAGCTCGCCTTTTTCTTTTGCCATCGCCTGCGCGCGGCTTTGATCATTCCAGATCGCTGGATCTTCTAACTCGCGGAGAACCTCTTCTAAACGCTCTTTCTTTAGATCGTAGTCAAAGATACCCCCGTAGTGTTAGACCACGGTCATTTAAGTCTTTTAGCTGAACTAGATAAGGATTAATTTCCACGAGTTTTAATCTCACATTTGACGTCTTTTAATTCGAACGCATTCTACCACAGAGTGGAAAAAGTTGAGATATGGCATTTTTTAGACAACACAATTGACTACAGTGTAGTTTTTGTGAACAGTGTTGTTGTTTTATAACAAAGCTCTAACCTTACAACACCACAAAAAAATTTAGGATACTTATGAAACAATCTCTTTTATTTTTCGCTTTAACCGCAATCAGCTGTTCTAGTTTTGCCTACAATGTGCAATTTGATGCTGGGTTTAGATCTTTTGATCATGATAACAATTACATTGATCAAGACTATCAAGCCGATATTAAAGGCAAATACTATTTTGATCCTGTACAAATCAAAAACAACCCATTGAATGAGGCAGCATTTTTAGGCCGTAATAGCAATGTCTATGGTGGTTACGCTTATCGTACTATCGAAAGTCAGGACTACTTAACCTATGATCCTTTATCTACAAGCACATTTTATGAGCTTGCTCGAGCAAAAGATGAAAAAGATCTTCATTACTTTACAGGTGGCTTAGAATATTTTCATGAACAATTCTATCTCAATGGTGAGATTGGGCTTGGCATAGTCAAAATAAAAAGCAACATAGATTCAAATTATGGTTCAGTTCGTTATAAAAATGATTATAACGTCACCACTTATCGCGCTTTGGTGGGCTATATGCCGATCAGCAATTTGCTCATTGCAGCAGGTGTCGATGGTTTCAGTGGTGATAAATATCTTGATGATGAAACGGATTTTGCCGCTAAAATTAAATATGTAATGCCAATTGGTCAAAATGGACATTATTTAAATCTTGAAGCGAATGGTGTGTTTGGCGATGAGAATAATGTTATCTTTGCTGCAGATTACTATTTGACCCATGCTTTCAGTATCGGCAGTGCATATAGTTTAAAAGATGATGATGAAAGCAATAATAATTTCCTCTGGTTCCGTAGCAAATACTTTGTGAATGAAAATGTTGCTATTGGTGCCGAAGCAGGTTTTAGCAGTGGTATGAATCTTTATAATGTGAATGGAACTTTCCGTTTTTAAGCACTTAGAAAGCCAAAAAACTTTGAGGCATTTCCTTTCTGAAATGCCTTTTTTATTACAAATTATGTCCAACTCTTACTCAAAGCGTACCAATATCCACACTATCTACACAATTTTAATAAAACAACACATAAGTTTTATTTATTTATTTTCAATAACTTAATTCAATATTGTTACATAAACTCACTAATATTACATTCCAGTTACTATAGCGTGGTTGACGATTTTTATATTTGCCCTAGACTCGAAATTGTAACCAAACATGTATAAATCAATCAATTCTTCATAGGGGCGAATTCCATGAAAAAATTAGCAATCGCATCTGCAATCTTTTCCGTAGCCGCTTTAACTGGCACTGCACATGCTTACCAAGCCGAAGTTGGTGGTTCATATACATATAATGATCCAGATAATTTTGATGCAACTCATAGCTTTGGTGTAGATGGTACTTATTATTTCAAACCAGTACAAACTCGTAATTCACCGCTTAATGAGGCTGCGTTCTTAGATCGCGCAAGTAATGTAAAAGCCAATGTAAATTATGCCAAAAATGATGGTGTAAAAGACAGCCAATATGGTGCAGGTCTTGAATACTATGTACCTAACTCAGACTTCTATGTAAGTGGTCGTGTAGGTCGTGATGAACTTGAAGTTGATAACACTAACATCGACAATAAAGTAACAACTTATGGCGCTGAAGTGGGTTATTTACCAGCTCCTGGTTTATTACTTGCACTTGGTGTAACGGGTTATGATGTTAAAAATGGTGATGACGGCGCAGACCCAACTGTACGTGCTAAATATGTAACCAAAGTAGGTCAATATGACGCTAACTTTGAAGCTTTTGGTGCATTCGGCGACTTGGATGAGTACAAAGTACGTGGTGACTTGTATTTAGATAAGACCTTAAGTGTAGGTGCTGACTACTACAACAATGATTTAACTGATCGTGATGAATGGGGTATTTCTGCGAAGAAATTCTTTAATCAAAACGTTAGCTTAGAAGGTCGTGTAGGTTTTGGTGATGACTACAACACTTACGGCGTTCGTGCTGGATACCGTTTCTAAGTTTAAATCCATTTAGCAATCGCTCTTTTGGAGCAACAAAAGCCAATCAATGCGTTGATTGGCTTTTTTATATGTGTATGTATCATTAATTAAATACGTTTTAGTAAATTTTCTATAAACCTAAAATTAAACTTTCATTTAAATCCTGACATTAAATTTAATTATGTTTATAAATCATATTTCAATAATAAGATAAAAATCATATGATTATTATGAATTTTTAATTATTTCACTCCAATGATCCAAAAAAATATTGTAAAAGTTTTAGAAAACTTCATTACCAGTACAAAACAATTTCCTAAAGCAGTAAACCAAGGAGATCATTTTGAAGCATTATCCGTGTTAATTCCAAAGCAGTTTGAACAATGGATCCAATCATTTTCAGATTTTCCAACTTCTTATAAAGTTACTCATTCACATGGTATGGGAAATTGGGCCGAAATTCCTTGGATTGTTTGTGCTAATAGAAATATAACATCTACACCACAAGCTGGTTACTATATCGTACTAGGCTTTTCAGCTGATATGCAGAGCTGTTATCTGAGCTTAAATCAAGGCGTTTCAAAAACAAATAAAAACGATTTATCTCAGTTTGCTCATGTTGCAATTGAATACATGAAACCATCTAATACTCACAATGTTTTTTTTGGGCCTATCGATTTTAAAGCTAAAAACAATTTAGGCAAAAGTTATGCAAAAGCGGCTATTAAAAGCTATAAGTACACATTGGAAGAGTTAAAAAACTCTGATTTGTCTATAAAAATAGAACAACAATTCCAAGAGCTTTTGATGGATTATGAAAATATCTACAATTTAGTTGGCAAAAATATATTAGATTTAAAACCTATTTCAGATTCATCTTATCAGCTAGAAATTCAAAAAAGTGATGATCAGAGTTTTAAAGATATTGATCCTAATATTAATCGACCACGCCCACTCAAAAGTTCTAAAAATACTAAATATTATTTGAGAGATCCTCGATACAGTAAATTAGCGTTATATCTTGCTGAATACAAATGTGAATTTAGTAATGAACATACAACTTTTTTTAATGGTAAACATCAATACATGGAAGGTCATCATTTAGTCCCGATGAGCCAACAAGATTATTATGAAATCTCATTAGACATACCAGCTAATATTATTTCTCTTTGTCCTAACTGCCATAAAGCTCTTCACTATGGAGATAATCCAACTAAGAAAAAAATTTTAAATACTATATTTGATAAAAGAGAAGTTCTTCTTATTAAATCTGGTATTAAAGTAAAAAAAGCAGAATTAATAAAAGTTTATACAAAAAAGAATTTAGATAATACTTACGACTAAAAAGAGCGCCTAAGCGCTCTTTTTAAAAGTCAGGCAAGAAGCTTCGCTTCTTAAAACCCTGCTGCCGCGAGCACAGCTCTTGGCGTAAATTTGGCTAAAAGCTATCGCTTCTTCTGCTGCCGCGAGCACAGCTCTTGGCGTAAAATCAGCAAAATGCGTTGCATTTTGAAACCCAGATTTTACTCCCATTCAATTGTTGCTGGTGGTTTAGAAGAAACGTCATACACCACACGAGAAACATCTTTAATTTCATTCATGATACGTGTTGAGATTTTATCCACCAACTCATATGGAAGATGGGCAAAACGAGCTGTCATAAAGTCAACCGTTTCCACGGCACGAAGTGCAATGACCCATGCATAACGACGACCATCACCCACAACACCCACCGATTTTACTGGTTGGAATACTGCAAATGCTTGAGCAGTTTTGTCATACCAACCACTTGCACGAAGCTCTTGCATAAAGATGTCATCAGCAAGACGAAGAATATCAGCATATTCTTTTTTCACTTCACCCAAGATACGCACGCCCAAACCTGGACCCGGGAATGGATGACGATAAAGCATTTCATGTGGTAAACCTAAAGTTGTACCTAAACGACGCACTTCATCTTTAAATAGGTCACGAATTGGCTCAACCAATTCAAATGCTAAATCTTCAGGTAAACCACCCACGTTATGGTGTGATTTAATCACATGCGCTTTACCATTTTTAGTTGCCGCAGACTCAATCACGTCAGGGTAAATCGTACCTTGCGCAAGGAAGTTTACGCCATCAAGCTTACGCGCTTCTTCAGCAAAAACTTCGATAAATTCACGGCCAATGATTTTACGTTTTTTCTCAGGATCAACTTCGCCTGCAAGTGCAGATAAGAAACGTTCTTCTGCATCAGCACGAATCACACGGATCCCCATGTTTTTCGCAAACATATCCATCACTTGCTCACCTTCGTTTAAACGAAGTAAGCCATTATCTACAAACACACAAGTCAGTTGGTCACCGATTGCTTTATGCAACAATGCTGCAACTACAGATGAGTCAACACCACCTGAAAGACCTAAAAGAACTTTTTGATCACCAATTTGTTCACGTAATTGTTCAACACGTAAATCAATAATGTTTTCAGAATTCCAAAGATTACGGCAACCACAAATGCTATGAACGAAGTTAGACAGTAACTCTGCGCCTTTGGCAGTATGTGTCACTTCTGGGTGGAATTGCACCCCGTAGAAACGACGCGTTTCATCACTCACTGCAGCAAATGGGCAGCTTGGTGTGCTTGCAGTCACTTTAAAGCCTGCTGGAATCGCAGAAACTTTGTCACCGTGGCTCATCCAAACATTGAGTTTGTCATCACCATCATTTAAATCACCAAGCAATTGATCACGTACTAAAACGTCAACTGCGGCATAACCAAATTCATGTACAGTCCCTGGCTCTACTTTACCGCCAAGTTGTTCTGACATGGTTTGCAGACCATAGCAGATCCCCAATACAGGTACACCCAAGTTGAACACAACTTCTGGCGCACGTGGACTACCTTCCTCATGCACACTTTCAGGACCACCAGACAAGATGATACCGTTCGGATTAAACGCGCGAATGTCTTCTTCAGACATATCAAAAGCATACATTTCAGAATATACACCAGCTTCACGTACACGGCGTGCAATAAGCTGGCTATATTGAGAACCGAAATCCAAGATAAGGATACGATCTTCAGTAATTTGAGTATTGGTAGTCATGAGTCAACAACTATGCAGGCAAACGAATATAAGCGCCATATTCTATCATTTTTATAAGCCATACGCACTCCATTCAATCAAGTTCCTTAGCTTTGTAAAAAATCATTTTAAATAATCAGCTTATAGGTTCATTTTGGCTTTAATGATGCTCATCAGTTCACTGGGGGTCATACAACGATTTAAAAAATCTTCTAAGGAGCCTTCATGGGTCACTTCTGTAACAAACACCTCATGATCTGTACCAAATAATGTTGGATTTTCAGGGTCTGGCTCAGACAAGCAGATATAGGGTCTGTTGACAATTCGTCTATGTTTGCGACTAAGTGTGTTTTTTAGGCGATACTAGGCGCGAAATACGAAATTTAGTTATTCTAAATGAGTAGTTCGTAACAACGTAGCGGCAAAAAACACGCTAGTCCCGAAGGGTTGTGGCTAAAATTATCTCAGCCTTCGTTATGAAACTCGAAAATAGTCTCGCTATTCTCTTCGTTTCATGCCTTGCCTGCTCAATTTTAACCTACAACGCAAGCCATTTATGAAATGTCTACAGACCCTAGTATCGATCAGGGAAGCTATAACGATAAAACAACTGTAGAAAATCAGGTTTTGGATTTTGGGTCAGTTGAATCACTGCTTTGAGATCAATATCATCCTCTAAAAAATCACGGTTCCATTCATCAAAATCAGCTGTACCAGCTTGATATGGAGTAAAGCGCACAGCTTGCCAAAAGGTTTGCCCACGCCCTTCTTCTGTTAACTGGTAATACTCTTGAATCAGCTGATTAAAAAATCCATCTGAATTTAGATCTAGCTCGGCTTGATGTTGATCAATATAATCACCCAAGCCATAAATCGGTTCTTGATCATCGGCTGCCGCCCAAGGTGTATCCTGAGGCCGTTCATATAAAACGGTATTAAAGGTAATAGCGCACAGATCATCAACCCATGACACACCTTTGACTTGATCAATATTACCGCCCAGTGCTTTTATTCTGTCTAGAATTTCTTTTTTCATTGTTAAAACTGAATTGAATATTTTTAGATAGCATAAACCAATTGATCCATTTGAATAGTGCTAAATGAACACACACAAAAGCCAGATACAGATCTGGCTTTTCAAAACTTTATTTATCTTTAAATTATTTTTCTATTACATGATCAAGACTCAATTTTCCAGCACCATGCAACATCAAGAAAAACAAACCACCTGCCATTGCGAAGTTTTTCATAAAGTTAATTGCATCTGCTTCACCACCATGAAATAGGAATGCAGTAATCAAACTAAATACGCCCAAACCAAATGCTGCAAAGCGTGCCTGAAAACCAAATAGCAATGCCAGACCACCACCGAACTCAACCAGAATGGTTAAAGGTAACATGGCACCTGGTACACCCATTGATTCCATATAACCGACAGTTGCACTGTAAGCCGTGATTTTGCCCCAACCTGCAACAAGAAAGATATATGCCATAAGAATACGTGCAATCAATGCTATGCTCGCATTGGCGGTGGGTTGATTCACAATATTTTTAACAACAACATTTGGATTAAACATGGTGTGACCTAATTTGTATTTCGTTCTGAAGATGTATACATATTAATCACTAAACATTTCAAGTTAAATACTTAAAAACTAAACTCATCGTTGCAAATTAAGAACAATAATAAGTTTTAAAAAATTACTTTTTAATACTGACTTTCATAACTCACACTGCTAGGATTTGTGCACCAATTCGCATAGTTTCTGCCTTATGGATCTGATTGACTTTATTTTGCACGTAGACGAACACCTGTTTGAATTTATTAGAAATTATGGTATCTGGGTGTATGGAATTTTATTCCTGATTATTTTTGTTGAAACAGGTCTCGTGGTCATGCCATTTCTGCCTGGGGATAGCTTACTTTTTGCTGCCGGCGCCTTAGCTGCTTCGACGGGTGCAATGGATCCTGTGGTTTTAATCATTCTGCTATTTATTGCGGCAGTGCTCGGCGATACCCTCAATTATCATATCGGGAAATATGTCGGACCGCGTGTTTTTGAAATTGATTCTAAATTTATCAACAAACAACACTTGCTGAAAACCTCACAGTTTTTTGAAAAGCATGGTGGAAAAACCATTATCTTTGCCCGTTTTATCCCTTTTGCCCGTACTTTTGCACCCTTTGTTGCAGGTGCAGGAAGCATGAATTATAAATATTTCTTAACCTATAATGCAGTCGGTGCAATTTGCTGGGTTGGCTCGTTTATTACCTTGGGTTATTTATTCGGAAATATGCCCATTGTGAAAGATAATTTCACCCACTTGGTTTTCGGTATCATTATTCTCAGCGTGTTACCTGGTGTGATTGGTTATATACGTCATAAATTTTTTAATAAAAATAAAATGCCAAATAGTCAATAAACAGCATGTTTAAAAATGATAAAAAAGCCGATTTCTAAAATCGGCTTTTTTATGGGTAAAACCCGTTATTTTTTGACTTCCTGACGTTTAGGAACATAAGGACAATTTTTAAATTGAGCCGCCTGAGACAAGGCATCTTGCTCACCATACAGTCGGGAAAGCTCAGTATTTTTGGTATTTGAAGATTGTCCTAAGTTTACAGAAATACTTGGACCAATCCCCCAACCCCAGCCACCGCTGCCCCAACCACCACCAACACCTAATCCAACACCCACGCCTGTACGTTTCGCAGGTTGTACACCATTATTAATGTATTGCTGAATACGATTAAATTCTGTCGTCAATTGCAAACAGTTCATCGCCTGATACTGCGTAGGCGACACATAAGTGGGTTTAACCGTCGTCGTACAAGCAGATACGACAAGCGCCGTTAAGGCAACGACTGATAATTTAACAGAAGTCATTTTCAATGATTTCATCACAATCTCGAAATTATTTTTTATCAATCTCATTGAACAATGATTGATAGGCTTGAGTCAATTTATGATCTGTAGCCAAATGAATTAATGGCAGATTTTTATGATGCGATTCTTTCATTAATACAGAAGGTGGCAACATATTTTCTAAAACTGGTAAACCTTCATCTTTAAGCTGTTGGACCACTTCGCGTGGTAATTTTGCCTGAGCTTGATATTGATTGACCACAATGCCTTCGATTTCAAGTCGATCATTATGATCATCTTGAGTTTCAATGACATTTTGAATAAGCGTCTGTAATGCACGTTTTGAAAATACATCACAATCAAACGGAATCAGAACACGATCCGCTGAGATCAGTGCCGATAAGGTAAAAAAGTTAAATGCTGGCGGTGTATCAATATAAATACGCTCATATTGACTGGTTAAGGTCTGAATCGCATCACGTAACTTATAAATTTTATGCTTTGATTCTAACGCATGCTCTAACTCGCCTAAGCTCGGGCTGGCGGGTAATACATCCAAATCTTTAAAAGGTGAACGATGAATATATTGCTCAAAACCTTTATTTTTTGTTTTTAAAAGGCTACCTATAGCATTGCCAATCAATCCTTTTTGTTGATGATTCCCAAGTACATCATTAAAAAAGTTTTCAATATTCGGCTCTAATGCCGTTTTTTCAGCAGAATAGGTGGCGTCATCACCCAAAAGATATTGGCTAGAATTTGCTTGAGGATCTAAATCAATCACCAATGTTTTAAAACCTTGATACGCACTAATCGCAGCAAGATTCACCGTAATACTTGATTTTCCTACACCGCCTTTTTGGTTAAATACCACACGAGTTAGCATACAAGTTCCCTAAGCTATCATTATTTTTAAACTTATATCTAGTTTAACCTAGACGCTATACAAGTGTGAAATTCATGTCTAACAATCAACTAAAAACTGGTTTAAGCACGACCAAAACTAAAGTTGCAAACAAAGCAATTCCACCAATCACTAAACCTGCTCTGCGTTGTGTTAAAAGAACGGTATCATCCTTTTTATAGGCTTTTATTTGTGAGGAAAGTAAAACCATAAACAAAATAATTTTCGCATAGAACCAAGGCTGCACTTTAAAATCGTTCATAATCAATAAAGTTAGCCCTGTAAATATAACCACCGTGAGGGAAAGATGTTGCAAGGCAACAAAAGCCACCCGCCCTTTAGGATTCGGCTGCTGGTTGTGTGTTCCAATAAATAATGTTGAAGCGCGTAAAACAAAAACCAGGATTAATAACCCAACACTGGTCATATGAATGATTTTGATCAGTAAATGTGTATCCATTTTAATTACTCTGCACTTTATACTTTAGGTGCATGAGCGCAGTCTGGACTTGCTGGGGCTTGACCTTGCCACTCACTAGGAAGATAAGCATGGATGGCTAAGGCATGAATTTTTCCAGGGCTGAGTAAGGCCTTGGCTTCTGCGTACACTTTTTGGTGGCGTTGTACCAAACGTAACCCTGCAAATTGTTCACTGACAATGATCACTTTAAAATGCGACTCTTTTCCAGGAAAATACCCGCCATGACCAGCAGACTCATTGATCACTTCTAAATGTGATGGCTCAAGTTGATTTAAACTTTCAATCAATTGTTGTTCTAAACTCATACAGATTCCTTAGAGATCGATCAATGGGTGAATGACATAGTATAGCGGATTCTTTGAGCATCACTGTGTGTTCAGCAAAGCTTTTGCTGTTCGATTTGATTTTTTAAATTAAATTTTGAAGTTTTTTTCATAAAAATGTCTTTATTTTATGCAATTAGTATTTTCCTTTGCAGAAAAATCTTGACCCTACCATCTGTTGATGTATTATACACCGCATGCGGGAATAGCTCAGTTGGTAGAGCATAACCTTGCCAAGGTTGGGGTCGGGAGTTCGAGTCTCCTTTCCCGCTCAAATTTTTTTATTCAGTTTTTTATTTAAAAAATTGGACAGACTCCGCGGGAATAGCTCAGTTGGTAGAGCATAACCTTGCCAAGGTTGGGGTCGGGAGTTCGAGTCTCCTTTCCCGCTCCAAAATTTTTTTATTCAGTTTTTTATTTAAAAAATTGGACAGACTCCGCGGGAATAGCTCAGTTGGTAGAGCATAACCTTGCCAAGGTTGGGGTCGGGAGTTCGAGTCTCCTTTCCCGCTCCAAATTTAAAAAGCCCTGATCGAAAGATTGGGGCTTTTTTATTGATTCTATTCAAGGTTAATTAAAAAAACCTGTCAAAAAATTAAACTCCTTCCTAAATCTTGGACAGCTTAATTAGGATTAAGTTCTCAATTGCACACTGAACAAATTGATTGATCCATTAGTAATAGGCAATCTGTTTAACTTCACAATTGGCTCTATCTCACATCATGTAAATGGCTCTCGTTAATTGAGTAATGATCAGTGACAGTAATACCATCGGCTGATATTTTTTACATCTTGAAAAACTGATCAGGCAGCGATAGAAAGTACAACTTAAAAGGTAGGGAAGTCATATGGATGGTAAACATGCTGCTTTAAATGCTCGTAAACAACAGGCAACACCACGTGGTGTTGGAGTTATGTGTTCTTGGTATGCTGAGAAGGCTGAAAACGCAACAATTTGGGATGCTGAAGGTAAGCAATACATTGACTTTGGCGGTGGTATTGCTGTGCTGAATACAGGTCATCGTCATCCAAAAATCATTGCAGCAGTGACTAAGCAACTGGGCAAATTTACCCATACAGCATATCAAATTTCCCCATATGAAAGCTATGTTTCTCTGGCAGAGCGTATTAATGCAGCAGTACCTATCGATGGTCCTGTCAAAACTGCATTTTTTACCACAGGTGCGGAAGCAGTAGAAAATGCAGTGAAAATTGCGCGTAGCTATACTGGTCGTCATGGTGTAATCACTTTTAGCGGTGGTTTCCATGGTCGCTCATTCATGGCAATGGCTATGACTGGCAAAACTGCACCATACAAACACGATTTTGGTGTCATGGCGGCAGGTGTATTTCATGCTCGCTATCCATCGGCGCTACGCGGTATTAGTGTTGATGATGCCATGAACAGTATTGATGATATTTTTATCGCAGATCTTGCACCACATAACGTTGCGGCTATTGTTCTAGAACCGTTACAGGGCGAAGGCGGTTTCCATGCTGCACCTGTCGAGTTTATGGAGCGTTTACGTACGCTGTGTGATGAGCATGGTATTTTGTTAATTGCTGATGAAGTACAAACAGGCTTTGCTCGTACTGGTAAATTGTTTGCTATGCAGCATTATAGTGTTAAACCAGATTTGATGACCATGGCAAAAAGCTTGGGTGGTGGATTGCCGATTTCTGCAGTGTCTGGTCGCAGTGATGTGATGGATGCACCAAATCCAGGTGGTTTGGGTGGTACCTATGCTGGGAATCCATTGGCTATTGCCGCAGCACATGCAGTGATAGATGTTATTGAACAGGAACAATTGTGTGACCGAGCTAATTTGCTAGGTGAAGAAATTACTAACATTCTAAAAATTGAGCAACAAACCTCGTCTGCCATTATTGATGTACGCGCATTGGGTTCAATGGTTGCTGTTGAGTTAGAAACCTCTGATCAAGCGAAGGCTGTGCAACAATACGCCATGCAGCAAGGTCTATTATTATTAATCTGTGGTCAAAAAGGTAATGTCATTCGTTTCCTGTACCCACTGACTATTCCTTGGGAACAATTCCGTCAAGGCTTGGAGATTATAAAACAGGCATTGGGTTCACTACAATCTGATGTACATTCAGCGAATCAAAAAGCAGGGACAGTGATGTGATTCAGGAGAGTTTGCAGTATTTACTTAAGCATCCAGATATTATATTTGTACCCACGACATAGTCTGCTTATAAAGCGGATCTCGCACAGATTCTCACTGGTGAGCAAGGAAAGCCTTTAACTGAAACGCGTGGTGAAATTGGTTATGCCTGTTGATGTGCTGATACTATCAATGGTGACTCGAATGAAGTTGGTAAAACACTCTGTGATAGTGATATTGTGTGCAAATTGAGCTTTACTGGTTCTACTCAGGTGGGACATATTTTAATGTAGCAATGTGCATCCACCATAAAAAAACTATCCTTAGAGCTAGGCGGTAATGCTCCTGTTCTTGTATTAGATGATGCTAATCTAGATCAGTCTGTAGAGTGCTGTCCGCTTCAATACTGAAGCAGAAGCTATTTCTTTTGCTATTGAGGTTGTGAAATGATGTCTGATAAAAACAGAGAGCTTAACTTGATAAATGACATAAACATAGTTCAAGATAAAAATAAGTAAAAAAGCCAAAATATCCATAAAGTATTGATTGTAAATAAAAATATTAAAAAACAGGGCTTTTCATGCAACATATTGCCGAGTTATTTTGTATTGTGGATGATTTTTTTAAATATTTAAGCTTTGTTGAGATTTACAGCTCACAATTTAGTCTATAAAAAAACTAGCCATATCAATATACAAGCCAAAGTGACAGCACTGGCATAGTTTCATTTAAGCAGCTCATATCAAGTGGCTATTTCTCTAAATTGCTTTAATCTACAAAACATATTTTTAATTAAACATTTGATTTTATATAAATAATCTAAGTTAAATAAAATATAGTTAAGCTTTTAGCATATGACGAAAAGTTGCTTTATTCGGATTCAATCAATAAGCAATGAGAGCAGCCATCGTATTTACAATAAAGTTGTTCACTGAACGATGTCATAAATGTTCAATCTGATACAAGTTTCCAACTGATCACTTAACAAACAATCAACCATCTTTAAGTTCTGAGCTTTAGTGCTTGATAATGAAAAAAATTGGCTCCCCTAGAAACGGAGTAATTGGCTCTCGTTTGTCATTAGTCTACGCGACATAGTAGAAACAGGAAATTCGTGTAGAGCGCGAGCTGGATTTAATATAACCAGCACAGTAGTTATTACATTAGAGGTGATATTTATATTAGACCTCTTGCGTTAGTCAAAATTTGGGCAGGGATAAGCTTGGATTTATAAGGTTTTGCATAAGGCCTGAATGACCACAAAACTACTTTCAAAAGCGGTCTAGTGTTCGAAAAATAAAGACAAATAGAAGGAATAAAAATGATCAGAGACCCAGCTAAAATCATTGATGATGAAACGACGTTACGGCGTGATTTGGCTGCGGCCTATCGCTTGGCTGCCATGTTTGGTTGGGAGGACACTTTATATACTCATTTTTCAGCCCGCCTACCTGATGAAGGGGAACCACGCTTTCTGATTAATCCATTTGGTCTAATGTTTGACGAGGTGTGTGCCAGTGATCTGATTGTGGTTGATTTACAGGGTAAAGTCATATCAGGACACTCTCCGTATAATCCAGCAGGATTTACGATTCATAGCGCCGTACATATGGCAAGGGAGGATGCACATTGTGTTATCCATACGCATACATTAGCAGGTATGGCGGTGGCTGCCAGTGAACAGGGGTTGTTGCCACTCAATCAAATCAGTCTTGAATATTACAATCGGGTTGGTTATCACGATTATGAAGGAGTCGCTTTTAATCTAGATGAGCGTAGTCGCATCCAGACATCACTAGGCAATAATAGTGCCTTGATTCTACGTAGTCACGGTTTGTTATCAGTCGGAGCAACCGTTGCTGATGCTTTTCAGATCATGTACTACCTGAACCGTGCTTGTGAAATTCAATTGGCCACAAGTCAATTGGCAATACTGGGGCAGGTGCGACAGGTTGAGCCTGCTTTATGCCAACGTGTGAGTCAGCAATTTCAAGGTGTAGAACATGAGCGTCAAATTGTTTGGCAGGCGTGGTTACGTAAACTAGATCGTATAGATCCGTCATATAAGGATTAATCGAACATGGCAAAAATTGCTATAACCGATACAGGGGGACTTGACTTTGCCCCAGGTATTGCTGTGTTGGATGCGGCTGGACATGACACAGTTTTGCTTCATGAAGGAGAGGGTTTGCTTACACACTTGGCTGATTTGGAAGGGCTGATTGTCAGTTTTTGCCGTATTGATGCAAGTGTAATTGCAGCAGCCCCATTATTAAGGGTAATTGTGACCACCACGACAGGGCTAGACCAGATTGACATGCATGCTGCAAAAGCAGCGGGCATTGCTGTTTTTGCATTGCCTAGTCCAGCCAGTGAGGAGGTCGCAACACATGCATTGGCAGGCATACTGACGTTATTGAGAGAAATTCCTGCTGCACGTGAGGCATCAAAGTGTTGGGATTTTAAAAAAATTCCAGCACCCCCACGAATCAGTGAACTCACGCTTGCTGTTTACGGTATGGGCTGTATTGCTAGAGCATTGGTCACATTTGCCCTGCCATTATTTGGACGTGTTGTTGCCTATGATCCATATATATCCACTGAGGCATGGCCTATAACGGTTGGACGTGTTGATTCACTCGATGATCTTTTTCAGATTGCAGATGTGCTGACCTTACATGCTCCAGCTACATTGGAGAATCATCATATTGTGAGTGCGCGCACGATTGAGTTAATGCCTCAAGGTGCATCAATCATCAACGTTGCACGTGGTGAATTGGTGGATACACAAGCACTCATTGCAGCTGTTCAGTCTGGAAGACTGCGTGGCGCATTTCTTGATGTTGTTGATCCAGAGCCTCCTGAAGCAGATGATCCTGTACTGCATGAACCAAGGATTGTGGTGACACCCCATTCAGCTTTTTTTAGTAAGGAAACTGAACTGGCTTATGTAATGCTTGCTGTTGAAAATCTACAGCAAATATTCGAATAACAAAAAAGAAAAGGAAAATTTCTATGGGTATTGATATTGCGATTGTTGTTTTTTATCTTGTTGTCATGCTGATATTTGGTTTTCTAGGAAAAGCAAGGACCAAGAACAGTAGTGATTTTTTGGTCGCAGGTCGTCGACTTGGTTTTGGGCTATATACAGGTACTATGGCGGCGGTCGTACTTGGCGGTGCATCCACCGTTGGTGGAGTTGGTCTTGGTTACAAGTTTGGTATTTCTGGTATGTGGCTTGTGGTCGCCATTGCTATTGGCATAATTTTGCTCAGTCTGTTTTTTGCCAGCCCAATCCAACGATTGCGCGTGTTTACGGTTGCCCAAATGCTACAATTACGTTATGGCATTAATGGGACTGCGGCATCTGGTATTGTGATGGTGTTATACACACTAATGCTAACAGTCACCTCAACAATTGCATATGCAACCATCTTTAATGTGCTATTCGGTACACCACAGTGGATTTCTGTGATGATCGGTGCTGTCATTGTCATTCTTTACTCTTCAATTGGTGGGATGTGGTCAATCACATTAACTGACATGGTGCAGTTCGTGCTTAAGACGATTGGCATATTTGTTTTATTGTTGCCATTTGCTTGGACTCAGGCTGGGGGCTACGATGGTATTATGGCAAAGCTAGGTCCAACAACTGGTGCGGCACATTTTGATATTGGTACCATAGGTATCGACACAATCATCACTTATTTTGTGATTTATTCGTTTGGTATGTTGATTGGTCAGGATATTTGGCAGCGTGTGTTCACAGCCCAGTCACCTAAAGTCGCTCGTTGGGGTGGTACTGTAGCGGGGGTTTATTGCTTGCTGTATGGGGTTGCTGGGGCTTTGATTGGGGTTGCAGCTTCTGTTTTGTTGCCAGATATTTCCGCTAAGAGCGATGTTTTTGCAGCTGTTGCTGAGAAGGTATTGCCTGTTGGGTTATCGGGAATTGTACTTGCTGCAGCTCTCGCTGCGATGATGTCTACAGCTTCTGGCGCCTTAATTGCCTGTGCCACTGTATCCAGAGCCGATGTAATGCCATTTTTTGGTCATTTGATGGGCCGCAAAAGTGATTCTGGCGAGGTTAATCCTGAACATGATATACGTGCCAATCGGTTATATATCATTGGACTTGGAATCATTGCGACTATTATTTCAATGGTGGTGAGTGATGTGGTGACTGCATTGACCATTGCCTATGATATTCTTGTGGGTGGTTTGCTCGTTGCAATTCTTGGTGGGTTTATATGGCAAAGAGCGACTGGGATTGGCGCCTTGGCTTCTATGGCTGTGGGTACGGTAGTGACACTTGCGACAATGATCTTTACCAATGTATTGGCTAATGAACCAATCTATTTTGGTCTGCTGTCGAGTTTGGTGACCTATGTTGTAGTGAGCCTGATAAGCAAGCCTACGCCTACTGAGGTGCTGAATACATGGCAAGACCGATTATCAGGTCGAGAGATTGCTATTTCAGATGATCTAATGAATGCAACAGAATCAATAAAAGTAGAACAAAAGTATTGAGCCTTGCCCACCACATTAAAAATCATCATTGGAGTATGAAAATGAGCAATAAACCATTTAACCAGCCTTTAAGTGGCAATCAAATGCCGCGTTGTGGTGGGATAGCCACAATGATGCGTTTGCCTATGCAAATGAATGGTGAAGGGCTAGATGTGGCTTTCGTAGGTATTCCGCTTGATATAGGCACCTCTAATCGTCCTGGCTCTCGTCTGGGACCACGACAAATTCGTGATGAGTCACGAATGTTGCGTCCTTATAACGTTAATACCTTTGCTGCACCTTTTGAAAGTTTACAAGTGGCAGATATTGGTGATGTGCCAATCAATACCTTTAACCTGCTGAAAAGCATAGATATCATTGAGTCATTTTATCAAGAAAACATTTTAAAATACGACTGTAAGCCAATTACCTTGGGTGGTGATCATACCATTGTGTTGCCTATCTTGCGTGCTATTAGCAAAAAGTATGGGCCAGTGGCAGTCGTACATATCGATGCACATGCTGATGTGAATGATGAAATGTTTGGTGAAAAAATTGCACATGGCACACCATTTAGGCGCGCCGTGGAAGAAGGCTTGTTACTCAACGACAAAGTATTTCAGATTGGATTACGTGGCACTGGCTATAGCGCTGATGAATTCAAGTGGTCTATTGATCAAGGCTTTACCGTTATTCCAGCTGATCAGTGCTGGTATAAATCATTAGCCCCACTAATGGCAAAGATTCGTGCCAAAATTGGTGATAGTCCATTGTATTTAAGCTTCGATATAGATGGTATTGATCCTGCATATGCCCCAGGTACAGGAACTGTTGAAATTGCTGGATTAACCGTTCCACAATCATTGGAAATTATTCGTGGTTTGAAAGGTTGCCAGTTGGTTGGAGCTGATCTAGTGGAAGTCTCTCCTCCCTATGATCCATTTGGTTCAACGGCAGTATTGGCAGCTAATTTGGCATTTGAGATGCTGTGTGTATTTCCAGGTGTGAAATATGATGGATTGTAGGCTAAGCTAATTCACTTGAGTTCGGTATATTTACCATAAAGTTGTTCACTGAACGATTCTGTGAATGTCCAATCTGATGCAAGTTTTTTAACTGATCATTCACCGTTTCAATCAAGCCTCTTTTGCTCAGCAATTGTTTTCTTCTTCTGTGTGAGTTGGAATCTTTTTCATATTTCTCCGTGTGGGAGTTAATAGTTCTAGTCCTCTTGCTGCCAAAACTTTTGTTTTAGGTGTACTCAAATAATCTTAATCTCACTGTCACTTTTATCGACCTAATTTTGGTCACCTCATCACACCAATACCCCTTAGCCTGGCTCGTCGTAAACAATTGCTAGAGTTAGCTAACATAGCTGCTGGATTATGGAAGATGATTATGATAGTAGGTTTCGTTTTGCTGGACAGCCTTACCCAGCATTACAAGCGCTTATTTAGTCAAACTAATTCAGCGCTATCTAGGTGTTTCTTTTTCTTATCAATTTGCATTAATCTTAGCAGGTTCAATGGCACCGATTATTTGTGCCTATTTGTTTAAAACTTACGATGCAACATTGCCTATTGAAATTTATATTGCAATCGTTTCATTCATTTCAGTACTTGCCGTAGCAAGCCTAAAAGAATTGAAAGGCATTGATTTAAAAGAAGTGAAATAGTTTAAAGCGCTTTTTGACCACATTAAATTTTCCAACAAGGACAGCTTAATGTGGGAAGAGGAATATAACCCAGATATTTTAAGTCTTTCAACTTTCCGAGATCAGCTCTATTCCGGACCAAGGCGCAACAGACATCAATAAAAAAACCAATCCGAAGATTGGTTTTTAAAATAATCACCACACGATACAATTATCGCTCTCTTAACGCTTCTTTGGCTTTATTAAACGGTTTCAACAAGTATTCAATAATTGTTTTTTGACCGGTACGAATATCTACCGTTGCCACCATACCTGGTGTTATTGAGAAAGATTTCCCCGCCTTATTGGTTAATTTATCTTTATCGGTCCGAATATAGACTCGATAGTAGAACTGATCTTGTTTAACTTCATCGCGGATGGTATCCGGAGAAATCACCGTTACTTTCCCTTCCAAGCCACCATAAATTGAATAATCATATGCCGTGATTTTTACCAATGCAGGCTGACCCGGATGAATAAAGGCAATATCTCGCGGCGAAATACGCGCTTCAATCAATAACTGCTCATCAATCGGTACAATGGTCATCAATTTACCATTTTGTGGAATAACCCCACCAATGGTTGTCACCGCAATTTCTTTTACCACACCACGTACAGGCGCTTTAAAAGTAGAGCGTTTCACCGAATCATTACGACCAGCAACAACTTGCTGTAATGATTGGATATCGGCATTGGCTTTTGCCAATTCTTCACGTGACTTTACATAGTAGTCATTACGCTTATCGTTAATCTGATTTTCAAAATTATTGATATCTCGTTTTAAACGTAAGACTTCAACCTCAGAAGCAGCACCTTTCGCCACCAAAGGTTGAGTCATTTGCAATTCATTTTGGACCAAAGACAATGCGTGCTTTAAACCAGTAATTGATTCATCCAAATTTGCGCGACGCGAAGTATATAGTGCAGTTTCCTCTCTCACCAAAGCAGGCACGGCCAAAACCTCTTTTGGAAACTTGATTGCGGTACCATTCACCTCAGCCTCTAAACGTGCTGCCGTAGCCAGTGTCGCAAGTAATTTCATTTGGCTTTCACCGACTTGTGACTCAAATCGAGTAGGGTCTATTTGCGCAAGCGTCTGCCCTTTTTGGATAATATCGCCCTCTTTAACATCCAAGCTGGTCAACACACCACCATCTAAAGATTGAATCGTCTGTTCTTTGGATGACGGAACAACTTTACCTGTTCCTGTAGAAACTTCTTCCAATTTGAATAAGCAGGCCCAAATCAAGAAAGCCAGCAGACCGATGGCAACAATCCAAATAATAAATGTGGATTTGGGTAACGGTGGTTCAGAGAACTTTAACGCAGAAGGATTGGTTGGCCGCTGTAAAACATTGGATGCATGATCAACTTGAGCAGGTTCAACCTCTTGAACTGTGATATTTGGGTCATTTTTTTCTTGACTCATGTTGAAGTCCCTCCTGCATTTGCCTGCTGTGCAGGATTTAGAATGGCATCACGTGGCCCATCTTTGATAATCTTGCCTTCATGCACAACGATAATCCGATCAACAAGTTGCAAAACAGCAGGACGATGCGTGGCCACCACTAAAGTCCGATGACCTAACCATTCTTTTAAATGCTGTATCAATACTTTTTCAGAAACATCATCAATCGAAGCAGTCGGTTCATCCAACAACACAATATTTGGATTTCTGAGCAATAACCGTGTGAGTAACAATGCTTGTTTCTGCCCTCCAGAGAATCCCACACCCCCTTCAAGAATAAGATGATCCAGACCTTCTTTTTTTTGTTCCACGATTTCTAAAGCATTGGTGATTTGTAATGCACGGATAATTTCATCATTACTTGCCAATGGTGCACCCAAAGTTAAATTTTCACGGATCGTCCCAAAAAACAGATGCGCATTTTGATTTAGTAATGCCATATCACGACGAATATCATCGGGATCAAGCAAAGATTGATCAACACCATCCAAACTGATCTTGCCTTGTACGGGCAATTGCATTCCTGAAAGTAGCTGTAATAAGCTAGATTTTCCTGCGCCATTGCGTCCAAGAATTGCAACTTTTTCACCTGCATGGATTTTTAACTGCGGAATGACTAAAGTTGGGCGTGGATCATCTTCAGTATATTTAAATACCACACCTTTAAAATCATAATCACCTGAGAGGACTTTCCGCTGAATCAATTGTGCCCGATCAGGACGGTCTACTGGCTTTTGCATCAGCTCATCTAAACCATTTTTAGCCACTTTGGCTTGCTGCCAACGACCGAGTACACCTGTAACTTGTGAAATCGGTGCAAGCATACGTGAAGATAAAATTGAACACGCCACTAAAGCTCCTGTGGTCATATCGCCTTTCATCACCGCAAAACAACCCACTAAAACCACAATTGCATAAGTCAGTCCTTGAATTTTTTGTGTCCAAGCATTTAACCAACCCACAATTTTACGTTGCCGCATACTGACATCTGCAGACACTTCATTCATGTGATTCCATTGATTTTGAAATCTGGCTTCAGCACGTAATAACTTGATATCCTCAATACCTTGAACCGCTTCGACCAAAATCGCGTTGCGAATCGCAGACTCTCGCATCCCTTCAGTGGCCAAGTGCGCTAATTTTTTCTGCACCAAGAAGCCAGGAATAATCATCAATGGTACAACCAGTAACATCACCCAAAAGATGTTGCCCCCGATAATCCAGAAGATCACTAAAAACAGGAAGAAAAACGGTAAGTCAGCAATTGCACTGATCGTTGTTGAGGTCACCAATTCACGAACGCCTTCAAGTTCACGAATCTGTGAAATAAACGAACCTGTTGAACGGGCGCGATCTTTATTTCGGATACGCAAAGCATGACCAAAGACGCGGTCTGAAATCTTGAGATCTGCACGCTTACCAATAATGTCTGACAAATAAACCCGTGCGATGCGCAACACAAACTCAAAAACAGCTGCAATCAACACCCCTCCTGCGAGCACCCACAAGGTTGGAATAGACTGAGATGGCACAACTCGGTCATAGACTTGCATAGAGAAAATAATGGTCGCCAATGCCAGAATATTGGCAATCATTGAAGCAACCATGATGTCGGTATAACGTTTCCAATCTTTTAAAACGATGTCCCAAAACCAGCTTTTTTCATAAGGTTTGATATATTCATCAACACGTGCATCGGGAATCGATGTTTCTGGTCGAAAAATATAAACACGACTGGCATTGGCTTGAAGTTCATGCAAATTAAAAGTTTGTGAAAGACCTTGATCACCACTTAACTGTAAGCTTGCATTGCCCTCATTGTCGACTTTCTCGATAACCGCAACTTGACCATTGTTAAATTCAACAACAACGGGCAATCGCCATGGATTCAATACATCCGTGCTAAAGTCTGCTTTGCGAACATTCAAACCCACTTGACGGGTAATAATGGACAACATGTCGTCAATATTTGTGTATTTATTCCAATCCAGTTGCAGACGAATTTGTTCTTCAGCAGGTTGCATTCGATAATGCTGTGCAACCGTAATGATCGCTTGTAACCAGGGTTGATAATTTAATGTTTTTGTATTCATGGTTGAACTTCAAACCCCTGAATTTGAATGTTATTTAAATGATAAGCATTTCTACTTTTACCGGTTACCTTGATATACACCGCGATCGTGTCATAGATATCAAAGCGTGCCGCTTCCCTTTCTATTCTTGAACTTTGATAGGACTGTTCTGAACTTAATAAATCTAAGATCGAACGCTTGCCTAATTTATATTGTTCTTCATACAGCTCACGGGTTTTTGCTGTTGAGCGCTCCCGATCCAATAGAACCCAAATTTGCTTATCTGTATTTTCAATACTTTCTCGTGCAATTTGTGTTTGATCCATAATATCTAGGTAAGTTGCATTCAACTTTGCCCGTGCAGCTTGTTCAGCAAAATTTGCAGCCTTGACTTGAGATCCCAGTGCACCACCTTGATAAAAATTACTGGACATCTGCACGCCAACAGAACCATCTGTATCATTTTCTAAACCAGTATTTGGATTTTGACCATTCAATGCTTTACTGACTGATCCCACCAATGAAATCGTTGGATAAGCACTCAATTGGGTTTGTTTTTTCTGACTCTGTGCAACATCAATCTCTGCTTTTGCTGCAATCATCGTAGGAATGGTATTCATTTCAGGATCATCATAAAGACCGGACTGTTTTACAAACTCATCAGGAATATTAAAATCCATTTGACTCACATCAAAACCCAATAATGTGCGTAATTTTTGTTCTTGTTGTTTTAAAAAATTTTGCTGAGTAATTAAGTAGGAACGTGCGTACTCAACATAGCTTTGTGCTTGTACAGGATCGGCATTGCTACTAATTCCTGCATCTGCTCTTAAGCGTGCAATCTCATGTAAACGACTGACCCCGTTAAATTGATCTTGCGCTATTTTGATAATATTGCGATAGCGCAGTAAGGATAAAATATCTCGTGCAGTTTGGGTCGATATATCATCAATACTGATTAATACATTGGCTTGCTCAACTGCCAATTTATTTTGTTGCGTGGTGACACTGGATTTTACTTTACCAAAATCATAAAGCAGTTGATTGGCTTCAACTGAATACAATTGGCGACCTTTATCATTGGATGTAAAATCACCTGTATTCATACCCGCTTTTAACTGTGGGTAATATTGCGCTTTTGCCACATCAATATTGGCATTTTGTCCTGCCAATGTCGAAATCGTTTGAGCAATATTGGGGTTTCTTTTTACTGCAATTTGAATCGCATCTTCAAGACTTAAGATTTTTGCCTGGTTTGAATACGTATTGGTTGTTTGTTTTTGCGCTTGTTCTAAATATAAATTATTGAGCGAAGCCTTTTGTCCAGTATATGGCTTTACAACGGGGAGTTGATTCTGATTGCCTATATGGGCATCGGGTTGATATTTAAAATCGGTCAAATCCTTGAGTTGGACAGTTCTAAATGACTGATCATCCTTGGGTTTTATAAACCCTGTCACACCTTCTTTGATATTTTTTAAGTAGCTTGTTTCTTGTGTATAACCATTGTTCTGCAATAGAACCAATAAACTCACAGCACTCAAACTTTTTAACAATATAGTGGGCTTTTTTGCTATTAACATTCGCGAATGGCACCTAGAAAAGCTTTTAATTATCGGTATTGAATTATTTTGAATTATTTCCCTACCTCATTTCTATTCTACACATTATAAAACCTAATCAAATGCTTATTTTTACTTTTTAAAGTTAAATTTCTTTAATAAAATATTTTAAATTCAAATACTAACAGCGAAAAAATGTGAACATTATCACATGAATTATAAAATTCTACATAGATCATCTCAAAAGCTGTAAATCCACAATGTGCAAATTATCATTGATGATCCAATACATTATTAAAAAATAAGCTTGATACAAGAGAAACGTATTCAATTGTGTACTTCAAACTAAATTTACATCTTCCAATATAATTTCTTATACACTTTAAGGTTAAAATGATGTTTCACTACCAGCCAACCTTAAACAATATAAAGATGAACATGAATAAACTGACTTGTTTCAAAGCCTATGATATTCGAGGCAAACTTGGCACAGAGCTAAATGAAGAAATCGCTTATAAAGTAGGCCGTGCTTATGGTCAAATCTATCAACCCAAAACTGTTGTCATTGGTTGTGATGTCCGTTTAACCAGCGAAGACTTAAAACAAGCAACCATTCGTGGTTTAAATGATGCTGGCGTAGATGTTCTTGATCTTGGCATGACGGGAACAGAAGAAGTTTACTTTGGTGCTTTTCATCTCGATGTTCAGGGTGGTATTGAAATCACAGCAAGCCATAATCCGATGGATTACAATGGTATGAAATTGGTTCGTGAAAATGCTCGACCAATCAGTGCAGATACGGGACTAAAAGAGATCCAATCGTTGGCTGAATCGGAACAGTTCATTGAAGTTGAGAAAAAAGGCTCAACCCAAAAATATAATATCCTCCCTGAATTTATTGAACACCTACTCACCTATATTGATCCGAGCAAAATCCGCCCGCTTAAACTGGTGATGAATGCGGGCAATGGTGCAGCGGGTCATGTTGTTGACGCAATCGAAGAAAAATTCAAAGCGCTCAATATCCCAGTAGAATTTATTAAAATCCATAATCATCCAGATGGTACTTTCCCAAATGGTATTCCTAATCCGATCTTAGTGGAAAATCGAGATAGCACCCGCAATGCAGTTTTAATACACAAGGCGGATATGGGAATTGCTTGGGATGGTGACTTTGACCGTTGTTTCTTATTTGACGAAAAAGGTCAATTTATTGAAGGCTATTATATAGTCGGATTATTAGCTCAAGCCTTCTTGTTAAAACAAGCCGGTGAAAAAATCGTACATGATCCTCGCTTAGTCTGGAATACACTGGATATCATTGAGCAGTATCAAGGGATTGCTGTTCAATCTAAATCTGGACATGCTTTTATTAAAGATGTGATGCGTGAACACAATGCAGCTTATGGCGGGGAAATGAGTGCACATCACTATTTCCGTGATTTTGCTTACTGTGACAGCGGGATGATCCCTTGGTTATTGGCGATTTTAGTGGTATCAGAAACTCAGCAATCGTTATCAAGTCTGGTCGAAGGGATGATTGAACGTTTCCCTTGCAGTGGTGAAATCAACTTTAAAGTCGAAGATACGCAAAAAACCATTCAAAAAATCTTCGATCATTTTGCTAATTTAAACCCTGCAATTGATCAAACAGACGGTGTTAGCCTTGATTTTGGTGCATGGCGTTTAAATGTGCGTGCATCAAATACCGAGCCATTATTACGCTTAAATATTGAAAGCCGTGCAGATAAAAATCCTAAACCAATGCAAGATTATGTAGATGAGTTAACTCAGTTGATTCAGGGTTAGTTTTAAATGGCGATAAAAAATAGGCGCTTAATGCGCCTATTTTTTACTGTTAAATTTATGCTTGATAGCCTGTTGGATTTTGTTTTTGCCAATTCCAACTGTCTGCCAACATATCTTCTAAAGTATATTTTGGCATCCAACCTAATTCTTTAATTGCGCGTACATTATTTGCAAATGAAGTTGCTACATCTCCCGAACGACGCGGTGCAATTTCATATGCAACAGAAACACCATTTACCTGTTCGAAAGTGTTCTTCACTTCAAGTACAGATGAACCATTTCCTGTACCAATGTTCCAAGCACGGCAACCTTGAGCAGCTAAGCGATTATTTAAAGCACATAAATGTGCATTGGCTAAATCAACCACATGGATATAGTCACGTACCCCTGTACCATCTACAGTGTCGTAATCATCACCATAAATCGAAAGTTTATCACGACGCCCAACAGCAACTTGAGTGACATAAGGCATTAAATTATTTGGAATACCTTGTGGGTCTTCACCAATACGGCCACTCTTATGTGCACCAACTGGATTAAAATAACGCAATAGTGCAATCGACCAACGCTCATCCGCAATTGATAGCTTTTCCAACAATTGCTCAACGATTAACTTAGTATAACCATAGTTATTTGAAGGCATACCTGTTGGCATATTTTCATCTAAAGGTGAAATATTCGCTTCATCATATACAGTTGCAGATGAGCTAAAAACTAAATTAAAAACACCCGCTCTTTGCATCGCTTGTGCCAACTGTACAGATCCCGCAATATTATGATCAAAGTAAGTCAGTGGAATTTGTTGGCTTTCCCCCACTGCTTTTAAACCTGCAAAATGAATCACAGCATCGATTTTATTGTTTGAAAAAACTTGATCTAAATCATTTTGATAACGAATATCACCTTGAACAAATTTTAGTGTTTTCCCAGTTAACTCTTGGACACGTTTTAATGATTCTTCTGAGCTATTTGATAGATTATCTAGAACAATAACCTCATGCCCAGCCTCAAGTAGCTCCACACAAGTATGCGATCCGATATAACCTGCACCACCTGTTACTAAAATATTTGCCATAAATTTTTCCAGTATATCTACTCTTTACCTAGCAAGATCTTAATTAAACCTTGTGTTGAAGCATCCAGTTGAGACACGTCTTTTTCTTTACCATTGAGGATAGGGAGCAATTGATTGGCAATTTCTTTGCCTTTTTCCACCCCCCATTGATCAAATGGATTGATATTCCAAATGACAGATTGTACAAACACTTTATGTTCATACAATGCAATCAGCATCCCTAAACTATAAGGGCTTAGTTCTTGTAACAACAATGTCGAACTTGGTTGGTTACCTTCATACTGTTTATATACGGGTAGGCCTGATAATTCATTGGCATTTAATGCTGTGTTACCAAAAGCCAATAATCGCGACTGCGCCAAGCAATTGGATAAAGCCAAATGATGCTGCTCAATTAAGGATTCTGCACTTTCTGCATAGGTAAATTGATTCGAATTATAACGCTGCACCGGCGCAATAAAATCACAACTGACTGCATGGGTTCCTTGATGCAAGAGCTGATAAAAAGCATGTTGCGCATTTGGACCCACTTCGCCCCAGACGATTGGACAGGTGTTTAAATCAACTTTTTCATTATTTCTTTGAATCGACTTTCCATTCGATTCCATCTCAAGTTGCTGTAAATAAGAAGCAAAATATTTTAGGCGACCATCATAAGGCAATACCGCATGGGTCTGAATATTTAAAAAATTATTATTCCAGACTCCAAGTAACCCCATCAATACAGGAATATTTTGCTCAAATGAGGCTTTTTGAAAATGCTGATCAATCGCATAAGCGCCTGCAAGCAATTGTTTAAACCCATCAACACCAATTTGCAATGCAATCGGTAAACCAATACATGACCACAACGAGTAACGACCACCGACCCAATCCCAAAGTAAGAACTGGTTTTCTGGTGCGATTCCCCATTCTGTCATTTTCTCAGGCTTGGTTGAAACCCCAATAAAATGATGTTGGATCACACTGTTTTGCGTACCCAAATCTTTTTCTAACCACTGACGAACTGTTTGAGCATTAGATAAAGTATCAATGGTTCCAAAAGACTTGGACGAAATAATAAATAAGGTGGTTTCAGGGCGTAATTGATGTAGTAAATCAGAAAGCTGACTACCATCCATAGTTGAAACGAAATGTACTTTTAATGGTTTAGCAGTACTGACTTTATAGTCTGATAATGCATGACTCACCATCAATGGTCCCAAGTCAGAACCACCCACACCGATATTGACCACATCTTGAATCACTTCACCTGTAGAACCACGACATTGCCCTGCATGGACTTTATCGACAAGCTGATACATTCGATCTAATTGTTGATGCACCAATTCAGCCAGTTCAGGGTAATCTTGATCATGTTTCGGTAAGCGCAGTGCCCAATGCATTGCTGCTCGGTCTTCCGTATAATTGATCGATTCTTCGGTAAATAAACGTTTGATCCATTGTGTTAATTGTTTTGAATCTGCAAATTTAAACAAGGCATCACATGCATTTTGGTCAATGCGATGTTTACTATAATCAAAACTCAGTTGATTGAAATGTACTGAGAACTTGTCAAAACGCTGTAGATCTTGTTCAAATAAATCAGTTAAACGCAATTGCTGTTGTTCTGTAGCAAGATTTTGCAATCGTGCTAAATGCTGCTCTCTTTGGTCATTGTCTAATATAGAATTTGTCATACTCGCCCTACACCCTGATAAGCAAAACCTTGTGCTTTGACGAAATCTGGATCTAACATATTACGACCATCGAGAATCAAAGGATGGGCCATTTTCTGTAAAAGTTGTGAATAATCAGGACTCCAATATTGCTTCCAAGCCGTCAATAAACACAATGCATGTGCATTTTCTACTGCTTGGTATTGATCATGACATAAAATCAAATCAGCGCGTTCACCATAGAAATTGGCTACCCGCTCTAAAGCTTGTGGATCATGCAACTGAACAATCGCGCCTTGTGCCCAAAGTGCTTCAAGCATGGCATGAATCGGTGAATTCTCAATACTCGAGGTATTTTCTTTAAAAGAAGCACCCCAAATCGCCACAACTTTACCTGTTAACTGCCCTTGATAGTAATTCCAGAGTTTTCTAAATAAAATTTCTTTTTGTTGTTCATTGATATTCCAAACCTGATCCAGCAATTGGCTTTTGATCCCTGAACCTGCCACTGTACCGGTTAAGGTTAAAATATCATGGGAGAAATTTTCCCCACCAAAACCCACACCTGCAGATAAATATGATGCGCCAATTCGACTATCAGATGCTAATCCCTGTTTAACATTATGAATATCAATATTTAATTTTTCAGCGACTTGCGCCATATCATTCATATAACTGATGCGTGTTGCCAACATGCCTGAAATACTCAATTTGGTAAATTCAGCATCTAAAAATGGCATAAACAAATATTGATGTTTTAACTGAAAAAAAGGTCTTAATAATTCTTTGATAATCTGTTGTGTCGCAGGTTGATCTACACCAACAATCACCTGCTTTAGATCGATAAAACTTTGAATCGCATTGCCTTCTTGAATGGTGTCTGGCAAATATGCCCAATGATCAGCCACTAAAATTTGTTTTAGTTCTTCAGTACCTTGTAAACCAAATGTAGAACCATTGATCATCAGTCTTGGATGAATAATAGGAGAACGCTTTAATTCTTCAGCCAAGTGTTTGGCTTGATCAAATTCAGAAGGATTAAAACTAAATAAAAACACTTCACTTTGCAATTGAAGCTGTTTTAACCCAACCAATTGAATTGATTTATGCTTAATCTGTTTTTGAATGAGTTGATTTAAATCTTCATCTTGATAATGTACTGAGGATTGATCATCAGCGCCTACTTGGGGACACCAATACACGTGGTGCCCATATTCAGCAAACAAGCCAGCGAGTACGCCAGCTTGGAGTGTTGTGCCAAATACACAAATATTCATATCAGATCCAATTATTATAAATTCAATTCTTTAATAAGCTGTTTGAATTCTTCACCCAACTTAGGATGCTCCACAGCATAGTGTAATACTGCTTTTAAATAACCAATTTTACTACCACAGTCAAAGGTCTGACCTTTCATACGATAAGCTTCGACATTTTCTAATTTTTGCAAAGCAGCAATGGCATCCGTCAATTGGATTTCATTGCCCGCACCTTTGGGTGTCTGTTCTAATAATTGCATAATCTTAGCAGGCAGTACATAACGACCCACCACTGATAAATTTGAAGGTGCTGTACCTACAGAAGGCTTTTCGATAATCCCTTTCATCACAATACTTTCACCCTCAACAGGTAAAGATGCAACATCCACAATACCATACTGATCCACAAGATGATCAGGTACGGCCTCTACCATAATTTGCGATGCTTTCGATGTATTAAAACGATGAATCATTCGTGCTAAATCATTTTCTGTACTATTTTCTTTGACCAAAACATCTGGCAATAACACAGCGAAGTCATCATCTCCAATCACTGATTTCGCACATAAAACAGCATGGCCCAAACCCAATGGTTGAGGTTGACGTACACTAACCACACTGACATGTTTAGGTAAAATTTCAGTAATTTCTTTAAGTAGATCAATTTTTTTCTTATTTTCTAAGGTTGTTTCCAGTTCAAAATTACGATCAAAATAATTTTCTATAGATGCTTTTGAAGAATGTGTCACTAAAATGATTTGTTCAATTCCAGCAGCCACAGCTTCTTTGACAACATACTCAATTGCAGGACGGTCAACCACTGTGACCATTTCTTTAGGAATTGATTTACTTGCAGGTAGAAAACGAGTACCTAACCCAGCAACAGGAAGAATGGCTTTTTTGATCATGATTTACAACTTTAACTCAATATTTTAAGATTTTACTTCATCATTTTTAGTTTGTGTATCATTGCCCTTAAATAGGGAAGGACCTACATGACCAGGGGCATTAATACCTTCCCTATTTGTCATCACAGAAACCGTTTTAAACATAATTTTAAAGTCCACAAACACATTATGATGATCGACATACCAAACATCACATTTAAAACGTTCTTCATAATCAAGTTCATTACGACCACTAACTTGAGCTAGCCCTGTCATACCTGGACGAACTTCTAAACGGCGTGCTTGTTCAGGTGAATAAAGTTCCACAAATTCTTTTAACATTGGTCGTGGACCAACCACACTCATATCACCTTTAAGAACATTAAACAGTTGAGGCATTTCATCCAAACTCGTTGAACGTAATTTCTGCCCAAAAGGCGTAATCCGTTGCTCATCAGGTAAGGGATTACCATTCGCATCGTTGGCGTCTTTCATCGAACGGAACTTCATCATTTTAAAAAGCTTACCATTTTTGCCGGGACGCTCTTGATAGAAAAAAATAGGAGATCCTAAGTTTTTACGTACTTTGTAAGCGACTAACAAAAAAATAGGCGACAAAATTATTAATGCCGTCAATGATATAACTATATCTACCAATCGTTTCATTACTTAATTTACCACTCTATTTTGTAACTTTTTTCCGCAGGAAAGTATTATAAAATTTTCCTAACAGTGAACTAGGTACCAACCTAAATGCTGATCTTATTAGAAATAAGATGTTAGCATGAATTGGATTTTGTAACTTAAGTTGTTTCTTTAAATCTAGTAACTGTTTTTCACTTTTAATATATTGGAAACCTTTACGACGACCATGCATGCCGTTATCAATTCGGGCATATACCAACACATCAGCTAAGTTCTGAACCTTATACCCTTTGGCAATAACCCGTAAAAAGAGATTATAGTCTTCCATCCATAAGTGATGTTGATAGCCACCTGCCTCAAGTATATGGGATTTTCGATAAGCAATTGTCATATTGTTAAAAGGACTTTGTTTCTTTGCATATTGACGAAGCTCTACATCCGATAACGGAACATTTCTCATGCCTGAAGGTGAAGAAGGGTCATCAATGAATTCTATAATCTGCCCACCCAAGATCACTAATTCAGGATCATTAATCAGAATTTGAATCTGCTTCTCAAAACGATCTGCAACACTTATATCATCAGTATCAACAATGCACACAATCTCATGAACACATTGCTCTAAACCAATATTTTTTGCCTTTCCAGTACCTAAATTTTCAGGAAGTCTTGTAATTTTTAAAATACCATTTATTTTTCCTTCCCAATATTCAACTACTTGATCCAATTCAGGAGTCAACGGACCATCTTCTATCAAAATAATTTCAGAAGGTTTAACTGATTGGTTATCCCAAATACTTTCCATACATGCATTAAAGTGTTCTGGTTGCTCTTTAAAATAAATGGAAATTAGTACAGAAAACTTCATTATTTAAAACCCTGATAATATTGTGCGGCATGCATACAAAAACCCAAACGCTAACATCCTAAATCTTTATATTCATCAGCTAACAAACTAAACAATCATACTCATCATAAAAAATTTCCAAATTCTATAAACAGCTTTACTCTCAAACCCATTTTCTCAGATTAAGAATATTGAGTTAGATGTCGCTAAGAAATTTAAAAATATTTAGATACAACTATCAAGCAATTAAATTATAAGGTAATTTCATGTTTAACTTTTGCCCTTAATAAGTCATAGCACTCATAGTTTACTCTTTATAAAATCAATCATTTCACTCTCTTTCTCCTCCCAAGTATCATCATTTTCATACTTACTATAATTAGAGATTTTTAAATCAAAATTTGATAATAATTTATTCTTAATATCATCTGGTGAGTACTCATCCACAATAATAACACTAGAGTTTCCATTTAAATATTCAGCCATTTTTGTTCTTCCTGATAGAACAATTCTTTTTTCAAAAAAAGAACACTCGAAATATTTATTAGAAATTGCATATACAGCATTAAAGTCATTTGTTGGATAAGCAGCCCAAACCAAATCAGACTTTTCATAAATAATTTTAAGATCAGAATGATGATACCTGCCAAAAAAGAAAACTTGACTCTCTAAGTTATGAAAACTAACGGCCTTTACTAACTTTTCAAGATCTGGACCATCACCAAAAATAAAGAAGCAAATATTCGTATCTTTTATTGCCAATAATATGTTTTCAAGAATATCAAAATATCGAACAACTCCAATCCATGATACATTTTTCGAATCTTTAGGTAATTTATCATCATAGCAATTTATCCAATTTGATCCAGCCGTAAAGCTATTGAGTAAATCCGCAGATGGATAATTTTCAAAAATATAAGATTCTATTTTTTTTGAATAAAGCGGTTTAAAATGACGAGAAGCGAAGATGGTTAAATCCACAAACTGAAGACAAACCTTCTCGATAAAAATAATTATTTTTCTCACAAAATTATTGGAGAAAGTAGGTAAATCTAAGCAGTCGTAGATTATCTTTACCTTCCAATTCCAAATTACTTTCAAAACCACAGCACAAATCAGCGAATCCCAATGACTTGCAAAAAAGGTATCAGGTTTTTCCTTTTTACAAACAGAATAAATATATACAAAAAACAAAGGAAGCTTTAATAGCTTTTTTAACTGATTACCATAACCTATACTTGTATTTAAAACATGAATGTTTTCTGTTTTCTCTTCAACCTCTACTGAACCTCTATTCCAAGCAACCACAATTACTTCAAAATACTTATTAAAAGATTTTTTAAATCGCTCCGTTCTCGAGTTGATTGGCCAAGTTGTATCTATCATTAAAACTTTTTTCATCTTGTGGCTCTACCAAATAAAAACATAGGGTTGGGCTTTAAAAATCAAAGAAGCCGTATATAAAAAATACAGCAGAATAAATATAGAGGACATGACTCTTTTTGCACCTATATTTTGCTGTATCAAAATATTATAAACTTTAGTCAACCATGGAATAGTTATTACACTTATCAATAGAAATAAATAACTAACACGCCATGCCATAATAACAACATGAGAAAAAACAACCATTAACAAGGCGCCAATGATATATAATTTGCAATAATACATATCAAAATATTTTGGGATATGATTTTGACATTTAAAAATTAAAAAAACCACACCCAAAGCTAAAACAATACGCGGATCATAGAGCGCCATAGGATACCCATAATCATCCGAGGTTAGGTAACTTAATAAAAAATCTGATAATCGTGTTAAATGTAAAATTTCAAATAATTTTAATAGAATTTCAAATGGAGACACAAAAAGAAGCATTGAAAAAGCCACAATTGTGGCATAAAACAATTTCTTTAAACTAACCCTTGCTAAAAATACCAAAACTAATATCAAAGCTGATGAGTGAAATGATACAGCGATACATAAAGACAACAGTGCGATAACCCATCTTTTTTGATAATATTGAACCATGAAAAGTAGACCAAATGCCGCAGCTACAGAAGTACGGCTAGTCTGCATATTCATGGCTAAAAAATACGGCATCCAGATGAGTAAAGATAATATTTTATATGGGGAGTATTTATAAACTATATATGTAACAGGTAGCAGCGCTAAAGCAGCCATAGCAACAATAATATATTGCTCGCCAAAGCCAAAAGAATGCCCAAAAAAGGATAGTAATCTAAAACCAATTTCTGCGTGTATTTCTGGATTTATTACTTTTTCTAGAGTATCAGTTGCTGTATATAACCTTAAATAAGCATCGTAATCGCCTCTACCTGTTCCTCCAACCCTAAATGCAGAAAATATCAGCATCCATATAGCTAAAATAAAGAAGATAAGTTTATCAACTTTTTTGCCATCAAATAAGGTCGCAAAACTAATCGCAAATAATAACGCGAAATAGGGTACCATCAAAAACTTTCCTTAATGAAATCAACGATCCTTTGGCTTGCAAAACCATCACCATATGGATTATTAGCACGAGACATTTGTTGATACACTTTAGGATCATCTAATAGTTCTTGCACTGCCAAAGTAATCGCTTGATCGTGAGTACCTACTAATTTCACAGTACCGGCATCAACGGCTTCTGGACGTTCTGTAGTATCTCGCATAACTAAAACTGGCTTCCCTAATCCTGGAGCTTCTTCCTGTACCCCTCCACTATCTGTGAGAACCAAATAAGCATTTTGCATAAGATAAACAAACGGTTCATAACTTAAAGGAGCAATCAGATGAACATTATTCAAACCGCCTAATAACCGTTTCACAGGCTCTTGTACATTTGGATTCAAATGGACAGGATAAATAAAATGAGTCTCAGGATTCATCGTAGCAAGTGAAGATAATGCTTTACAGATACTCTCGAATCCTTCTCCAAAATTTTCTCGGCGATGTCCTGTAATTAAAACATAGCGTTTATCTATAACAGTTTCTTCTAAACCAACTTGCTTAAGGGCTAAACGAATAGAAATTTTCATTTCAACTGAGTTTTCTATTTTCTCTACAACCCACTGTAAAGCATCTATGACTGTATTACCTGTTATTTTAATTTTTTCCAAAGGCACTTGTTCATTTAATAAGGCTTTTTGATTTCGCTCAGTAGGAGCAAAATGAAGGTTAGCTAGTCGTCCAGTTAATACTCTATTTGCCTCTTCTGGCCATGGGGAATACATATTTCCTGTACGTAAACCAGCCTCAACATGTCCAACAGGGATTTGTTGATAGAAAGCAGCAAGAGATGTTGCGAATGTAGTTGTCGTATCTCCGTGCACTAATACCAAATCTGGCTGAAAATCTCGAAAAACATCTCGAAGTCCTAATAACACCCCAGATGTAACATCATATAAATCTTGTCCTGCTTTCATTAGATTTAAATCGTAGTCAGGCTGAATTTCAAACAACTCTAAAACCTGATCAAGCATTTCTCGATGCTGAGCAGTAACAGCAACTCTAGATTCAAAATAATTATCTAAAGCTAATGCTTTAATTAAAGGGGCCATTTTAATGGCTTCAGGACGAGTCCCAAATACTGATAAAATTTTCATAATACATTAAAACTCAATAACTAATATATATGCTTAGAAAGCTTCTGTTTCCATAAATCAAGAGAAAATTCTGTTTTTATCTTACGATAAGCAGCATCAGACATCTCCATGTACTCAGTTTCAGAAAGCGATAAAGCACGTAGCATCGCTTCAGTGAGATCAAAATCTTTAGCAACAATACCATTCACGCCATCTTCTACTATAACTTCATAACCATCGCCAGGGTAAACAATAGGTACAAGTCCAAAAGACATTGCTTCAAGCAAAGCATAATTCGCTAAGATTACATCTGCTGGTAGAATAAAAAACTTATAGTTCTTCATTATATCTTTTATGTTCTTTACAAATCCGAAAACAGCAACAGAATTATCTAATTTTAATGCATGGTATAACTCCAGTGTTTTTTCAGAATAAGGAGTGCCACGTGGGGCATATACATCATTTGAAATAGAATTAAACCCATAAATAGCTGCTGAAAAAGATACTCCCTTATTCTCTAAATCCGAAAATGATTGAACTAATGACATCACATTTCTTTTTTCAATTACAGCATTGGCGTATAAAAAGTCTCCTTTATTCACCACATTGGACTGTATATTTCTATCTAAAACTGGAACACAATTATATATTTTTTCAATTTTATTTAATAACTTTGGATTAATTTCTTTAATTGTTTGAATATGATGATGTTCTTTTGCATAAATAGTATTTGCGAATCTCAAACAAATTCTTGATAAATGCATTTTAGCATCTATAATGAAGTTAGATAAAAATGAACTTTTATTAGAGTCCTGTCTATCCCCAACCAGCTCCCCCCCAATAAGCCAAAATCTAACATTAACACCTAAAGACCTAGCAACTAATATATAGAAAATAGAAAATATAGAATAATCATAACAATCAATATTTTTAGGTCGAAAAACATATAAAGCTTTTAAATAGTTGTATATTCTTTTTAACTTATTTTTACCTGCATAGAAAAATTGCTCATCAACAATCTCACTACTATCATTCTTATCTGCATTTAATAAAACTTTAACGTTAATTTCTGCATTGTTATAGGAATCTAATAAATATTGGTATTTATGTGGGAAAAAAGGCAACCCTACAATTAGTACTTTTTTCATAGTGCTAAAACCTCCACATTAAGTTGTGATACACACAGAATACCTAAACTTTTCATTACCTTATCCTAAACTAGAACTTTAAACTTTTTTCAACTGCAACAATGTTTTTAATTTTATGTTTTTAAATAGATAAAGCCCTAATAACAATGCACATATCCACATTAAAATTCGTATAGAAGCTTCAAGCGGAATTAAAACATTAATGCCCCCTAAAACTATCAATAACAATGTAACAGCATATGCTTTCTGAGTAACAAAGTTTCTCCATACTATTTTAGACAATTCAGTACGAAATATATAAAAACACCAAAACGCTATAGCTGTTGATATTGCTGCGCCGCCAGCGCCATACATAGGAACTAAAAAATAATTTGCAACAAGATTAATCAACATTGCCAAAACTGATGCCAACATAGATAACTTGGTTTTACGTGCAATTGTAATACCAATGGATGTTGCTTCAGACAATGTATAAAAAAGAGGACCTAATAAACAGGCAGATATTATAAACTGAATATCAACATAAGATTGTGGTAAAAAGTAAGGAATTATCCATGAAAATAAACCTGATAAAACAACTACAAAATAAATCGCAGCTAAGACATACTCAGAAATGTCATCGATTTTTTTAAAATCAACCCTTCCCTCACTGACCCACTTAAAGACCATCGGAGCCCAAATCGTATTAAAAATACCCGAAAAAAGAGTCGCAACCGCTGCAATACTCATCGCTACGGAGTAAACTCCTAATTCTGTATACGTGGACATACTTCTTAAAAACAATCGATCCATCACGTTTAGCGCCCAAGAAGCCAACCCTCCAATCACCAAGGGTAATCCAAATGCTAGACTTATTTTAAACTGAGACCAGTCAAATTTTTCTTTAAAAATAGGCCACCAGTCATATTTTGTATTCCATAAATAAAGCGCAAATGCAGCGAACAGAGATAAAGCATTTGCGGTAATTAGACTATAACTATCTTTAGCAAAACCGAGCCATACCACACCCAATACAAAAACTAAAAAAAGAATTTTTGGTAACAATTGGCTCATGGAAAAAGCCAATGCTCTGTCCTGCATTCTTAAAATCAGAGAAAGATAACGAGAAATCAACGCAACAAGAAAACAGCTTGCACTTATAATACTGAGATAATAGCTTGATATACCATATAACCATTTTGAAATAATTAGACTGTCATACCAGCACACAGTTATAAGGACCACTAAACTGAGAATCAAGCTTGGTATAAAGACGATTTTTAAGAGTTGTGGCTTATTCGAAGCCTCATGATATTCTCTAACGTATGATTGATCCAAGCCAAGACAAAATAATAATACAAAAAAACTTGTACAAACCTGAAGCATGGAAATTCGACCAACATCCTCAACCGAATAAAACCATGTAATGATTGGTAGTGTAATCAACCCAATCAGTCCTGAACCAATCGGACCGACTGAATAATGTAATATTTTTTTAAAATTCATTACTAATCATTTTAAAAAAATTCTTAATAGACTCACATACTTTATAAATATCCTCATCTCCTATTCCATACCAAAGAGGTAAACGTATTAATTTTTCACTTTCCGATGTTGTGTAAATATCTCTGCCAGCAAACTTAGATATTTTTTCTCCAAAAGGAGAGGAATGTAAAGGAACATAATGGAATGCTGCGGAAATACCACATTCTTTTAAATAAGCTAAAATTTTTGTTCTTTCATTTAAATCTTTTACTTTAAGATAAAACATATGTGCATTGTGTTCACAACTTTCAGGTATATGAGGAAGCGTTATATACCCTTGTTCTCTCAAGGGTTTAAGCAACTGAAGATACTTATTCCAGATGTTTAGCCTATACTCGTTTATTTCAGTAGCACATTCTAATTGCGCATATAAGTAAGCAGCTTGTAGTTCACTAGGTAAATAGCTACTCCCTATGTCACTCCATGTATATTTATCTACCATTCCTCTAAAAAACTGACTTCTATTTGTCCCTTTTTCACGTATTATTTCAGCTCGTTCAATAAATCTTTCATCATTAATTAATAATAAGCCCCCTTCACCACCACTCGTATAATTTTTTGTTTCATGAAAACTATAAGAAGCTAAATGCCCAATTGTACCTAATGCTCTTCCCTTATAAGTTGACATCATTCCCTGAGCAGCATCTTCAATTACAAATAATTTGTATTTATCAGCCAATGCCATAATTGTATCCATTTCACAAGCAACCCCAGCATAATGGACTGGCACAATTACTTTTGTTTTATCAGTAATCGCAGCCTCAATCTTATTTTCATCAATATTCATTGTATCTAGCCGAACATCCACAAAAATAATTTTTGCTCCACGTAGAACAAAAGCATTTGCTGTGCTTACAAAGGTATAACTCGGCATGATGACCTCATCACCTGCTTTAACATCAATCAGCATCGCAGCGAGTTCTAAACCATGAGTACAAGATGGTACTAACAATGTTTTCAGACATGAAAATTGCTGTTCAAACCATTGCTGGCATAATTTTGAATATCCACCATCTCCTGAAAGCTTACCTCCTTTTACAGCATTCTCTAAGTAGACTATTTCTTTTCCTGTAAAAGGGGGCTTATTAAAAGGAATCATTTACATTTCTCTCTTAAAAATCTCAGCTAACTCAAGTAGCTTTTTACTTCTAGGTTTCATAAATTTAGATGGAATACCAATATTTATACTCCAAGCCTGCGTATCTTTTACAACCAAAGTCATAGCCCCAATAGAAGAACCTTCCCTAACAGTAACACCAGGCATAATAATTGAACCAGCCCCAACAATTGTATATTTTTGAATGATAATCTTTTTAAAAACTTCTTTTTTGAATTTCTCGGGTATTAATGAGTTCGTCATAGATTCACCAGTATAGTCATCGCTTTGAGAAAAAACTTTTACACCATAGGCAAAAGTAGAAAAATCCTCAATAAATATTCCGGGCTTACCCCCAGCAATTAAACACATTGGCGTTATATGACAATACTGACCAATTACAACCCTTCCAGAAACAATACAAAAATCATCAATTCTCGAATGATCACCAATTTCTATTTGTTCATGATTATATATAGCTGCTTTATCACTAATTTTTACATTTTTACCTAAATATTTAAAACCTAATTTTTGCAACTCACTTTCTGTTAAATATGCCATGATTACTCCCTTAGAATATTAGACCATTGCTTAATTAGATTTTGCTTTGAAAAATACTCTGATACATTCGCTCGATTTACTTTTGAATTTACTTTATTATTTAAATCAAAAGTATCAATATCTAAAACATCAATAGATAAATTTTTAAAAAAGTCCCACTGAGTAGTACTCTTTCTTAAATATACAGTCTTCCCCAAGCCAATTAAATTAATAGTATTCCCCATAGCTTGTTGGCGTTTATGATTAAAGATTGCTATATCTACATTTTCCAGCAAACTTAAATACTCAGTGTAAGGCATGAAATCTGTTATACCCCAGAAATTATCTCCAAAAATTAACGAACCATAATCTATGACTTTCTGTGCATATGCCTTATTACCGTAAGATAATGGAACTATAATTTTGATATTATGATCTTTTAAAAACTTTAATTTATCTAATACTTCTAAATGTTCATTTGTAGGATCAGCAGAATTGCCAATCAAGATATTAACTACATTTTTATTTTTATTCTTAATATCTCGTAATGTCACTACATTACTTAAATAGACTATTGTTTCTAAATGTTCGCCTTTAGCACCATATTGCTCACGAGCTATACTTACATCTCCTGGAATATATGTGAGTAAGTATCCAATTTTTCTTATAGCAATTTTCTTTAATTTTTCAGTAATTTTATACTTTATGTTATCTTTTGGATACATAAAGGAATATAAATCTGCCCCCCAGATTACCCAATAACACTTTTTTAACAACCATGGATTAGCAATTAAAATCAACAATAAATAAACATCGAAAAGGCCATGAATAATTATTTTATCAGCAGAATACAATTTTAATAGTAACTTCAAATATCCTAATTTTCCATTTTTATGTAAAAATACATTTCCATCTACTTCTATCGGATATTTTTTTAAATCACCAAATAAATAAAAAGAATTTGAGATCTGAGGAAATTCACTTCTAACAAAATTAAAAAATGGAGGAATAAATGGACCTAGAGTACAAATGTGTAAATTTTTACTCATTATTCCTTCACCAAACTAATCAAATACTGCCCATAGTCATTTTTACTCATACTGTTGCCTATTTCCAAGACTGTTTCTTTAGACAACCAACCATTATTCAGTGCAATTTCTTCAAGACAGGCAACTTTGTAACCCTGACGTTTTTCAATTGTTTCAACAAATTGAGCTGCTTCTAGCAAACTAGCATGTGTTCCAGTATCCAACCAAGCAAATCCGCGCCCGAGCAACTCCACGTTTAAATCGCCACGCTCCAAATATATTTGATTCACTGTCGTAATTTCTAGTTCACCTCGATCTGAAGGCTTTACGCTTTTGGCAATTTGAATAACATCATTGTCATAAAAATACAAACCAGTAACTGCAAAGTTTGATTTTGGATGGTTTGGCTTTTCTTCTAAAGAGATCGCACGTTTCTGATCATCAAACTCGACCACACCGAAGCGCTCAGGATCTTTAACTTGGTAACCAAAAACTGTTGCGCCTTTTTGACGGGTTACAGCTTGACGTAACATTGGTGTAAAGCCTTGACCATAGAAAATATTATCACCAAGCACTAAACAGACATTACTATCACCAATAAAATCTTCACCAATAATGAATGCCTGGGCCAATCCATCAGGACTTGGCTGAACTGCATAGCTCAATTCCACACCCAATTGAGACCCATCGCCAAGTAACCGTTTAAAACCATCGATATCTTCAGGAGTACTAATAATCAAAACTTCCCGAATACCTGCAAGCATTAAAACAGACAATGGATAATAAACCATAGGCTTATCATAAATTGGCAACAGTTGTTTCGATACGCCTTTTGTGATTGGATAAAGTCGCGTACCTGAACCACCAGCTAAAATAATACCTTTAGTATTCATTACTATACCTTCACACCTAATCTTTCACGCTGATAGCTACCATCCTGAACACGGCGGCACCAATCTAAATTATTTAAATACCATTCAACTGTTTTTTGGATTCCCGTTTCAAATGTTTCTATGGGTTTCCAATCCAGTTCCTGAGCAATTTTTGTCGCATCAATCGCATAACGTAAATCATGACCTGGACGATCTTTTACAAAAGTAATGAGTGTTTCATATGGCTGATTGTTCGCTTGTGGTTTTAATTCATCCAAAATATTACAAATGGTTTTCACCACTTCTATATTTTGCTTTTCATTATGACCACCGATATTATAGGTTTCCCCCACCACACCTTCAGTAACAACTTTAAGCAAAGCTCGAGCATGATCCTCAACGTATAACCAATCACGAATCTGATTACCCTGTCCATAAATCGGCAATGGCTTTCCATCCAAAGCATTTAAAATAACCAAAGGAATCAGTTTTTCTGGAAAATGATATGGGCCATAATTATTTGAACAATTTGTCACAATGGTTGGCAAACCATAGGTACGTTGCCAAGCTCTGACCAAATGGTCTGAGCTTGCCTTACTGGCTGAGTATGGCGAACTTGGAGCATATGATGTCGTTTCTGTAAATAAATTTGTCGTTCCTTCCAAATCTCCATAAACCTCATCTGTTGAGATATGATGAAATTTGAAATTTTCCCTAGACTTTTCATCTAGTGCTGCCCAGTATTTTCTCGCTACTTCCAACAATGTATATGTGCCTACAATATTTGTTGTAATAAACTCTGCAGGACCATCGATAGAGCGATCAACATGTGACTCTGCAGCCAAATGCATCACTAGATTAGGTTTAAATGTTTGAAATGCTTCAGTTAGAGCATTTGCATTACAAATATCGATTTGTTTAAACTGGTACCGCGGATTTTGATCCACTTCCACGAGGGATTCCAAATTACCGGCATAAGTCAACTTGTCTATATTCAAAACTTCATTTTGGGTATTCAGAATAATATTTCGTACTACGGCTGAACCAATAAAGCCTGCACCCCCCGTTATTAATATTTTCACTTTACTAATGCCCCAACAATTTTTTCCTGTGCCTCAAGTGTCAAATAAGGATGCATCGGCAAACTCATTACACACTCAGCAATTGCATCACCAACAGGCAAAACAGCGTCATTTGCTACAGCAGGTTGCTTATTCAATGGAATTGGGTAGTGTACAGCTGTTGGAATACCTTGAGCTTTCAACTCTTCCTGAACATGAACACGGTTTTCAACTTGAATCGTATATTGTGCCCAAGCGCTCATGTTATGCGCTTCAATAAAGGGGGTCGTTGAAATACCTGCTTCATTAAAAAGCTTGGTATACATTTCGGCAACGCTTTGACGTGCTTGCATTTCATCATCCAAAATTTCTAATTTCGGCAATAAAATTGCAGCTTGCAAAGTATCTAAACGACTGTTCATACCAACACGAATATGATGATAACGGCGATCTTGTCCATGGCGTGCGATTTGACGAATTACTTTTGCTAAATCAGCATCATTAGTAAAGATTGCTCCACCATCACCATAACAGCCAAGTGGTTTACTTGGAAAAAAGCTCGTACAAGCCACCGTACTCAAATTACAACTCTTACGACCTTTATACATTGCACCAAAACTTTGTGCAGCATCTTCAATTACTGGAATACCATATTTTTTCGCTATAGCATTAATTGCATCAAAATCAGCACATTGCCCATACAAACTGACAGGAATAATCGCTTTGGTGCGTGGTGTAATCGCTGATTCTAACTTTTCAACATCTAAGTTGTATGTTTGAGGATTGACATCAACATACACAGGGATTGCGCCTAAAATTGCAACTGTTTCAGCCGTAGCAATATAAGTAAACCCTGGTGTAATCACTTCATCACCAGGACCAATCCCAAATGCCATTTGAGCAATTTGTAATGCATCTGTCCCATTTGCGCAGGTAATACAATATTTTGCACCCACATATGCTGCTAACTTTTCTTCAAGCTCTTTCACTTCAGGGCCGAGAATATATTGACCATGTGTTAAGACGTTTTGAATCCCAGCTTCGATTTTATCTTTTAAGCGAGCTTGTTGTGCTTTTAAATCAATAAATTCAATCATTTTTATGCCTACTGCTTGGTCAAAACCTGACCATCCAAACGGTAAATAGCTCCTGTATGTGAACATACAACTTCTGCCTGACCTGTGATTGGCAGTGCTAATTGCTCACCAAATTCACTCATCCAACCAATTTGTTTTGCAGGTACCCCCACCATTAAGGCATATGCTGGTACATCTTTATTAATCACTGCACCAGCACCCACAAATGAGTACTCACCAATTGTAACACCACAAACGATCGTGCAATTTGCACCTAAAGTTGCACCTTTTTTTACTAAAGTATCACGATATTGGTCTTTACGTTCAATGAGCGAACGGGGGTTATATACATTTGTGAACACCATACTTGGCCCACAAAAAACGCCCTCTTCCAATGTCACATTGTCATAAACAGAGACATTGTTTTGAACTTTACAATGATCACCAATAACAACTTTATTGCCCACAAATACGTTTTGCCCTAAAGACACGCCTTGTCCAATTTTGGCACCACCACATACGTGGACAAAATGCCAAACTCGAGAATCATTTCCAATCTGCGCACCTTCATCAACAATCGCACTTTCATGTTGATAAAAACTCATAAAAGAATCCCTGATTATTTTTTTACTTTCGCAAGCAATGGATGTGGATTTGTAGGATTTTCTACCAATGGCGCTACACGAATTATCTCTACTGTTTCGATTGCAGCACGATTTTCTTCCACACCGTAACCATTACCCTCTAAAACACGTTGATAGCTTTGTGTATGAAGATCGGTAAAACCACCCGAGAATTCAAGTTCTTCATTTTCTATCGTAATACTACGATAGGTTAGTTTTTCACCATGCACGGCGTTTTCAGGCAAATTATTTGCATCAATTGATAAGAACCAACGTACATGAGCACGCTCATATTCTAAATAACCTGATGCAGTTTTTTCATCACGATAATGCACTTCATTTTTAACAATTTTACCAAAAATAAAGTGCAACATATCGTAAAAATGAACACCAATATTTGTTGCAACTCCACCCGATTTATTATCAACACCTTTCCATGATTTTAGATACCATTTACCACGAGACGTTAAGTAAGTTAAATCAACGTCAAAGACTTTGCCTTCTGGTGCTGACTGTACTTTATTACGTAAAGCAATAATTGAAGGATGTAAACGCAACTGTAAAATTGAGTTTACTTTTGCACCATACTGCTTTTCATATTCAGACAATAAGTTTAAATCTTCTAAGCTCAATACCAATGGTTTTTCGCAAATAACATCAATACCATTTTTCAAGGCATATTTCATATGCGGTGCATGTAGGTAGTTTGGTGAACAAATTGCAACATAATCGAGTTTTTCACCTTTTAGTTTTTGATCTTCCACATAAGCTTCGAATTCTTCAAACTCTGTAAAAAACTCTGCTTCAGGAAAGTGGCTGTCCATAATTCCAACAGAATCATTAATATCCATTGCAACAGCTAAAGTATTACCTGTTTCTTTAATTGCTTTAAGATGACGAGGTGCGATATATCCTGCTGCACCAATGAGGGCAAACTTTTTCATTCTGTATACTTCTTTCGATCATTAAAATTAAAGGCGGAAAACAGTAAAACCTTGTTCGGTCATTTCATTACGATCAAACAAACTTTTCACATCAGATAAAACTGGCTTTTCCGTACGCACTAGACGGCGTAACTGTTTAGCTGTCAATGTACGGAACTCTTTATGCCCAACTGCAACAATTAAACTATCTACTGGATGATTTTCATCAATAACCTGAATATCAATGCCATATTCATGTTTGACTTCTTCAGCGTCAGCCCATGGGTCAGCAACAACAACTTGCGTTCCCCACAACTCTAACTCTTTCACCAAGTCATAAACTTTACTATTACGAATATCTGGACAGTTTTCTTTAAAAGTTACGCCCAACACACCCACTTTCGCACGCGGTACATCTATACCATTTTGCAACATATGTTTAACTGTATTACGAGCAACATAGCGTGCCATATTGTCATTAATGCGACGCCCAGCCAGAATCACTTGCGGATGATAGCCAACTTCTTCTGCTTTATGAGTTAAATAATACGGATCTACGCCAATACAATGTCCACCAACCAAACCTGGACGGAAAGGCAAAAAATTCCATTTACTACCCGCCGCTTCCAATACATCTACAGTATCAATTCCGATACGGTCAAAAATAACAGACAACTCATTTACCAAAGCGATATTTAAATCACGTTGGGTGTTTTCAATAACCTTAGCAGCCTCAGCAACTTTAATACTTGATGCTTTATGTGTTCCTGCGGTAATAATACTTAAATAAACTCGATCAACTAAATCAGCAACTTCAGGTGTACTACCACTAGTAATTTTTTTAATTTTAGTGAGCGTATTAACTTTATCTCCTGGATTGATTCGTTCAGGACTATAACCAACGAAGAAATCTTCATTAAACTTCAAACCTGAAAATTTCTCTAAAACAGGAACACATACTTCTTCCGTTGCACCAGGATATACTGTTGATTCATATACAATAACATCGCCTTTAGAAATCACTTTACCAATAGTTTCACTTGCTTTTTCTAAAGGTGTTAAATCAGGTCGATTTACATGATCAATTGGCGTTGGCACAGTTACAATATAAAAATTAGCACTTTTTAAGTCTTCTAAATTTGCACTATAAGATAGGTATTGTGCTGTTTTTAGCTCTTCAGGACTAACTTCTAAAGTATGATCTCGCCCACTTTTTAATTCATCAATACGTTTTTGATGAATATCAAATCCTACAACTCGTGTTTTTTTCCCAAACTCTACTGCCAAAGGCAATCCTACATAGCCTAATCCAATTATTGCTATCTTTAGTTCTTCAAGCTGAAGCATACTTATTAAATCCTAAGACTGGTTGTCCCAGTTTGTCCCAGTTAGTTATACAACAAAGAAAGTATTCTAAATGAAATACCGTCACATATTAACTGAATTCTCATGTCTTTGACGAAAGACCCTCTAGGTTTTATGTATTAATTATATTTACTATAAATAACCTGAGTAGGAATTTTATGTGTAATAGAATACAATTTAATATATAGGGGTAATTCCAAGTTACAATTCAATACAATTAAGGGTTTTTAATGTGAAGTATCGATGCACCTCGCTTTTTACAATTTTAGCAATTTCTGTTTCATTTACTGGTTGTGCAATCACTTCTGGGCTTCAAACCTATGATGTTCCTGAAGAGGGAACTTATCAAACAGATCAAGGCGCCAAACTAAATGTTGTGCAGCTCACACAAGCAAATATTTCAAATATAGGCTTTTCTGAAAATAATAACTCAAATAACATTGCTTCACTATTTCATCAAAAGAATACAACTTATCGGTTAAGCCCAGGTGACATCTTATCTATACAATTGTGGGCATACCCTGAAATAACCCCTCCTGTAACTCAAATGACCAATAATACATCTGTGTTAGCAAATGGTTTTCAGATTGACCAAAATGGTTATATACAAGCACCTTTAATTGGCTCATACCGTGCAGTAGGCAAAAGTTTAGCTGAAATCAATAATGAAATGCGTAAGCTATTTGCACGATATTTAAAAACGCCAGATGTGATCGTACGCGTTATATCCTATGAAGGAAAACGGTACTTTGTGAATGGTCAAGTCGTGAAAAGTGGTCAATATACTTTAAACGACCAACCGATCAGTATCTACACTGCATTAGGTCAAGCAGGTGGTATAGATACTAAAACTGGGGATACTACTAATATTCAATTGATTCGAAACGGTCAAACCTATAATCTCAATACCATCACATTAGAAAAACAAGGTTTATCGCTACATAATCTACTTATTCAGCCAAACGATACAATTTTTGTGAATACTAAGCAGGATCAAAAGTTATATGTCTTAGGTGAATCAAGTCGTACTGAGGCAATTTCTTTACGAGATCAAGGCATGACCTTAAGCGATGTACTTGGAGAAAGTGGAGGCATTAATCCAAACTCTGCTAGTGCAGCTCGTATTTATGTAATGCGTACAGATATAAATAGCCAAACATCTTCCGTTTATCAACTTAATTTAAGCAGTTTTGGTAACTTTGCACTTGCTAATCAATTTACGATGCAAAAAAATGATATCGTCTATATAGATGCAACTGGATTAACGCGTTGGCAACGTGTAGTTAACCAAATCATCCCCTTTTCTAATGCCTTATATAACATTGATCGCTTAGGACAATAATGCAATTCCAAAACATATTGGTTGTGTGCGTAGGAAATATCTGTCGTAGCCCAATGGCAGAATTTTTTTTAAAGCAAAACCATCCAAATTTAAATATAGAGTCTGCGGGTCTTTCTGCGATGACTGGTCATTCCGCAGACGATAAAGCCATAGCTTGTATGGATGCTTTAAATATTGATATGCGCTCCCATGTTGCACGACAAATAAATGCGGAGTTGATCAAAAAGGCCGATCTTGTTCTAGTGATGAGCAAAAATCAATCACAACATATTGAGCAGAAATGGCCATTTTCCAAAGGAAAGGTATTTCGTTTAGGACACTGGCAAGGCCAAAATGTGCCTGACCCATACAAACATGATCAAGCTTTTTTTGATGAAACATGTAAAAATATCCAAGTTTATGCCAATGACTGGCAATCACATCTCTAAATTTTAATTAGTTGTTTACCTATGAACCAAAATTCAAAAACTAATGATGATACGATTGATTTAAAAGAGTTGTTTTTCTCTTTAATTGCTCAATGGAAAGTGATTGCGCTTTGTGTCATTTTAACTTTAATCTGTGCCTTACTTTATTTACGTGTAACATCACCCGTCTACTCTACTGATGCAATAGTTCAGGTTGAAGATGGTAAAAGTGCAGCTTCAGCTGCTCTCATGGGTGAACTCAAAGATGTTGCTGGTGGGCTTGGTCAGAAATCACCAACTGATGCTGAAATCGAAATTTTAAATTCGCGGCTCGTGCTTGGCAAAGTCATCAATAATTTGAATTTAAACATTCAAATTCAAGATAATGCTGATACTTTTTTGCATAAATTAGTGTCCAAAGAAAAATCTCAACTTAAATATACTACCAAAGCAGTCAGTTTTCAAAAAGATCAATCTAGCTTTTCTATATTAAAACTAGATGTCCCTGAATATTATTATGATAAAAATCTTACGTTACAATTTATAAATAAAAAGCAGTTTAGTTTAACTTATAAAGACCAAGTTGTATTTCGAGGTACACTCAATCAACTCAACCAATCTCAAGATAATAAGGGATTGTGGTCGGTTCAAATTGATAGCCTAAACCCTTTTCAACAAGACTTTACAATTACTAAACTTGCTCTTCCTTCAGCAATGAAAGTCCTTCAAGACAAATATACTGTTGCTGAAAAAGGTAAAATGACGGGTGTCATAGGTTTAAATTATAATGGAACAGATAAAGAGCATATTACTCAAGTTCTCAATAATATTTTAAATGTTTATCATGAACAGAACATTGAGCGTAAAACCTTAGAATCCAAACAAACATTAAATTTTCTGGATCAACAACTGCCAGAACTTAAACAGCAGCTTGAAGAATCAGAAATTAAATTTAATAAATTCCGTGAACAATACAATACCGTGGATGTCACTCAAGAATCAGAGTTGATGTTAAAACAGAATATTGAATTAGAAAAAATGCGGATCGAGTTAAAGCAAAAACAAGCTGAATATTCTGCAAAATATACCGCTGATCACCCATTGATGGCGGAAATCAATGCACAACTTGCTGCAATTGATAAAAAATCAACCGAGCTGAATCAAGCGATTAGACGTTTACCTGAAACTCAACGCTTGTATTTACAACTCTATCGTGATGTTAAAGTCAATACAGAGCTGTACACTTCTCTACTAAATAGTTACCAACAATTAAAAATTGTCAAAGCTGGCGAAATCGGCAATGTCCGTATTATTGATAATGCTGTAGAACCAGTGCATCCTATCAAACCTAAAAAATTGATTGTGTTGCTTCTTTCAATTTTTGTTGGTGGATTTATTGGTGTTATGATTGCATTAATGCGCAATCTACTTTCATCAGGAATCAAAGACTCAACTCGCATTGAAAACGAACTTGATCTCCCTGTATATGCCACTGTGCCACGCTCTCCGATTCAAGAAAGTCGTGTACAAATGCTGAGAAAAAAGAAATCAATTCCAATTCTTGCTGCTAAAAATAGTGAGGATATTGCCATTGAAAGCTTACGTAGCATTCGTACCACAATTCACTTTGCTTTAAACACAGCTAAAAATAATATTATTGCTGTTTCTGGACCTGCTCCAGAAATTGGTAAATCCTTTATCTCAACCAACCTTGCCGCAATTTTTGCACAAGGGAATAAGAAAGTTCTACTCATTGATGCAGATATCCGCAGAGGCTATTTACATAAATATTTTAGTCATGACACGTCACCAGGTTTAACTGAATATTTGGCAGGTCAGAACACGCTTGAACAATGTATAGTCCATTCGAACACTGTAACTCAGTTAGATTTTCTTCCTCGTGGTAAGAATCATAGTCATTCCTCTGAAATGCTGAGTTCAGATCGTTTTAGAGAATTATTAGAGCAGCTTTCGCAGCAATATGATCATATTATTATTGATACACCGCCTATCTTGGCAGTCACTGATGGCATCATCATTTCTCAATTTGCGGGTGTAAATCTTGTGGTTGCACGTTATGCAAAAACACAAATGAAAGAACTCGAATTAACCATTAATCGCTTTGAACAGGCAGGAAGCAAAGTAAATGGTATTATTCTCAATGATGTTCGAGCAACTGTAGGGGGTAATTATGGCTATAATTATGCATATGCCTACACAGCAGCTAAAGATGACTGATATCAAATGAGTAACAAAAAAGCCAGATTGAATCTGGCTTTTTTGTGCCAATTTTTTGATCAATATAACTGTATATTTTTAGTTGTCATCATCAGATAACTATATCGTTTATGATGAAGAAGTTATATGCTTGAACAGATTATGCTAATGATCAAATTAGCCTCTTAAAAGATTAAAATTTGGAAATTTTTATGAGTAAAGCCTTACCCATCGCAATTGCTGTAATCTTAGGTGGTGCTGCACTTGTACCTGTTTATTATGCATCTCAACATCCTGCTGATGTAAACAGTCATTCAATGTCAAAAAATGCTAAACCTGTAGAAAAAATTAGTTATGCACTTGGTTATGAAGTTGCGAGCCAAACGCCACCTGAAGTCGATGTGAATACATTTATCAGTGGTATTCGTGACGGTCATGCTAAAAAACAACGTGCCTATACAGATGAAGAATTACAAGCTGCATATGTTGACTTCCAAAAAGAAATGCAACAAAAGCAATTACAACAAAGCAAAGAAACAGCTTCATCAAATGACTCATTCTTAGCTGAAAATGCGAAAAAAGAAGGTGTTAAAACAACAGCTTCAGGATTGCAATATAAAATCACCAAAGAAGGTACAGGTAAACAGCCTGCTGCGACTTCACAAGTCACGGTACATTACAAAGGTCAGTTGTTAGATGGCAAAGTATTCGACAGTTCATATGATCGTGGTCAACCAGTTGAGTTTCCTTTAAATCAAGTGATTCCAGGTTGGACTGAAGGTTTACAACTCATGAAGGAAGGCGGTAAAGCCACCTTATATATCCCTGCAAAATTGGCTTATGGTGAACAAGGTGTTCCTGGTACGATTCCTCCAAACAGCACTTTAATTTTTGATGTTGAACTTGTTAAAGTTAAATAACATTTAAGAAAAGGAGAGATTTACTCTCCTTTTTTGGATTTTAATTATGAAAAAAACACTTATTGTGCTTAGTCTTAGTCTGCTGAGTAGTGCAGCTTTCTCAGCACCGATTAACAATAAAAGCTCCCAACAAGATCAACTGGGTTATAGCTATGGTTATGTCATGGGACGTACCAATGCCGACACCTTAAAACAAATTAATTTAAATGCCTTTATCCAAGGGATCAAAGAAGGTTCTACAGGTCAGAAAGCAAGCTTAACTGATGAAGAAATGGCAAAAGCTCTTGCACAATATAAACAGCAAACTGAAGCAAAACAAATGCTAGAGTTTAAACAAGCTGCAGATGTAAATGCCAAACAAGGTGAAGCTTTTCTTGTAGAAAATGCGAAGAAAACAGGCGTAATTACTCGCCCAAGTGGTTTGCAGTATAGTGTTTTACAACAAGGTACTGGAAAATCACCATCAGCCAAGTCTAAAGTCTCTGTAAACTATGAAGGTCGTTTATTGGATGGCACCATATTTGACAGTTCTTTTGCACGAAATGAAGCGGTAGAATTTCAAGTTAGCCAAGTGATTCAAGGTTGGACTGAAGGTTTGCAACTGATGAAAGAAGGCGCGAAATATCGTTTCTTTATTCCAGCAAAACTTGCCTACGGCGAGATTGGTGCGGGTGATGCGATTGGCCCAAACAGCACCTTAATTTTTGATGTAGAACTATTAAAAGTTTTACCTTAGTTTCAATGCGAAATAGTTTTAAAAATAAAAAGCATCGCTCAATTGCGATGTTTTTTATGCTCTAATAAAAAATTTTATCGTATTTCATAGATGCAAATTCATCCCTTGGTCAAACTTACAGTACTGCATCTATATTTAGAATTTAAATTCCCCAAACGCTATGGTGACATCCTTGTCACCACGCACTAGATACATCACTTATGATTGAATGATGCTCAAAGTAAAAGCTATCTCATTTATATTCTATTGATTGGTCTTAATTTTAGTGCTTTAAATGTCTTGGTCTAAATCCTGCAGCAAGCAGTGCAATACCATAAGCCACAATACCGACCAAACATAATCCTATAACTTCAAGAATTCGAAGCCATTGTGAGGCTGTGCCATCATACCAAGTTAAAGCAAACCATAGCGCGCCAATCATCACAATATTGGCAATGGCAAATTGAACAAATAATTTTTTCCAATGCGCACCAAAACGGAAAATATTTTTCTTATGTAAATAAAAATATAACATCCCAGCATTGACCAAGGCTGAGCCTGAAGAAGCAATGGCTAAGGCCATATGCTCGGCTTGCCAATCAATCAATTTAAAAATACCAATAAAGATAATGTTTAAAATCGCATTGGCTGCAACTGCCATTAAGCCGACACGTACAGGGGTTTTGGTGTCCTGAATGGCATAAAAACCTGGTGCAAAGACTTTAATCAACATAAATGCCAGTACACCACCACTCATACATTGCAACGCCATAGCGGTCATTTGCGTATCACGTGCATCAAAAGCCCCATGCTGGAAAAGTGCTTGAATGATTGGTGTAGATAACATGAACAAAGCAATACTGGCTGGCACCCCCACCAAGACAATCACGCGAGCAGCCCAATCCAACATTCTACGGAACTTGGCCTGATCTTGCTCTGCTTTACTCACGGAAAGAGACGGAAGAATCACTGTACCGATTGCAACACCAATCAATCCAAGTGGTAACTCAGTCATGCGTTCGGCACTATATAACCATGACACTGAACCATCTTGCATGAATGACGCCCAAATTGTATTTAGTAATAAATTAATCTGAGTGACTGATACACCAAATAAAGCGGGCAACATCAGTTTTAGAATTCGGTCTACACCCTCATGTTTAAAATCAACTTTAGGTGGAATCAGTAATTTTTTATTCCATAATTCAGGGATTTGAATCGCAAGTTGCAAAACCCCTGCTGCAACCACAGCCCATCCTAAAGCCATGATCGGTTGAGCCATATGCGGGGCTAACCACCAAGCACCAGCAATCATTGCCACGTTGAGTAATACAGGCGAAAACGCTGGCGAAGCAAAAGAACCATAACTATTCAAAATACTGCTGGCAAATGCAGTCAATGACATAAACATCAGATATGGAATCGTTAAACGAAACATATCTACAGCCAGATCAAATTTTGCAGGATCATTATGAAAACCAGGTGCATAGACATACAAGATCACAGGCGCAATGATCATACTGATTAAGGTTAACAGTGACATCACCATTAACAAACAGCCAAACACACGACTAATGAGAATCTGTACTTCTGCATGCAGTTTTGTAGTTTTATATTCGGTGAGTACGGGAATAAAGGCTTGCGAAAAAGCCCCTTCTGCAAATAAACGCCTGAAAAAATTGGGAATACGAAAAGCAACCACAAAGGTGTCAAAATCCTTACCTGCCCCAAACACATTGAGCAAAACCATATCTCGGACTAAACCCAAGACTCGTGACAACATGGTCATTGCACTGACAATAAAGGTGGATCGCCACAGCGCCATCGTATTCACCTAGTTAAAATAAAGTCGCTATTGTAATTAAATATTCGTAAAATTGCGTTGTTAAATCATAAACAGACGCTTATTTACTTCACTTGTTTTGTCTTAATTTTTTCTGATTCAAACTTTCTCTAAACTGCTGCCATTGAAAATGTGGTCCAGGATCAGTTTTTCGTCCTGAGGCAATATCAGAATGTCCTGTTAAATGATGATCAGTTTTTGGATAAGCGTGTTGCAAAGTGGCAACCACATCAACCAGTTGTTGATATTGGATCGCTTCAAAATCGCGATCATCACTTCCCTCAAGCTCAATGCCAATTGAATAGTCATTACACTCAACTTTACCCAGATAAGCTGAACGTCCTGCATGCCAAGCCCGATCATTAAAATTAACAAACTGGATAATTTCACCAGTTCTTAAAATCAATAAATGTGCAGAAACCTGCATACCCTCGATGGTTTGAAAATAAGGATGGACTGACCAATCCAGTTGATTTTGAAAAAACTGTTCAATATAACCTCCACCAAATTGTGAAGGTGGCAAACTAATATTGTGAATCACAATCAGCTGAATCTCTGTATTTTCAGGGCGTTGATTATAGTTAGGAGATGGGACTTGTCTTGCGCCAATCAATTGACCATTCACGACCTGAAACTGTGGTGCAGATTGCATATCTTATTCCTACAGAATTTTTCTATTTTCAATATTTTAGTGTACTCTCGGGTCTGTTGACAATTCGTCTATGTTTGCGACGATGAGTATTTTTTAGGCGATACAAGGCACGAAATACGAAATTTAGTCATTCTAAATGATGAGAAACATCGTTTCGCAAGGTAACATGTAGCGGCAAAAAATACTCTAGTCCTCAGCTTCGACTTTCACTGCGAATAAAGTAATGCTTTGTTCTTGTTCAAGTTATGACTAAAATCATTTCAGTTTGCGTTATGAAACTTAAAAATAGTCTCACTATTCTCATTCATGTTTTACGATGTATACGTCTCGTGCTTAATTTGGACCGACAACGCAAACTATTTATGAAATGTTAACAGATCCTTATCTGTATAAAATAAAAACTTCTTCAAACTTGCAACGACAGTGCTAATATATCGCTCAGTTTTTAAGGGTGATTAAAATAGGGATATCCATGAGCATACCTGAATCTTTGCTTGAACAATCTATTCAAATTAATATTCAACAAGCACTCCAAGAAGATATTGGTGATGCTGATATTACTGCCCTACTCACACCAGAAGATGAGCAAGCGACAGCCACGATCATTTCGCGTGAAGATATGGTCTTGGCAGGACAACCTTGGGTCGATGCGCTGATCAAAGCGTATGATCCAAGCGTACAGATTACTTGGCTTAAAAATGATGGTGACTGGGTTAAAGCCAATGAAACCATTTATAAATTGGCAGGTTCTGCGCGTAGCTTGCTGACTGTTGAGCGTCCTGCATTAAACTTTGTGCAAACCCTGTCTGCAGTCGCAACCAAAACGGCTGAATATGTAAAATATCTAGAAGGTACGCCAACCAAATTATTAGATACACGCAAAACTTTGCCGGGTTTACGGATTGCACAAAAATACGCAGTTGCTGTAGGTGGCGGGCAAAACCATCGCCTAGGTTTATTCGATGCGTTCTTAATTAAAGAAAATCACATCATGGCTGCAGGTGGTATTGCTCAAGCTATTGCCAAAGCGCATCAAATCGCACCAGGTAAGCCTGTTGAAGTCGAAGTTGAAACATGGGATGAACTGAATCAAGCACTTGAAGCCAAAGCAGATATCGTCATGCTAGATAATTTTAGCCAACAACAAATGATTGATGCAGTTAAACATGTTGCAGGGCGTTGTAAATTAGAAGCTTCTGGGAATATAACCCTTGAGAATTTAAGTCAAGTTGCACAAACAGGTGTTGACTATATTTCGATGGGTGTATTGACCAAAGATGTTAAAGCGATTGATTTATCTATGCGTTTTAATGCCTAATCACTCAATCATATGAGCCATAAAGCAGTATCTATATACTGCTTTTTTTATTACAAAATATAACGATGAGTCAATAAATAATCAGCTAATTTTATGCAAAAGATCTTCTAAATAACAATCAAATTACGTGCACCAACAAAAGAGATAAACAATGAAAAAACATATTTTATATTCATCACTATTCGCATTATCTATTCCGATCCTGAGCCATGCAGACACAGTTAATGTGCATGTGTTAAGTGCAACAGTCAAAGATCAAAATATTGCCAATGCGGAAGTAATTTTGCAAAAAAATGGTGAGCGCTCTGCCTCAAGTTCTACCAATACAAGCGGCCGAGCCGCAGTCAATAGTAATACTATAGACAGTTCAGATAATTTACTGATTATCAAAAAATCAGGTTATTCAACACTGGTTGCAAAATGTCCATGTGATGGTATGACCTACGCCTTAAGTCCTGTACTCAAAGATCTCAACAGTATGCGAATTGTACTGAATTGGGGGAAAAACCCTTTAGATCTCGATTCACACTTAAGTTATAAAAATCAGCATGTATATTGGGACAGTAAACAAGGCTTGGCAGCAAATCTGGATGTGGATGACACCGACTCTTATGGCCCTGAAACCGTCACGATTGATAAACGTTTAGAAGGTCAATATTATGTGTATTCAGTACATGACTTTTCTGATCGGACTCAACCAACTACGACCAATTTATCCAATAGCCAAGCCAAAGTCATGGTCTATGCAGGTGAATCACTGATCCGCTCTTATTATATTCCAACTGGTCAAGCGGGTAATTTATGGACGGTATTCCGCATTAGCCCTGAAGGTGAAATTCAAGATATCAATCGTATTTCAGGAACCACGGTTAACGCAAGCCAAGTGGGTTCAACAGTATCAAATTATCAAAATCAAACCACTCGGGTAAATATTGTTCCTGTCTCAGCTGATGCGCAAAAACGAGCCAAGACACTTAATTTAAGTGCAGATAAAGCCTATCAAAACAACCAGATTGAACAAGCTGCAATGCTCTATCAACAGTCTATCGACTACAATCCAAATGTTGGCCAGACCTATAGTAATCTTGCTGTTGCTTATCAAAAGCTCAATCGTTCCTCAGAAGCTTTATGGGCAAATCAAAAAGCCATTGCTTTAGCGACCAATAACAATACCAAAGCTTATTCTCACTATAATATGGGTAAAATCTATGAAAATAATCAAGATTATGCCCAAGCTAAACAACATTACCAATTGGCCAATCAATACAAACCAAGCGCGACTTATGATGAAGCGATACAACGTGTAAGCCAGTAAAAAAATTGCCCAAAGGATATCTACATTCTTTGGGCAGCTTTGATGCTTTAGTTTGCTATTTTTTATTGATATGTTTTAATTTTGCTTACAAAACAAGCAGTTTTTACATAGAAAAGCCGTCTGAATAAGCCTATAATCTTTGGCTTCCAATACATTCCTGTAATTAGGCCAATGAAGACTTTGAAACAACAAGTTTTGTTTTTACTTGTCGCTTTTTTATCTGTATTTGCTTTTTTCTTATACCAAGAAGATATCACGCGTTTCTTTCAATTACGTGACATCTATCTAAAACCACGTCTGTATAAATATGGCTTTTCAATTCTCTTAAACTACGCCTTTATTAGTTTATTTTATTTAATTTTAAGAAAAACCTTTGCGACCATTTTACTCAGTCAATTTATTATTTTTTTACTGAGCTTTATCAATATCAAGAAAGAGCAATATCTTTCTGCAAGTTTGGTTCCTAGTGATTTTTTATTATTTAAAGAAACCTTTGTCGCCTCTCCAATCATGCTCAAAATTGCAGTCTTTGCAGCAATTGCGGTGTTTATTGGACTATTTGTATTTCTGTATAAAAAAGAGAAATTAGGGACGAAACCTCTTCTCCTGACAAACAGCATTTTATCTTTTGCCATCCTTGGTTTCTTTATCACTGCGAATTTTAAAAATAATTTTAGTGAAGCTTGTGCCAATGCAGCAAAAAATTCAATTTGCCAATATGCAAAATATCTACCCAATACCCGTGGTGATTGGATCGGTGATCATTTAACCATTAAATATTTAGGTTTTTCGACCTTCTTTTTTTCCAAAACGGTTGATGGCTTAAATAATAAAATTTTCCAAACACAAGTCATCCCTGAAGAAAAAGTTGCCGCTTTTTATCAACCGATGGCGGTTGAACATGATGAAGAACCTACATCGAATCTAGCATCAGATGATCCGTCACAACAAAAACAATTGCCAAATATCGTTTTTGTGATGAGCGAGTCGCATTGGGATGCCAGAAAATTAGACAAAAGCATTCCACCTAACATCACCCCAACGATTAGTAAAAATCAGGTCTCTAGCTTATTGTCTCCAAGCTTTGGTGGAGGAACTGCTAACGTTGAGTTTGAAGTATTAACCAGCCTAAATACCTATTTAAATCATAATGAACTGGCTTATGTCTCAAAATTAAAACGTCCAACTTATTCATTACCGATGTATTTAAATACATTGGGTTATGAAACAACAGCAATGCATAATAATGGTAAATACTTTTATAACCGCAGCGCAGTTTATCAAAATCTAGGTTTTAACCGTTTTACTTCAATTGAAAATATGATCAACATGGCTGACCGTGCTAAATATATTAATGCTGCGGGTTGGGCTACTGATGATTTAATTTATAACAGCATTGAAAATCAGCTTAAAAATACGGATAAACCTCAATTTATCTATGCGATCAGTGTTGAAAATCATCCAATGTACAGTGATGATCGATTTGGTAAAGATCATTTTAAAATCACCAAAGATGGTGTGAGTGAGAACAGTAAACGTGCGCTGAATACTTATTTAACGGGTATGCAACGTGCTGACGATAAATTTAAAACCCTGATTGAGCATGTCAAACAGCTTGATCGCCCAACAATTGTGATTTTCTTTGGTGACCATTTACCCAACTTACAAAGCGTTTACGATGAGTATGGCTTCTTTAAATCAGCGCAAGAAAAAGCTGAGAAAAAAGATGTTCGCTTCTTTGAAACACCACTTGCAGTTTGGGCAAATTTCCCGATTGATCAAAAGCAATTTAAAGGGCCTTTTGTGGCAGCACATTTCTTAGCACCCAAAGTATTAGAAGCTGCACATATTCCCCTTTCACCTTACTATGCTTTTGTGAATAAAGTGAGCGCTTGTTATACGACCGTGCATCAGACAGGCACGCAAACGCAAAAATCTTGTGAATTTGATCAAACTGAGATTCTACAACAGTATAAAGACATGAATACTGATGTGTTAAATGGTAAGAATTTCACTTATCAGATGTTAAAATCTAAAGCTGAAAGCTAGTCCTGCCCAAATGATCAAGAAGATTCTCCAGAGTCTTCTTGATCATGCTGCTGTTCAGCATGTTGTTGTGGTTCATTATTTTTTGCGTCAAATTCTTTGCTTTCGAAATCTTCACGGCGTGGATCTCCAGCCATCAATACAAAGGTAATCACTGCGAATAGAACAATGAGTATTTTCATAAGCCTGCCATTTGCTAAAGTTTGAAATATTCTAAATATCGGTTGATGAAAAGATTTGTAGAGTCTGTATACGAAACAAGGGATTTCAGCTGATTTATGTATCTATTGAAGTAAATAGATGATTGGAATCTTAATCATGTAAGTTTGCGCAAATTATGTGGCCTTCTATCAACTAAAAATAAGGTGCAAAGCGCACCTTATTTAAATTATAAAAATTCAGCTATTTAAAATTAAGATTCTATAAATCCCATATAAGGGTCAGAAAATGAATCTTTACCCGTTTCAATACGCCCAGCAAAACGACGTTTAAAGGTGCTATCGCCCTCTATTGTTACAGTAAAATCATACCAACCACCGAAATCAGACATATTCCAATTCAACTCCTTTTCTGTAGAAGCCGTTTCGATATTCCATGTCTTATTGGGTAGATAAGCATTGGCTTTCACTGTCAATTTTGCTGTTTTCGCAGCGTCATTACGAACTTTTAAATAGAGTTTAGGATCACATTCTTCAACACATACACGCACTTCTGGCAATGCCTCTATTTGTGCAGACTTGGCTAAATCACCTGCAAAGCCACGATGGAAGCCATTTGGACCCAACACCCATAAATCATATAGTCCATTTGAAGCTTTCCATACATCGTCCAATTGCTTGCCTGCTTCAACCATATAACGACGAGGAATCGCATCTAAATTCAATTTGTCATAAACATGGAAAACTGCGGCGTGTGTTCCTGTATTGGAGAACATTAACTTCACCGTTTTTGTTGCCACATCAACTTTCGCACTACTATGTAAAATATAAGGCAATGCCCGAGACAATCGTGTTCCTAACTCTTGAACAGGATAGACCTGACTTAAAGGACGGGAAACTGGCGGCAATAACGCTTGCGCATTACGAATCGCATCTGCATCATTCTTGCTTTTTTTACCCATCAAGTCCGAAATAGCGGTGGTATTTGGATTTTTAAAGTCAAAAGCTGTGGTTAAATCACCACATACAGCACGGCGATATGGACTAATATTCGGTTCTTGCACGCCAAAACGTTGCTCTAAGAAACGAATAACAGACGAATGATCAAAAACCTGTGAATTTACCCAACCACCACGGCTCCACGGAGAAATCACATACATAGGTACGCGTATTCCTGGACCATAGACTCCCACGCCATTGCTGACTTTAGGATCAGTAAAGTTAGGTTGCCCTGCTGAAGCTTTAGGATGCGTAGCGTATTCATATGAGATTTGTTCATCACTCAAGGTGGTTTTACCTTGCATCACACCTGAAGCATCTTTTGAAGGTGCGCTTGGTGACGGAATGTGGTCAAAAAAACCATCATTTTCATCAAAGTTGACCAATAAAACCGTTTGACTCCAAATCGCAGGGTTTTCCGTTAAAGCGTTTAAAACTTCCTGAATGTACCAAGCACCTTGTACAGGGCTTGATGGTCCTGGATGCTCACTATAGGCCGCAGGTGCAACCATCCAACTGACTTGAGGTAATTGACCTTTGGCAATATCATCTTTAAATGAAGCAAGAAATCCACCATCAGGCATCGTATTGGCAATCCCTTTATACAATGGTTGTGTTGCATCAATGGCTGGATCATAAGCAGGACACGTGCTGTCATTGTTTACAGGTTTACCGGATAACTCATTGGCACGGCGATACTGTTTAAAGCCCGCTAAAGGATTGTCAGTAAAGTTATCTGGCATATTTTGATAAACTTTCCACGTCACACTCGCTTGTTGTAGGCGCTCAGGATAGGTTGTCCAATCATAGCCTGTGCTTGATGCACCAATACTGTCTAAGTCATTGACGACACTGGCAACACCCGCAGCTTTCGGACCATTTGAACCTGTCCATAAGAACATACGATTCGAATTGGTTCCTGTATGCATTGCACAATGATATGCATCACACAAAGTAAAGGCGTTGGCAAGTGAGAACTGAAATTCAACTTCTTTTTGTTTGTAATATCCCATAGATTGGGGTTGCTTATATTGTACCCAATTGCCCATACGGCCATGGTTCCAAGCAAATTGTCCATCTGTCCATGAGTGTGGCGTACCACTAACACGTTGTGCATTACCGCGAGTACTGTCTAAATGATAGGGAAAGATTTTATTCTTATCTTTATCGTATTGTTCCCAAATCTTACGGTTGTCGGATAGCGGAATCGTAAAACGATCACCAAAGCCACGAACACCCTTTAATGTTCCAAAATAATTATCAAACGAGCGATTTTCTTGCGTCAAAATGATGACATGTTTTACATCTTTAATCGTGCCTGTTTCGACTTTGGCGTCAATGGCTAAAGCTTTTTGGATGCTGGCTGGAAAGCTGGCTAAAGCGGCTGTACCAAATATTGTTTTTGTTGAATTGACTAAAAAATCACGACGGTTCATCTCTATTTCCTTATTTTTTATTATGGTGCGCAATGTACTTTACAAGCAGCGGGTGGCTGTGGATTCGTCGTTGAGCTTTCATTATCATCATTACAAGCACTGAGTAAGACACTCAGACTGGTCACTAAAATCAGCAAAAAATTTCGCATTGTCCTATCCATGAAATAAAGGTAGGGATAGTCAATACAACTGGTATGACGCTAGAGTGAAGTTTTTATGGCAGTTTGATGAATATTTACTAAAATATGATAAATATCAAATATTTGTTTTAATTTATAAATAAGCAACTTAGCTTAAAACAATTTTATGCAATAAAAAACGCATCCGAAGATGCGTTTTTTTTATAAAAATAGATCAATATTTTCGAATTACCAACCAAGCGCTTCTTGTTGTTTTTTTACCAATTCCTGAATACCTTTTTCAGCCATTTCAAGCATTGCATTGGATTGAGCGCGGGTAAATGGTTTTTCTTCCGCAGTCCCTTGAATTTCAATAAACTCACCTGCTTGAGTCATCACCACATTCAAGTCAGTTTGACAGTTAGAATCTTCTTCATAACAAAGATCAAGCAATACTTCATCTTGATACATGCCGACAGAAATTGCAGCAACAAGGCCTTTTAATGGATCGTGCTTAATTTTCTTTTTCTCAAGAAGTACATTCATGGCATCAATTAATGCAACCGCAGCACCCGTAATTGCAGCAGTACGTGTACCACCATCTGCCTGAATCACATCGCAGTCGATGGTAATGGTGTTTTCACCCAATTTTTTCAAATCCACCATTGCACGTAAGCTACGACCAATCAAACGTTGAATTTCTTGAGTACGACCAGATTGCTTACCGCGAGCAGCTTCACGGTCGCTACGTGTATGAGTAGAACGTGGCAACATACCGTATTCCGCAGTCACCCAGCCTTGACCCTGACCTTTTAGGAAACGTGGCACTGAATTGTCAATACTTGCAGTACACAGCACTTTTGTATGACCAAATTCAACCAATACTGAACCTTCCGCATAACGGGTGTAGTTACGGGTAATTTTAACTTCACGTAATTGATCTAATGCACGTTGGTCGATACGCATAGCTTGTCCTTATGGGATTCAAAAAATATTACGACTTATTATAACAGATCACAGAGCGATGGTTTTGTTACAAGATGGTGGTTTTTGAAATTGCTCGCTAAATCTATATGTGGCGACTTAAATAAACGTCTATACAAACAGATATACAAACCACGTTTTAAAATTTTCTAAATTTAGCTAAACATTTAAAAATCACTGAATCTAAAAGATAATTTTAAAGACAATAAAAGAACCTTATTTAACTCAATAAGGTTCTTCTAACAACAATTGAGGATCTATTTTAACCAGCTATTGCGCAATTTTATGAAGTAAGATAAATACCTTAGCAACCCCAATGCTTACACATCGCAAAAACTTTGTTTAAGCAAAAATACCCTTCAACTTTTGTAAAGACTGAGTAATCGTGGCTGTTAAACTATTTGGCAAAGAACATTTGGCTAAACGCACCCATACACTGCCAAATTGTTTCAGGAAATCTGCTTCATTATAGTGGATGCCATATTCTGCACATAAAGCTCTAATTTTTGGAGCAGCTTCTGAATAACGATTAGCTGGCATATCAGGGAACAAATGATGTTCAATCTGATGACTTAAATTCCCACTCAAAATATGCAACCAGTCTGTTCCAGTAAAGTTACTTGAACCACGAATCTGACGTAAATACCATTCAGCACGAGTTTCATTTTCCACATTATCGGCTTCAAAAGTCTCTGCATCTTCAGTGAAATGACCATTAAAAATCACCGCTGAAGACCACACACTGCGGATCACATTGGCAATGGCATTCCCAGCTAAAACAGGTAAAGCATTTGGTCCTGCAATCACAGGAAAAAACACATAATCTTTTAGAATTTGACGACGGGCTTTTTTACGAAATTTTGCCGCATCTGCCCAGACCTGCTTCCAGGTTTTTGTTTTATAGATCAGTGCATCTTCCAAATGTAGATTTTGTAAGCCAACATACCATTCAAAAAACACCATCAATTGAATCGCTAAAGGGATATTAAACAAAAAGCGCGGTTCCCATTTTTGTGATTCACTAACACGGAGTAAACCATAACCCACATCATGATCTTTACCGACAATATTGGTATAGGTGTGATGCACATAATTATGTGTGTATTTCCAATCATCACCTGTTGCCATGGTATCCCAGTCGTAATTTGCACCATTCAAACTTGGATCATTTAACCAATCGAATTGACCATGCATAACATTATGACCCAGCTCCATATTTTCTACGATTTTGGAAATTCCCAGCAATCCCGTACCCACCACCCAAACAGGTGGAATCCATCCGCCAAACATCAACATAGCACGTGAAGCAATTTCACTATAACGGACAAAATTACGGATTTTATAAATATACTTGGCATCTTGTTCACCTAAACTGTCCATGATTTCACGACGGATTTCATCAACACGGCGACCAAACTCTGCGGTTTGTTCTGGGTTTAAATGTTTCGATTTACTGTTTGGAAAAGTAACTGACATATTCATTGTCTTGCTCCTCAGCACTTCATTTTTAGAAGCCTTAGCTGAATTTTGGGTACAACTTCCTACGCCTAGGTTCAACAGACCGAGAAGTTGTTTAAATTTATTGAAATGATTGTTTTAATTTACAGATTAATGACCACAGGGCTTATCGCTTGGCTGATACACAATTTGATCTGTGTATTTGAAGCATGGTCAATTTCACCTGTCAGCATATTTTTGGTCGAACCACTCACTTTGGTACAAGTACAGGTATTACAAATCCCCATACGACAACCATGAGTTGGCTTTAATCCCGCTTGTTCAGCACTTTCAAGTAGGTTTGATTTCGCAGCAAACTCTTGTTGTGAGCGTAAAAAAACAATCGGTTGTGCTTCTAGGCTTTCATCTACCGCAATCTGGAAATACTCTTGTTTCAAACGATCTGTGATATTCAAATCTTGAAAAATTTGATTGATGCTTTGCATCATTGCACGTGCACCACACGCATAGCTTTGACGCTGCTTGAAATCAGGAACCAAACTTTCCAATAACTCGACAGTTAAATGCTGCTTTTGCTGAGCTGTGTGAATATAGTGATAATTCAACAATGCATATTGCTGATAAAGCTGTTCTAGATCTGTATGAAAAGCCTCATCACGACTAAAATAAATTAAATCAATTGGACGATTTGAATCTTTAAGTGCTTCAAGCAATAAAGAATGGATTGCGGTAATTCCACTGCCTGACGCAATCAATAACAATGGCGATGCATCTTGAGCTAAAACAAAATCACCTTGAGCTTGTGACAACTCAACAATGCGACCAAAAGCCATTTGGCTCAGTGCATTGGAGACTTTACCCTGCTGTTTTACAGCAATGATCAGATCGCCATTATTCAAAAATTTAACCACAGAGTAACTACGTTGTTGACGCACACCCGCAATTTCAACAGTGACAAGAACAGATTGTCCTGCTTTAAACTGTTGATGCTTAAAATTACGATTTGGACGTAATTGAATTTGATAAAAATCAGGGCTTAATGCACGAGTTTTAATAATCGTGGCTTTTACCTTCTTCCAAGCCCAAACAGGATTGATTTTTTCAGCGATAAAATCGACAAAATCCTCACGAACCCATTCTGGCTGATATTGCATATAGCTACTCATGTGACGTTCCTCTTTGTGCTTGCTATTTATTGAGTGAACAAACGTTCTTTTAGTGAACATATGTACACTATAATCATTTTTTAAATTCAGTCAACACCTGTACACTGACATTCGTCGTTTAATTTGTTTTTATTTTTGATAGACTCATCACAACAAAAATCTTTGGATATCAGAATGTCGATACGCGATGAACGAAAACAACAAAGCCGTCAGGCTTTACTTGATGCTGCTTTAACTTTAAGCACATCGGGTCGTTCATTTTCGAGTATCAGTTTGCGAGAAGTTGCCCGTGAAGTCGGTTTGGTTCCAACAGCGTTTTATCGCCATTTCCAAGATATGGATGAATTGGGTAAAGAGCTGGTGGATCAAGTTGCGCTGTATTTAAAGAATGTCCTACATCAATTAGGCAAAGGCCTAGCGCATCCTGAAGCGAAAACCAAAACCAGCATGGCGCTGTTTTTTGAGGCTGTAGACAGCAGTCCGCAACAATGGATTTTTATGATCGCGGAACGTTGGGGTGGTTCAGAGGTAGTACGTAAAGCCATCGCCCGCGAAATTGACTTCCTAAATGATGATCTTGCCAACGCGTTAAAAAAGTTTGAAGTTATCGCAAATTTTCATGATGAAAATGATTTAAAAGTGATCACCAATATTTTGATTAATTTATCTTTTACTTGGGCAATGTCATGGATCAACTTATCTCGACAATACTCAGGCATCGAACTTGAGTTACAAAAAATGGTGCTTAAAAAACAATCGGTGACGCAAATCCGCTTAATTTTTAAAGGCATCGAAAATTGGGATCGAGATAAAGCTTAATTTATCTCACAAACTCCTCCCCTTATATCACTAGCAATAAAAAACCCGCAATTCAATTGCGGGTTTTAAAAACAGCAAAGCTTATTTGGCTTTACGTTCTTTATTGATCAGATAGTCAACAACTTGCGTCACTTTACCATCTTCACCTTGAACCACATATTTACCATTTACCACAACAGCAGGCACCCCTGAAAGCTGGTACTGTTGTGCCAATTGATTTGATTCAGCAATTTTTGCAGTGATCGCAAAAGAACTATACATACTGTTAAATTTCGCCTCAGGCACACCGTACTGAGTAAAGAATTTAGCAAAAGCATCTTTTTGTAGAACTTGCTGATTACCTGCATGATTGGTATGGAATAAAGGCAAATGCGTACGTTTACGTACACCCAATGCTTCACTCACATAATATGCACGAGCACCTTGTTCCCATAATGGATTCATTGCTGCAGGTGTACGGATAAAGTTAACATCTTTAGGGATCTTCTTTAACCACGCTTGCATATGCGGTTCTAATGTAAAGCAGTGAGGGCATCCATACCAAAAAAACTCACGTACTTCAATTTTACCCGGAACTGAAACTTTTCCTGGGTTTTGCACCACGGTATAATCTTTACCTGCAACAAAATCGGCAGCCATGGCATTTACAGAAAACGCCATCACCATGGCAGTCATGCCACCTAAAATAAATTTTTTCATTGACTTTATTGTCCTCGTAGTCATCTCGTATAGCTTATGCATTCACTATAAAACAAATATGGGAAAATCGTTTTCCTTCTGTGAAGTTTTTTACACGATTCATCGCTTTTTCTGGATTTATGGTTACACTAGAGTCTGTTGATATTTCATAAATAGACGAAGTGTTAACAAACACTAGCATAACTGAACTTAATTTTTGATTAAAACAATTTACTTAGAGGTGCCCGGCATGTCGCAACTTAATGTTGATCCACAGGAAATTGCTAAATTTGAAGCACTTGCTGCCTTATGGTGGGATCAACACTCTGAGTTCAGACCTTTACATCAAATCAATCCACTGCGTTTAAACTGGGTTGATGAACATGCCAACGGTCTTACAGGCAAAAAAATTCTTGATGTGGGCTGTGGTGGCGGCATTTTGGCTGAAAGTATGGCACGTCGTGGTGCCAATGTTTTAGGTATCGACATGGGTGCAGCGCCATTGAATGTGGCTCGCTTACACGCTGAACAGGAAAATGTTCAAAATATCGAATATCGCCAAGTTCCTGTGGAACAACTCGCAGAAGAACAAGCAGGACAATACGATATTGTTACATGCATGGAAATGTTGGAACACGTTCCTGACCCAGCGTCTATCATCCAAGCGTGTCAAAAGTTAGTTAAACCAAATGGTCATGTGTTTTTCTCAACAATTAACCGTAATCCTAAGTCTTATTTATTCGCAATTATTGGTGCGGAATATGTATTACGTTTATTGAAAAAAGGTACCCATGATTATCATAAATTTATTAAACCGTCTGAACTTGCAGATGACATTCGTAATTCAGGCTTAAAACTTAAAGATATGACAGGCTTACACTATAACCCACTCACAAAGCATTACTGGCTTGCGCCCAATGTTGATGTGAATTACATGGTTTATACTGTGAATGAAGGTGTTTGATGCAAGCTGTTCTTTTTGATTTAGATGGGACACTGATTGATACGGCTGCAGACTTTATCCGTATTATTCAGAATATGTGTCGAGAAGAAGGGCGCGCTGTGGTTGATGCGGATTTGATCCGTACTCAGGTGTCTGAGGGCGCACGTGCAATGGTAAAACTGGTTTATCCTGAACTTGAAGTGGATGATCCAGTCTTTTTAGCGCATCGCCAACGCTTTTTAGATCAGTATGGTGATGACATTGCTGTAGACACAGATCTGTTTGCTGGTATGTATCCACTTTTGGCAGAGTTAGAAAGCCAACAGATCCCTTGGGGTATTGTGACCAATAAACCACGTTGGTTAAGTGAATCACTATTGAACGCATTGAACCTCACACAACGTTGCGCTGTTCTGGTCTGCCCTGAAGATGTCGCTCAGACAAAACCTGATCCTGAGCCGATGTATTTGGCGGCAAAGCAAATTGATATTGCACCTGAACAATGTATCTATGTGGGTGATCATCCGCGAGATATTGATGCAGGACGTAATGCGCAAATGTATACAATCCTCGCAGCATATGGTTATTTACCATTACAGTACAAAGATGATTTAAATGCTTGGCAAGCTGACTGTATCGTAGAGAATGTCGATGAATTACATCAAGTTATTCGAAAACTTGTGAATAGTTAAAGTCCAAGAAAATCATTCAATTTACCCAACAACATGATAAATAACACTGAAACATCTTGAATATGATGTTTCAATGTTTTTATATAGAAGATAGCGCTGTTGGCACTTCGACTTGTTTTACGAGAAGCAGTTCTTTTCCAACAGTGCAAAGTAAGACATATAAAATTTAATCATTCTAAATGATGAGAAACATTGTTTAATCGGGTAACGACATTGCGTTCAAAGCCTAAATGACATCATAACAACTATAGGAGGTCTCCCATGAAGTATTCAGAATATCAACCTCGCCCAGATTTATTGAAGGATAAAATTATCCTCATTACGGGTGCGGGAGACGGTATTGGACGTGCAGCTGCGCTCAGCTACGCCTTACACGGCGCAACAGTCGTGTTACATGGTCGCACGCTCAATAAACTTGAAGTCATTTATGATGAAATTGAATCACTTGGTGCCCCGCAACCTGCCATTCTTCCTTTGCAGCTTTCTACTGCCTCTTCACGTGACTATGAACTGCTCGTCGATACTCTAGAGCAACAATTTGGCCGCTTAGATGGTATTTTGCATAATGCCGGAATCTTAGGCGAGCGTGTTGAGTTAGCACATTATCCAGAAGAAGTCTGGGATGATGTCATGGCGGTGAATTTACGTGCACCCTTTGTGCTCACCCAAGAATTACTCCCTTTACTGGAAAAATCTGAAAATGCATCAGTCGTTTTTGCCAGCTCTGGTGTAGGACGCGAAGCACGTGCGCAATGGGGCGCTTACTCGGTTTCAAAAATTGCGATTGAAGCGGTTAGTAAAATATTTGCCAAAGAAAATACTTATCCAAATATCCGTTATAACTGTATCAACCCAGGTGGGACCCGTACCGCTATGCGTGCCAAAGCTTATCCTGATGAGGATCCAAAGGTTTTACCATCACCTGAAGCCATCATGCCTGCTTATCTCTACCTCATGGGAGATGATAGCCTTGCATTGAATGGTGAGAGTATCGACGCACAAGATTAGGGTCTGTTGACATCTCTCTTTCTCCACGCTTTTCGAAGTGTGGAGAAAATCATAAGAGATCCTCTCATTTACAATATTGATCATAGAGTCAAAATTAAAATTTAATAAAAGCCCATATAAAAATCGTTTTATCCAATAGAAATTATAATTTTATTCAGTTTCTTAAATAAAAACGATTCCTCTATAGTGTTACTCAAGTTAAGTAGATCAATTTGAGGCGTTTTTAATGAAAGATTTAAAACATAAAGTAGAGATGATTCGTTCTATCGAACAATTACAACTTCCAAATCAGTTTATTGAGGCCTTAGATGATGCCCATCAAGCTAAAGAGATGATTAAAGCAATCAATTGTTTAAAGCAGATGAATCAGCAGTGGTATTAATCATTCAGGCTCAATTTATAGCGGGGTCACCTTTCTAAGCCTGCATGCAAGTTTATTTTCATAAATATTTACATTTTTTAGTCACCTATTCCGCTTAAAAAAATTTGCTGCGATGCATTACAGCTCAAAGCTTTGCAATAACCCTTTTCACTTTTACATAAATATGTTTTTATTATGTCTGTCATTTTAAATGAAAAACTGAACTTTCTTCACAGTTTCTCTGCAATTTAGCAGTACAGTAGTGAGGTCAAAATAAACATATTGAATAAGCGAGGACGATTATGAAAAAGATTTTAGCGATCATCGCCATCTCTTTATCAACGCTGTTGACGGCTCAGATCAGCAGTGCAGGTCCTCATTTTGACAATGACAATGGTTTTGATCGTGGCAAAAGTGAGCGTGGAGATCGTGGACGCAATCATCGTGATCGTGGTAATGATGATGACAACATTCAAGAACAACGTCGTGAACGTGAAGAACGTGGTGTAAAACGTTTGCAACAGCACAAATGGCAAATGGGTTATGTAATGCCACAACATTATCGTGGTAATAGTTACAAAGTTGATTATAAAGACGAAAATCTTCCAAAGCCTTCACGTAATCAACAATGGTATAAGATTAACAATGACTATATCTTGGTCGACTCAGACAATAATAATATTGTGAATATCCGAGGGATGTAGTTTTTAAATATTTTGGTTTCATAGGCTCAAACACCTTTTTGTTTGAGCTTTTTTTTGTCTAAATTTCATCATTACAATCTGCTTTTAAAAAGCTCCAGAAATCTCCATAAAATTGACAATTAGATGATATTTCTCCATTTTTTATCTTAACTTAAAGTGTAATTTGAATAATCGGATAAAGCATCCGTCTGAAAAGGTCGATTCAAATGAGAAAAGTTCTAAGCGCAATCACACTATCACTCAGTGCCTTAGTTGCTAGTTCAGCAATGGCTGACTGGGATCATGGTCAAAATCATCGCCCTGTTGCATCACATGAAAAATTTGAATGGCGAGAAGGTGTCATTTTACCTGATCGTTATCATGACAATCGCTATTACGTAAATGATTATCGTGCATACAAAAACCTACATCAACCAGCTAAATTTGAACGCTGGTATAAAGTAGATGGTCGTTATGTACTGGTTAATGAGCGCAATCACCATATTATCCGTGTGATTCGATAATATCCAAACTACAATATTTACAGCCCAAATTCTTTTTTGGGCTTTTTTATTTATGAAAAGAAAAAAACCAATGGGCCTCTTCATCAAGTCTTCATACATTTCACAATTCACCTAAATCTTGCTCACCGTTTATCTCAAATTATTGAGTAATTTGATTAGATCAAAGGACAAAAGTTCAATTCAGGTGAATCAAATGAAAAATATCTTAACGACACTGGCTTTATCGATGAGTGCGCTGATTGCAACGTCTGCGATGGCTGCGCCACATGATTATCATCGAAATGATCACAATCGCTATCAACAAAACCATTGGGATCATAAATATGACAATCGTTGGAATAACAACAACCATTATGACAACCGAGTAAATTCGAGTAAGCGCTGGCGCTCTGGGCAATACTTCCCGACTCAATTCAATTCTTCGCGTTATCATGTCAATTATAAAAACTACCGCCAGTTACCTAAACCTGGAAGATATCAGCAATGGTATAAAGTAAATGGTGATTATGTGCTGGTAAATGAGCGAAATAATCGTATTATTCGTGTGATTGGTTAATGTCTATATTTTAACTTTTAAACCCAACTCAGCTTGGGTTTTTTCACATTTTGAGAATATGATTAAAATCTAATTGATTGGGCAAATAAATAAACTACATACTTTCATTTATATCTCCATAGTTTCTCTATATTTTACGATTAGATTTAATCTGAACTGGTTAATTATTGAATTAGCTAAAAAGGCAAATATCCTCAGTAAATTGTTCAAAATGAAAAGATTAGATTATGTCATTTCAATGAATAGTAATCCTTAAAATATTTGGTTTTTAACTCAATAATCCAATCTGAATCGCAACACTCATATGACCCTTTTGCACTCGTCCTCCCACGTTCGAGTGCTTTTTTTATTGATTAGGGTCTGTTGACATTTCATAAATGGCTTGCGTTGTAGAATAAAATTGAGCAGGCAAGGCAGGAAACGAAGGGAATAGCGAGACTATTTTCGAGTTTCATAACGCAGACTGAGATAATTTTAGCTACAACCTTTCAGGACTAGCGTGTTTTTTGCCGCTACTTCGTTACCTTGCGAAACGATGTTTCTCATCATTTAGAATGACTAAATTTCGTATTTCGTGCCTCGTATCACCTAAAAAACCGCGTAGTCGCAAACATAGACGAATTGTCAGCAGACCCTATTATTCTTGCACTATTTTTGTTTAGAATCGCTGTATCGCAATCATCAATACTGAGATAGGCATGCAAACTGACAGTTTAGAAACAATACAAAGCACAACGCAAGAATACGTGCATTGGTTTCGTCACTCTGCTCCCTATATCAATGCCCATCGTGGTAAAACTTTTGTATTGATGTTTGGTGGCGAAGCTGTTGAACATGAAAATTTTCAGCATATTATTCATGATATTGCGCTACTGCATTCATTGGGCATACGACTCATTTTAGTCCACGGCGCCCGCCCGCAAATTACGGCCAACTTGCTTCACAATAAAATTCAAAGCCCAATCCATATCAACCGTCGTGTCACCACACGTGAATCGCTGCCTTGTGTTATGAGTGCCGTTGGTTCGATTCGTCTACAAATCGAAGCATTATTGTCTATGGGGCTAGCCAATTCACCCATGTTTGGCGCACGTATTGATGTGGTCTCAGGTAATTTTGTCACAGCAAAGCCGTATGGCATTCGTGATGGTGTCGATTTCCAACTCACTGGCGAAGTTCGCACAATAGATACTGAAGCCATTCAAGGCCATTTAGGCAATCAAAATATTGTGTTACTTGGCCCTACAGGGTATTCCACCACAGGTGAAGTATTTAACTTACTTGCAGAAGAAGTTGCGACAAAAACGGCCATTCATATCAAAGCCGATAAATTGATTTTTTTAGGCAATCAACAGGGCTTAATGGATGAATATGGGCAATTGAGACGTGAAATTACCCCGCAGCAACTCGATAAGCATATTGAAAAATACCAAGATTCAAATTTTGAAATCGCTTTGCATTTGCACAATGCAAAAGAAGCCTCACTAAAAGGCGTAAATCGCGTTCATCTGCTTTCCTATAGCGATGATGGTGCATTGATCAAAGAGCTCTTCACCCGTGATGGACATGGTACCATGATCACCGATGCTCATTATGAAGAAGTTCGTATGGCAAATATTGGTGATGTTGGCGGTTTGATTAATCTATTACGCCCTCTGGAAGATGAAGGTATTTTAGTCTATCGCTCACGCGAACGTTTAGAAAATGAAATCGAAAAGTTTGCCGTCATTGAACGAGATGGAACAATTCTCGCCTGTGCTGCGCTCTACCCGATTCCATCAACAGACAATGAAGTGCAATCGGCCGAAATTGCTTGTGTAGCCGTACACCCAAGCTATCGCAAATCTAATCGTGGTAGCCAAATTTTGCATTTCCTAGAAGAAAATGCACGTCAATTGGGTATTCAACAACTGTTTGTATTAACCACGCGAACCGCACACTGGTTCTTAGAGCATGGATTTGAACTGGCCAATGTTGATGATTTACCCGAAGCCCGACAAGCGCTGTATAACTATCAACGTAATTCGATGGTGTTTAAAAAATCAATTGCTTAAAATTGATGAATTTTTTTATTCTCTATCAATTATCACATTTGCTGCTAAGCTTATCGCTATAGGTTCCATCAAGCAGAATATTTTCTTATTCTTGAGAGTGGAATCTATATATGGTGATTGAATAATACAAATAACATCATAATTTTCAAATTCTTATAACATTATATTTTTATAGAATATCCACTTTATATTTCTCATTTACAACTAAGCTTAGCAGTTAATTATTTATCTGTTTTTTTCATTAGCAATCACTAAAAACTTATTTTTTTGAAAATACAAAGCCTTTTAAGCTGATGCTCATGCCTTTTTCTGACTTTATAGGAGCATCGTGACTCATGGCGAGCTTATTTCAACCTTCGTGGAAAAAAATCACCCTTATTAGTGCTAGCCTTGCCACCATCATGATGCTTACTGGATGCTCAAAACCACAAGAAACCACAACTTTAAATATCGGTTTTCAAAAATATGGGGTCTTGCCCATTATCAAAGCACGTGGCGACTTAGATAAAGCCCTAAAGGAAAAAGGGGTAAATGTGAAATGGGTTGAATTCCCTGCTGGTCCTCAACTGCTAGAAGGTTTAAATGTCGGTAGTGTGGCCTTTGGTGAGTCTGGGGAAGCACCGCCTATTTTCGCCCAAGCTGCAAACTCAAATCTGGTCTATGTTGCCAATCAACCTGCTGCACCTTTGGCTGAAGCCTTAATTGTGCCGAAAGATTCAGCCATTCAATCAGTCCAAGATTTAAAAGGTAAGCGTGTAGTTTTGAATAAAGGTTCAAATGTACATTATCTTTTACTCAAAGTTTTAGAAGCAAATCATTTAAAACTTGATGATATTCAAGTGGTCTACCTACCACCAGCTGATGCACGTGCTGCCTTTGAAAAAGGTGCTGTAGATGCTTGGGTCATTTGGGATCCGTTCTTTGCTGCTGCTGAAAAACAACTCAATGCCAAAGTCATTGCGACAGGTCAAAACTTGGTCAATAACCACCAATTCTATTTGGCTGATCGTAAGTTTGCTGAACAACATCCCGATGTTTTAAAAATTGTGGTCAATGAACTGAATACGACAACGCAGTGGGTGTCTCAACATCAAACCGATGCGGCAAAACTCTTAGAAAAACCGACAGGCTTACCGCTTGATATTTTGAATACCTCAATTTCTCGTATGGGTTTTGGTGTGACTCCAATTTCTAACGATGTGGTAAAGAAACAGCAAGCTGTCGCAGATGCTTTTTATCAACAAAAACTCATTCCCAATAAAATCAACATTCAAGCAGCTGTTTTAGCGAATTAATTTCGCCAACAACGCCGTTAAAGAGGACATCAATATGACCCAGCAAATCGCACAACAAAACACAGCCTCATGGTTCAATGCAACGACTCATGCCATGACCACGATGTTGATCTGTAGCGCAATGCTGGGTTCAGCCTCTGTGTGGGCAATCGATCCAACGGTAAAAGAATTACGTATTGGCTTTCAAAAAAGTTCTATTAATTTTGCAATCGCCAAACAACAAAAGCTGTATGAGAAAGAATTCCCAAATGCCAAAATCACTTGGAATGAATTCCCTGCAGGCCCTCAAATTTTAGAAGCCCTTGCTGTAGGTTCTCTGGATGTTGGTGTCACTGGCGATACCCCGCCAGTATATGCCCAAGCCGCGAATAAACCGCTGTACTACATTGCCTATGAAGCAGCCAAGCCGTTGGCTTCGGCAATTTTAGTGCCTAAAGATTCAAAAATCACCAAACTGAATGAGTTGAAAGGTAAACGTATTGCGTTGCAAAAAGGCTCAAGTGCGCATTATTTATTGGTACAAGCTGTCCGTAAAGCTGGTTTGCAATGGTCAGACATTCAACCGATTTGGTTAACCCCTGCTGATGCCCGTGCTGCATTTCAAAAAGGTGCTGTCGACGCTTGGGCGATTTGGGACCCATTCTTTGCTTCTGCTCAAGTCGAAGATCAAGCGCGTATCCTCGCCTCAGGGCAGGGTTTAAGTCCGAATTATACCTTCTATTTAGCATCGCCAGATTTTGTAAAGAAATATCCTCAAGCAGTTAAAGGCATTATCCAGCAAATTAATACTGCTGATAAATGGGTACAAGCCAATCGTGTCGCAACAGCACAAGCCATCGGGCAAAGCACTGGTTTAAAACCGAAAGTTAGTCAAACTTTTATTGAGCGACGCCCAAGACCTTCGGGTGCAGCACCGCTTTCAGCAAAAGTAATTGCAGATCAGCAACAGCTGGCCAATCGTTTTAGCGAACTCAAAATTATTCCAAACAGCATTGATATCAAACAAGCGGTTTGGACTGCGAAATAATATTTTCTAAGGATGAATGTAATGAAAATCTTCTGGTTTATTCCTACTCACGGTGACAGTCGTTATTTAGGTACAAGCAAAGGCGCTCGCCAAGTTGACCATGCTTATATGAAACAAATTGCTGTAGCTGTGGATAATTTGGGCTATGAAGGTGTACTCATTCCCACAGGACGTTCATGTGAAGATCCATGGATTACTGCTGCGAGCCTGATTGATGCGACTAAAAATTTAAAATTCTTGGTTGCGTTACGTCCAGGCGTAACAACACCAGCGCTTGCAGCACGTATGGCTGCAACTTTTGATCGTCTATCCAATGGGCGGGTTTTACTCAACCTCGTTACAGGTGGTGATGAGCAAGAATTGAAAGGTGATGGCGTATACGAAGACCACGCTTCACGTTATAAAACAGCAGCTGAATACACCACGATTTGGCGTGAAATTTTAAAACGTTCACATACCGGTGAATCATTTACCTTCCATGGCGAACGTTTAAGTGTAGATGATGCCAAGTTGCTTTATCCACCGATTCAAACACCTTACCCACCACTCTGGTTTGGGGGCTCTTCTGAAGATGCGATTGAATTGGCTGCTGAGCAAGTTGATACTTATTTGACTTGGGGCGAGCCACCTGCTGCGGTCAAAGAAAAAATTGCAGTAGTAAAAGCAAAAGCCGATGCCAAAGGTCGTCAACTTAATTATGGTATTCGTTTACATGTCATTGTTCGTGAGACCAATGAACAAGCATGGCAAGCTGCCAATGAACTGATCCAATATGTAGATGATGCGACGATCGCAGCTGCACAGAAAAAATTTAAACAAATGGATTCCGTCGGTCAGCGCCGTATGGCTGAACTACATAATGGTGATCGTAGTAAGCTTGAAGTATCGCCAAATCTTTGGGCAGGAGTTGGACTCGTTCGTGGTGGTGCAGGTACGGCTTTGGTCGGTGATCCACAAACTGTTGCAGATCGTATCCAAGAATATGCTGATTTAGGTATCAATACCTTTATTTTCTCAGGCTACCCACATTTGGAAGAATCCATTCGCTTTGCTGAACTGGTATTCCCATTACTGCCGTTGGAAACACGCAAGAAACTCACGCAACCTAATTTGACTGGACCATTTGGCGAAATCGTTGCCAATAACTACACCCCTGAAGAAAATAAAAAACCATTACAGGAGCCTGCATGAATGCCTTAATTAACAATGCTGCTCCAGCCAAAAGCACTGCCGTTTCACGTGGAACGAAACAAATTGGGCAGCGTTTGCTGCCTTGGATTGTGCCGATTTTACTGATTGTCATTTGGCAAATTGCGTCTAAAACAGGATTGCTTGAAAGCCGTGTTTTACCTGCACCGACAGCGGTAGTCTCTGCGTTTTGGACACTTTTAGTCAGCGGTGAGCTTTGGCAGCACGTCAAAGTCAGTGCTGGACGTGCGCTACTTGGCCTCTTAGTTGGTGGTGGGCTCGGTCTATTTTTGGGACTGCTCAATGGTTCATCAAAAGTTGCATCCAACTTATTGGATACCACCTTACAAATGATCCGAAATATTCCAGCGTTGGCGCTGATTCCATTGGTTATTTTATGGTTTGGAATTGATGAATCTGCAAAACTCTTTTTAGTGGCTGTTGGTGTGTTTTTCCCGATCTATATCAATACCTATCATGGGATTCGTTCAGTTGATCCTCAATTGATTGAAATGGGAAAAAGCTATGGGTTAAGCAGATGGCAATTGTATAAAGACATTATTTTACCGGGCGCAATGCCTTCAATTTTAGTGGGTTTACGCTTTTCACTGGGGTTGGTCTGGGTACTGCTGATTGTGGCAGAAACAATTTCCGCACAATCTGGAATTGGTTATATGACCATGAATGCGCGTGAGTTTTTACAAACAGATATCGTGCTAGTGGGTATCTTGCTGTATGCCCTTTTAGGCAAACTTGCCGATGTTTTTGCACAATTTTTAGAAAAATACCTATTGCGTTGGCACGCAGGTTATCAAAAATAGGAGTCTGATATGACCGATTTAAGCATTAGCCAATATGCCAATGACTTGGTGGCACCAGCCGAGATTATTGAAGAACAACAAGCAAAAATTGGTGCCGAAATTTCGATCGAACAACTGCATAAATATTATGGCGAAGTTAAAGTTCTTGAGGACTTAGATTTAAACATTGAAGCAGGTGAATTCGTTGCAATTGTGGGACGTAGTGGTTGTGGTAAAAGTACCCTACTGCGTTTAATTGCCGATTTAGAACAACCCAGTTATGGTGAAATCAAATTTAAATCTTTATTAAATTTCCGTGAAGGGATCATTGCAGATGATATTCGGGTGATGTTCCAAGATCCACGCTTATTGCCATGGAAAAGTATTCTAAAAAATGTGCAATTGGGTCTAGCCAAAAACCAATTTTCTAAAGCTGAGCAATTATTAGAAAAGGTCGGATTAAAGGAGAAATCTGGACTTTGGCCATCACAGCTTTCTGGTGGACAACGTCAACGAACGGCACTTGCTCGTGCTTTGTCACATACACCACGAGTCTTATTACTGGATGAACCTTTAGGTGCTTTAGATGCATTGACGCGACTAGAGATGCAGAATTTAATTGAAAAGTTATGGTTAGAACAAGGCTTTACCACCATCCTTGTTACCCATGATGTCAGTGAAGCGGTTCAACTCGCCGATCGTATTATTCTTTTGGATAAAGGACATATTGCGCAACAGTTTCAAGTCGATTTACCACGTCCACGTCAAAAAGGTGTGGCATTTGCAGAACTTGAACAACAGGTACTTAGCGCTGTGCTTGCGACATGAACAGCAACAAAATACCCTTTTGTTCGTAACGCAAGGTATTGTCGAGCAGAATATTTTTGTCTTTACATATTAGGGTTTGCTGACAATTCGTCTATGTTTGCGACTACGTGTATTTTTTAGTCGATACTAGGCGCGAAATACGAAATTTAGTCATTCTAAATGATGAGAAACATCGTTTCGCAAGGTAACGAAGTAGCGGCAAAAAACATACAAGTCCCCCGCTGCGCCTTGCGCTGCAAACAAAGCAGTGCTTTGTTCTTGCTCAGGGTTGTGGCTAAAATTATCTCAGTCTTCGTTATGAAACTCGAAAATAGTCTCGCTATTCTCATTCATGCTTTACGACGTATACGTCTCATGCTTAATTTTAACCTACAACGCAAACCATTTATGAAATGCCAACAAACCCCAACCTTGCGGAACCATGTTACTGATCTTGAATAATTAAATCGAATATTTAGTCGTTTTGATCGGATAGAAAATGTTCGCTGTCACAAATATGTTTAAGTTTTCAACTGTTTCTATTGATTAAAAATGAGCTGGGTATTTTAAAGAAAGTCAGTTTTCTTAAATGAAAATTAAATCATGCTATTTAAGATTATCTAATTTTTAAATTAACTCAAAAATTAACCTTATACTAAAAAATGTCACAAAATTTAAATATTAAGTCATAACTGACAGAATTTTAAAATAAGATTTGCTCCAGTTTAGTGCAAAATTAGATAATAGGGATCTACGATCGACTTAATAATAAAACTTCATCATTATTTATCAGAAATATACCAAAATAATGCTGCTTTCTGTGCACAAATCAAACATTTTACCGTACAATTTAATAATCAGTTTTTCGATTAAAGATGCGATGGAACAAAAAAAGAGTGCTCAAAAACGCCAGCAGCTGCTCAATGCTGCACTTGACGTATTTTCTGTCTATGGTTTCAACGGCGCAAGTCTAGATGAAATCGCTCAATTAGCAGATATGCATAAATCCAATATTTTCTACTACTATGAAAATAAAGAAGCCTTATATGTTGAAGTGCTAACGACAGTTATGCAGAAATGGTTAGCACCGTTGCAGTCGCTTGAGTCAGAATTGGAACCGACAGAAGCTTTGTCACATTACATCATGACCAAAATTGAAATCTCTAGAACTCAGCCTAAAGCTTCAAAACTTTTCGCGTTAGAAGTGATTCAAGGCGCACCACATATTTTACCGATCCTCAAAGGCCCGCTTAAAAAGCTCTTTAAACGCAAAGCTAAAGTGATTTTAAACTGGCAGGCGCAAGGTAAAATATCAGATCAAATCGATGCTGAATTGCTGATTATTAATATTTGGGCATTGACTCAAAATTATGCAGACTTTAGTACTCAAATTGAAATGGTGACTGGTAAAACTTTGCGTAATAAAAGTATGTGTCAACGCGCAATTGAACATACAATCCATATGACTTTATATGGTGTGTTACCGCGCAATTAATCATCCAATATACTTATTGGTTATTTTGGCAAACGGCCATAGAGTTCTATGGTCGCCAAGACTCAATTTTAAACTTTATATAATACTCAAACAAACTAAGTCTTTAATAAATAGACTGATATAGTTTTAACAACTTTTGTGCACCCAATAATAAATTATCTTCCCAATCTAAATGTGCGGTGTCATTTGCACCATCTGTAATGTATTTAATCGAAACTAAACGCACATCTAATTTTTTACAGACTTTAGCCAGTGCATAGCCTTCCATATCGACCAAGTTACAGCTCACTTTGGGTTGTCCTGTTTCAAAACTATCCCCTGTACCACAAACACCCTGCGCTAAATGTGGAAAATACGATTCTAAATGAATTTCGCGTGGAAAATGCTCATCCATTGGCGTAACGCCCACATCAAAACCGAGTGGGGAAACATCCATATCACGTTGCACAAAGGTTTTTACCTCAATCAACTCATGGGCATCAAAGAAAGAACTTCCTGCACTACCTAAATTCAGTATGATTTTACAGCCGGTTTTTTGAATAACATCGAATGCCGTATAGGCTGCATTAATCTTGCCAATCCCGCTATAGTGGACAGTGATACCTGCTTGTTCAAATAACCCTTTAGATTCATTGGGTAAAGCCATAATCAGTGCAATGTCGTCTTTCATATCTATTCAAAATTAAAATTTTCCTTATTAGAATGGAAATTCAAATCCTGATCAATCTTATTATTAACTCAAAATTTTAAAATCATATACAAATCACTACTGTACCTATGACTTTGATTGCGCATAATGTTTTAATAGAAAAATAGAGATGAAAATAAATGAATATCCAAATCATCGTGGGCAGTATTCGAGAAGGTCGTGTTGCCATTAAAGTCGCAGAATGGTTGCTTAAAGAAATCCAAAAACTCGACTTTAGTACCCTCAATGTTGAAATTGTAGATTTAAAAGAATGGGATTTACCTTTCTTTGCCGGGAAAAATTCACCCGCCTCAGGAATCTATGATCAGCCTAAACAGCAAGAATGGGCGAAAAAAGTTGCTTCTGGAGATGCATTTATTTTCATTACCCCAGAATACAATCACGGCTATAGTCCTGTACTGAAAAATGCCATCGACTTCGTGTATAAAGAATGGCAGAGCAAACCTTCGGCTTTTGTCAGCTATGGCGGTACCAACGGTTCACGTTCAATTGATCAAATTAAACAAGTCTGTGCTTTTATTGGCATGATTGACTCTAATGCAGTCATTGAACTGCGAGATATTGGGCAACGTGGTAAGAGTGAAACCTTTGAGGGAAATGAGTTTGATAATAAAGCAGTCAAGTCTGTGGTAAACAAACTCATCCAATATGCCAATGTCTAAAATCACATTGTACGCTTTAGCTTACATCACTTGCATGCATTGACGGCTAGGGAAGTTGAAGCAAATCCCCTATTCTATAGTCATAGGGAACAGGAAGTTTCCCAGACATAAAACAATAATAATCGGTCTGTACATCAGGAAGTGAGGTAGAACAGGAGTTTACCTAGCGAACCAATACGAAAAAGCCCCGTCAGGATGATGGGGCTTTTTTTATACGCTGAACTATTTAATTTTGCCCGACGGTTAATGACTGATCACCAATACATTTACATCCGCAAGATAAAGGTGAATTATGCTGCGCAGCGGGCTTTCCCATCACCAACATATGATTATCACCAGCAACAATGCTGGCAACACATTTATGCTTAGGACAAGTCGCCTTATCGCCTACACATGCAATCGCTTTACCATCAATCAGAAAAGAAGACTGTGCAGAAATAATTTTTCCACCACCTGTCGTGGGTGACCCTAACGTGATATATGGAAGTGCCATAGTGCCTACCTTTTATTGTTTTGTTATGGAATAAAAAATTTATAAAACATCGAACTCAATACGGCGGTTCTTTTTACGCCCATCTTCAGTTGCATTATCAGCAACCGGTTTGGTTGAACCTAGACCAGCTGTGCTTAAACGAGTCGGTGCAATGCCTTTCGTCGTTAAATACTGCTTCACCGCTTCAGCACGTTGCAAACTCAAATCCTGATTCTTCTGTGGATTACCTTGGCTGTCAGTATGCCCCACAATTTTAACATTTTTACCTTGGACTTTATTTAATGCAACCACCATCTCGTCTAAGATTTGTGTACCTGTTGGGGTAAGTACGGCTTTGCCAGATTCAAACTCAATAATTCGATTTTTTAGGGCATTATCAATCACAGATTGCTCAGCAGCATTCACTGAAATTTGTGAATTAAATCGATAAGGTGGCTGAACTAAGGATTGGAATAAACTGGTGGTTGGCTGAATATCTGTTTGCACACCCATTTTCCCAACCAACTCAACTTGCGTACCTCGTACAGAAAGCTTACCTTGGCTAATCTTCTTTAAATCTGGGGTAATCACACGTGTAACCGAATCACTCCAGCCATTTGGTGCGGATACGGCTCGAATTTGGATTTTATCAACAACTTGATCATCACCATAAACCGCTTTTAATTTCGCCAAGATTGCTTGTTTGGTCATGTCATTCGGCACAGCACCTTCAACCACAATCGGTGCAGCAAACACATTGAATGAACAAAATAAGCTAGAAATAAGCGCAAATTTTTTCAATATTTTGACTTGTTTATTTTTCATATCATTATTCATCTATAAATGTTTGTCTAAAAATTTTCATGCCTTGAACCAGACTCAATTGACGTTCGCATAAAGACTGTTCAAGTGCTGCTAGACCTGCATTCTGTTCCAAATAGGCATCAATCCATAATGGTTTGACCAAAGATACCCAATGATCATTTTGCATATTTTGAGTGAAAATATTACTTAAAGCCGTGATATCTGCCCCTTGGAATCCAAATAATAAAATTGGAGACTCTTGGTGAAGAATACCAATCAAGATCTCTGTATTACTTTTTTCTAAAAAGCGTCCGATTAAGTTGACCCAGAATGCGGCAATTTCATAGCAATAATTATGATTATTAATCGGTAAAATAAGCACCTTAGATAACTTACTGGTACCGTGTTTAAGCACAGGCTGTAACAATAAGCCCAAACCCAGCATACTCTGCGCCAATTCATAAGGTGTGATCTTCATCATTTGTGCAAATGAATGCATGGTATGATTTTCAAAAAAATCCTGCGTTTTTAATTCAGGCAAGACCTGTATTTCATGATCAATTTCACCCAGCTTATTGATCAATACTTCAGGATCACGAATGGTTCGGATGCTTCTATTTTTTTGAAATAAATCAATCAATACCGGTTTATATTTAAACGGCGCATAGAGTAAGTTTTGAAAAGGGTGGTCAACTTCTAATAACTGGCTTAAAACCATTGGAAATTGACGACCAGAACTGTCTTCACTGGTCACCATATTTGCCGCAAGAAACATTCTTTCCTTAGGGTTTGCGATAAAGAAGTCTAAAGGTGCTAATGATTCATAAGCTTGATTAAAATTTTCTTCTCGCATTGCAAGCTCTAAAGCTTCCGTAATCCATTGATCAATCACTTGAATCAATGAATATTGCCCTTTTGTTTTCAGAAAATCACCACGTGCGGGACATTTTCCATAATACAACGGTGTAGACTTTATCGTTTGCATACTTTAATCCCTCGCGTCAAATCGTTCCCTTGAATCATTGAGCCACTCCTTTTCCAGCAGCATTTGCCGCATTGCCAGCAGGTGCCGCTGTTGGGCTTGCTGGTGCGGTTGTCTGAGGCTTAGGTGCAGCTGCTGTTGGTGCAGTCGTACCGCCAAATGGTGAAGCCGCTGGTGAGTTTGCACTTACGGTAACAGGTGCTGCCTGTGCTGCAACAACCAATGGTGCTTTAGGACTTGTAACTCGATCAACCAGTTTTAATCCAACATAGCCACGATTAGAACCAATTGGATTTGAAGCATTACCACTAATTAAACGGAATTGAAGTTTCACAAACAAATCACTGTTTTGTTTGCTTGCCCATGTCATTTCAAAGCTTCCATTTAATGACTTGCGTTGTGCACTATCAATTAATTTATTGATCCCATATTCACCCGGCTCATCAAATATAGTATGGGTTTGACCATCTAAATCGATTGCCGTAATGCGTGCTCCCGGTATTGCACCAGGATTTGGCCACATGAAGTTAACCCATTGTTGGATGCCATTTTCATAAACCAAACGCTGCCCATCAATATCAATGGTATAGGACAATAATTTATTGTTAGGGATTGGATAGAATTGGAAATTTGACTGATTGGCTGCAACTGGAGCACCACCTGTTGCTCCCGCAGAAGCACCATTAATTGGGGTAGTATACTGCTCAAAATTCATCACGAATTCAGGATTTAAACCTATACCCATGTTTTTCCATGTCTTCGATGACAACGTATAACCACGACGAATAACAAATGGATCAAGGGTTTCTTTTACAAATTTAGAAATGCTGCCGTTATCACCAAAAATTTGGCTAATTTCACTACTGGTCGCTTGAATCGTTCCAGAAGAGTTAAATGGAACTTTTTGCGAAAGTGTTTGGCTAAATGGTTGGAAAGCCTGCAAGGTCCAAAGTTTATTAATTTCGTCCTGTGCTGGGGTCAACAAACTGTCGAAAGATTGCGTTAATGGACTCACCAACAATTTTTGAACCATTTGCTGATCTAACTCACCCAAACCAACTGTCAATTTTTCATCGACGACTTTTTGAGTGGTGTTGAAAACTGAACTTTGATCATTAATGGTCAATTTCGCTAAGGCCAAAGCACTTGGACCAAAGTCACCTGCACTGCGTAGATCATTCAGCTTACTTCTGACTTGCGCCATATTCTGTAAATAATCATCCAGCAGTGATTTGTCCTGTAAATCATCACGTTTACGGACCAATTGGTAGAATACTTGGAATTGTTGAGAAATCTGCCCTTGTGCTTGATTAGATGCACGTTGGATATCATCCGTTTTACCTTGACCTAAAACTTTACGCTTAAACCAAGCAATAAAGCCAGTTTGTGGTGCAGCAAGTTCAGCTTGAACGACTGGATTATCCCAACTGGTTTCTTTTGCAACACGGTCAATATAGGTACGGATTGGAGAGTTTTGTGGCTCACCCAACACATCCATGACCTTGGCTTGCTGAACAAAATCAGCGCCTTTTGCATAGTGGGTAGCATTAATAAACTTCTTCCATTCAGCAATATATTCTTGCTTATACAACTGGGTCAATTGTTTACGAATTTGGTCAGGACTACCACTAAAAGTTAAATCATCGGACTGGGTACTATTCAACACCCAATCTTTGGTATCTGTTGGCTTATTCGCAGCTTCTTCAATCGCTTTATCGACATATTCATCCCATGCTTTTTGGGTAAATATACCAGGCAATGCATAACCACCGAGCATGACATTACGATTGGTTTCACCAACAATTTGTGCCACCGTCACCGCAGGGAATCGAACAGCCGCACGCATTTTAATTTCATTATAAACACGATCACGTGCTGGCATTCCACGTACAACAGAGAGCAACACTTGACGGGTTTGATCGACCAATTGCGCATCAGACTCTAACACTGGAAACTTTTTATCATTGGCTAAAGTCATTGAGTAACTCAATATTTTTTCAGCTTTTTGAATCATTTCGCCACGTGGCATTTGTCCACGATTGGTGTCTAACCATGAACGCCAGAAACGAGTGACTTGGTCACTTAAATGACTCGCATCCATATATTGTGGATTGCTCATCATCAAATAGGCTTTTAACGCATTGTAGGCATCTTGTGGATTGGTATCAGAAGGTTCTGATGCAATCTGTGTCGAAGATGCTTGTTTAATTTCTACATTGACATGATTTTGTTTAAGCGTCTGCTCATTGCCTTTTACACGCTGTAAATATTGCGCAATGTTTTGCTGACTCGGCGCTAAAACAATTTGTTTCACACCTTTTAAATATTCAGCTTTTAATTTTTCTTTTAAGTCATTGCCTTGATATAGACCAAACGAAAACTTCAATGGGCGATGCTGATCAAAATCATCCAATTGCTCTAAACGTTGTTGCAAAATCAGTAAAGCATCGATTTGGGTAGAGAGCTCTTGACCCGAAGTTTGCTCCATTTGCACAACTTTATTTAAATCGGCCTGAACATCTGCAATCAATTGTTGGTTATTACGATAAGACCATACCCATAGACCTAAAATGATGGAAACACCCAATAATGATGCAATAAACGCCAAATAACGTTTACGCTTTGTGGTCGGGTTAATATGTTGTTTAACTAAGTTTTTATCTTTGAGAATGACTTCTGAGAATAGCCCTTTTAAGAAATAGCCATGATTCTGAGAAATTGAATTTTGTGGAATACCATGTTCGCTATTGGGGATTTTAGTCAGCTGAAAATCATCAACAATCTGTTCGGTCATCGGGCTTTCTATCACGCCCTCTTGTAAAGCGCTGGTAAAGTAAAAGCCACGGAAGACAGGTTTAAACTGATACGGATTTTCTTCAAATAAAGTACCAATAAACGTTTTTAATACAGGTTTTAAAGTCTTAAATTCAAGTGGGAAAGTCATCACACTTGGCGAAATATTTTGCGCATGACGGCGACTTAAATGGGTGGTACTGACCCCTTTTAATCCATCATATAAAATATTGTAGTGCTTCTCGAAATGTTCTACAGCATTCTGTGATGATTCAGAGTCATAAGGTAAGGTCGCACCCCACACTTGATCAAACTCAGCGGATTCATAACATTCAAAAAATTCAGTGAATCCTGCAATCAAATCCATTTTAGAAAAGACCAAATAAACAGGTGCAAAAATTTCTAAACGTTCAGTTAAGTCTTGAATACGCGCTCTTAAACTTTTCGCCAATTTGATTGATTTTTCAGGGCTTTGACTGACCAACTCAGCCACACTAACAATCACAATTAAGCCATTGATCGGCGCTTTAGAACGGTTCTTTTTCAGAATATTTAAAAAGCCTAACCATTCTGAATGGTCTTCAGAATATACAGAGTATCGACCAGCTGTATCCAGCAAGACCCCTTCTGTTGAGAAAAACCAATCGCAGTTTCGGGTACCACTAAGTCCTGAAGACACCACTTTTTGATGGGTCTCTTCAAAGGGAAATTTTAGTCCAGAATGGTAAATTGCCGAGCTTTTTCCCGCAGCAGGGTTACCAATCACCATATACCAAGGCAATTCATAGAGTGCTGCGTTACCACTTTTATCACCCAATTTAGACTTACGAATCAATTGGATCGAATCTTTCATCTGCTGATTGATCAGATTTAATTCTTCTTTATCTTTTTGTTTTCCATATTCAGCAGTGGTGTCTTGTTGAATCGCTTCAGCCAATGCTTCACCTTGTTCTGCATGTTTACGGCGCTGGATCAACCAGTAGATGCCGTAAATCACCAATCCAAGAATGTAAGCTGCAACCATCATAAAGAAGTACTGACGCGGCACTACACTATATGAAGAAACGAGCGCAACCAGAATCGAAAGCGCAATCACCAGTTTCGGATTTGTGATGTACTGCCATGCATAGCTTAAAATTGTTTGTATCATTTTCTCTATTTCTTTCTAAATTTATCTGTAAGTTCTATGCAAACTCAGTCCCAACAAGCACTTGGGTTTGCTGATGTTCAGCACTATAAACATAACCGTACAACTCATCTTTAAAGTGCAAACTCAACATAAAACCAAAAACTTTGGCTAAGGGTTGGGTATGGCCTAGGCTATTTTTACTGTAAAGATAATGATGCGCTTCAATCGCTGTTTCGGCAAAGTTTTGTTCAAGTTTCTTTAACAGCTTGATCTCTGCTGGGTCGTCTAAGACCAAGACAAAGGGCTGTTCTTGATCAAACTGTTCTGCTTGGTCTAAATTCAACTCTTTTAATGTTTTAGATGCCTGATCAGAATTTAAAGCAATTCGAATATACTTTATTGCTTGTAAATTTTGCAATTCGACCTGGGTATTTGTCATACAACAGGTACTGATATACTCAGATGGAATATATTTTTCAGTTATCCACGTCCGATCATCTATGGTTTCTTGATCAATTTCTGAATCTACTGCAATAAACAGTGATGCCTCAGAATCCAGAAGTTGGGTTCTTTTCAGCAACTTAATCCAGTCTTTATATGCGGTTGTCTCACCCCAATAATGATATTCAGTGCCAAATTGCTGATCGAGAATGCCCAGCTCAGTAAGATAGTGATGAACCAACTCTGAAGCTGAACTTTCATCCCAGCTATGGAATAAGTTTTCTGGCAAAATAATATGGATATTCAAACGATTAAGTCGCGGTACTGCTTCTGCGACCTGTTGTTCTATCGGCTCATCCTCATAGTCACGATGAGGGTCAATCCAAGCAGGATGCATACGATATTCATGTGCAAGTTTGGCATCATAAAAGAGTGCTGAGTTTTTTAGGTGCTCTGCAATTTGATATAACGTTTCAGTATTCTGTTCTAATTGCTGCTGAATTAATGCGCTTATACGTTTTTGACGAGTGGAAAGACTAGATGCCTCATCCTCTAACGGTTCTTCAATCTCTTGAACACGGAATGAAAGAATCGGTAAGCCATAACCATTGACCAATTGCGCATCAAGTTCAGGACTTGCCACATCTTGAAGCTGATCAAGCTGTGCTTCATTTTCGCCTAAGGCACTTAAACTTGTCGCTGAATAAACTTTCAAGTCTACCCATTCAATTTTTTCTTCAACTTTAGCTTCAGTGGTTTGTTGTTGTTCTGAACGTTGTTCTGCCTCAATTCTTTGTTGTTCTTTCTTCTCTTGGTGGCTTTGATAAATCTTTTTGATCAACATTGGGCTTAGGATTAACAAAGTAATCGCCGCTGGAATCACCCCAAAGAAAATCAGAAAATCTTGCCCATTTGGGTCATATTTAATATCACGCCAATAAAACACCACGATTACCGAAACCAGTAATATTGTGCTGACTAAAGTTCCTAAAATTATTTTGATCACTTATGACACTCCAATCAGTGCATAACAGGTTTCATCATTGTCACTTTGAGTTTTTGGCATCACAAAAGCACCTTGTGCCAAACCGATTTGTGTTGTTGAGCTCAGTTGTAAAGGCTGGACTTCCTCTTTTGCCAAGACTAAACGTAGATCGACAAGTAAGGTGGGACTACACCAACTTTGCAGAATTTTCTTTAACTTCTTACTCAATTTTTTCTTGGGTAAAAATTCTAAATACTGTGCATGGCTCAATGGTCCAATTTGAATCTCAATTTTCCCATCAATTTGTCGAATCGTTTCTCCACAAAAAGTATTTACACCTAACAAAAAAGGCTGCTTGCCTCCCAAAGTAGTTTTCTGATCATCGTCGAGTTTAAACTTTTCGGTAATATATTCTTTGACTTCAACGTGTTGATTGAACACACAGGTCAGCATTGTCTTGAGTGCATGGGCGGTATTGTTTTGCCCCTGCATCAGCCCAGAAAACTCAGCAAAATAATCGTCTAGATCACTCTGTTGATGCTGTGTCCGAATATAACCATTTAATGCATGCAGGATTTCTAAGTAATTATTTTCTTTTTCAACTTCATAACGTACAGGCAGGTTATAACTTAAACTTGCTTCAACAAATTGAGCTGTAAGCTTATGATTAAATAAGCCTAAAAACTTTTGAACTTCAACACGCTGTTTACGCGGTGCTTGTTTCACTTTATTGGTATAGGTATACGGCATTGCGCCTTGCATACCGGTTAAACCGACAATCAAATTGGTAAGATGAATTTTTTCATCTTGTTGTTCGAGTAATTCAATTTCATGTTTTGGGAAGTTCAAATTTAATGAACTTTCAAAAAGAAAATCGTCAGACCAATTTTTTAAAACAGCAGTATTGGGTGCATGTCTAAATAATCGTGTGGTTTGGATAAATTCAAAAGCTGTAGGGGTTTTAAAAAGCTCATCAATTACAGAAGCTTCTTGCCACCAACGTTCTGTACGCATTGGTATAACTCCTGTTTTGTATTTAAATCTCGAACAAAAACGTCAACAAAACTGTTCATCTGTACTTTTAAGTTAAAGATATGACTAATCAATTCGCTGAAAATATATAAGCTATGCCCTCTAAAGACTTGGACATCCACATCCATTAAAACCTTGACCCCACGGACAAACATTGGAAAGGGTTTGGCTTCAACCAGTTTATTGGTGATTTCAAACTCAATTTTTTTTATTGCATCAATAATTAAATGATTTTCTTTAGATTTTGGTAAGTTATAAAGCTCTAATAATTCTTTAATATGGCTGACAGCATCACCCTTCATTAACGCTAAAGTATTTAATGAAAGATGCGAAATAATACGCCATTGTTCATTCTTATTTTTTTCAAATTGGAACGGTGCAGTAGGTCTTTTTAACACCAATGCACGACGAGCAACGGTACTGTCATTCAAATTCAAGACATTGTTTGACTGACCCAAAGCTTCGTGCGGTAATTCACGATTGGAACATAACAATTTACAACTGACAAAATCAGACTTAATACTGTGCGGTTCTAATTGTTTAGAAATAATCGAATAGCCCGTTTCGACATATTGATTTTGTAAAACGGTTGGATTTAATGCATAAAAAAACTGAATATCGTCACCGTGATAATGACTCATGGCAAAGAAAGGTAAAATTGGATAGACCACTTGATCTTGGTTGCTTTTTTCACGGATCAAATTCATTTCAACGATTGAATACACTTGATAGAACTCAGGATGATGTGCATCCGTCATCAAAGGATATTCTAAGTTTTTATGATTGATTTTTTGTGGCTCAGCTTGTTTTTCAAACAAATTGACAACAGGACTGGTAAATAACTTAAAATTTGCCACATTCAATTCTGAATAATTGCGAATAATGGCTTGGTCATTTAAATTCAGTTTTAAATGGATCTGCACTTCAAAACTTAGATTTTCTTCTTTTAATAATTTTAAAAAATCTAAATTCAAATTTAAATAACTAAATTTTTCAGGAAAACAGAAATATTCGATTAATAATCGATAGGCATGATGGGTATGTTGATCAACTGGCAATAAACTTTCATTTTCATTAAAGCCCATCACTTCAAACGGATTTTTTATCGCCACAACTTTATGATTGATGCGCAGACTAAAACTGGTCTCTTTATGAAAAATATGATCCAAGACTTGCAAAGGAAAGTTTGAAATCGCATCCAAATAAATGGGCAGCTTTTCATTTTTCAACCAATTTTTAGCAGGGTTTAATAACTCAAATTTTAAATTTAATGTCGCATTTTGGTTTAAATGAATATGTGCACTAGGATTGGTTTGGAAACTCAGGCTTTCCAGTTGAATCGGCAGTAATTTAACTTCAGCACTGGTATTAAACTCACATTGGACACCTTTGAAACTTCTCGATTTTAAAGTGGTGCCTTTGGGAATAATGTGAACATCTGTCAACTGTTTTTGCTTGTTTAAATCTTCAAAACTCACAACTGAACACGCCGGAAAATGGCGTAAATATTGAGGAAACATTACCTCAAATAAAGAACGTGTAAAGATGTCGTAACTATCCGCTAACTTTTTATCAATACGTGCGGCAATTAAAGAAAATGCCTGTATCAGGCGTTCAATATGTGGATCATCAATTTGTTCTTGATTTAAAGATAATCGTTGTGCAATTTTTGGGTATTTATCTGCAAAGGCACGCGACTGCTGTCCAAATTCTTGTAATTGCTTTTCATAATACGGTAAAAGTTCTTCTATCACGACATACCTACTTTATTTTAAGATCTGGCAGAAATCACATATTGCTGTGTTGTTGGCTTAAGTAAGGCATCAAAAATTACAGGTTCATAAAGTGGGTGGATATTTAAATAAGCTTGAATGCTTAGGCATAACGAACCAACATTTTGGTCATCTAACTGCATTTCTACTTTAATTTGTTTTAAGCGTGGTTCATGTGCAGCAATCGATTGTTCTATGGACTGGCAGATGGTATCTCGATCGGTTGGATTCGCTGTTGAAAGCCCAACAAAATCAATAATGCCAAATTGTACGATAGACTTTTTTACTAAAGGGAAATCATCGATTTCCAAATCTAGCTTGGCAATGCGTGTATTTAATAAATCTTCTAAATCATGAGCAACAGACTCTCTTAACTCATGAATCGAAAGCCCTTTGATATAATCATCTTCAACAATTAAACGATCAAATAGTGTAGATCGAAATCCATATGGGTATAGTTGATCTAAATTCATAATGTATATTCTAATAATATGAAACAGATAGGGACCCGAGTCCCTATCTGTTCCAACAAACAATTAAGCAGCGTAAGATGCAGTATTGTTAGAAAGAGACCATTTCTTAGTAACGGCACCTTTAGCAGAACCGTTAATATCTTGTTGATTATAAGTCCACTCAACCGCAGCATATTTAAGACCAAATGCTTCAGTTGGAACACCTTCTTCATTTACTGTAGGCGTTACACTTGAAACAAGTACATGCTTAAGTTTGATTTGAAGGTACTTAATACGTTTGTCACCATTTGCACGGTAGAAGTCAATTTGAACTTCATCAAATGTATAACCCGCAGAACAAGCTTCCCAAAGTTTTGGACTAGTTGCATCCAAATCTTTAACAAAAAGCATATCTGAGTGTTCTACACGTTCAGCAGTATGACCACCAACGCTTGAAGAAGTCGCAGATTTCGGCTGACGAATATTATGAGACCAAGAATTAACTTCTAGCCAATTTTTGTGCTCAGAATCACGTGACTCGCCATCAACCTTGTACTTACCTTGGAATTGAACGTATATATCTTTCATTGGATTACCCTTATTTTTTAAAGTTATTATTTAGCCACGCTCTATTTTAATTCGAGGACTGAGGTAACTCAGTGACAAGTCGCAAAGAAACCGACAACTCATCTAGCTGGAAATGCGGTCTTAAGAAGACCACAGACTTGTAGTGCCCTGGCTCTGCAGGATTCTCTACAACTTTTACAGAAGCTTCACGCAATGGATACTGCGCTTTAGCTTCTTGTGAAGCACCATCATCAAGCAATACGTATTGTGATAGCCATTCATTTAAAAATGCTTCTACATTACCCGCTGAAGCAAAGCTTCCGACTTTATCTCGCATCATCGCTTTTAAATAATGTGCAATTCGAGAAACTGCCATGATGTATTGGATCTGGCTAGATAATGATGAGTTCGCATTTGCGGTATCACTGTCATACTTCTTCGGTTTTTGCGTAGACTGTGCGCCAAAAAATGCTGCGTAATCTGTATTTTTACAATGAACAAGTGGAATAAAACCTAAGTCACTCAACTCTTTCTCACGACGGTCAGTGATCGCAATTTCAGTTGGACACTTAAATACAACTTCACCGTCATTGGTTTTGAAAGTGTGTACTGGTAAGCCTTCGACCATACCGCCACCTTCAACACCGCGAATCGCAGCACACCAACCATGGAGGTCAAATGCATTGGTCAAACGAGTACCGAACGCATACGCAGCATTCATCCACAAATATTCATCATGGTTTTGCCCTGAAACTTCTTCCACAAAGTTAAAGCCTTCAGTCGCCCAACCTTCTTTTGGATCATAAGGCAAACGGCCTAAAACGCGTGGCATGGTCAACGCAACATAACGAGCGTCATCACTTTCACGGAAAGAACGCCACTGTACATATTCTGCTGTTTCAAATACTTTTGAAACGTCACGAGGACGATCAATATCTGTAAATGATTCAAGGCCTAACATATTACTGCTTGCTGCTGAAATAAACGGAGCATGTGCCGCTGCTGCAACATGTGAAATCTGTTCTAACAGATACATGTCTGAAGGGGTACGGTCAAACTCGAAGTCACCGATCAATGTCGCATAAGGTGCGCCACCGAATGAGCCGTATTCTTCTTCATAAACTTTTTTAAACAAGGTACTTTGATCGAAATCTGTCGCGCCTTGGAAATCTTTAACCAATTCTTTTTTCGTTGTATTTAACATACGAATTTTGATCAATGGATTTGAAGGTGACTCCTGACAGAAGTAATACAAACCACGCCAAGTCGATTCAATTTTCTGAAACTGCTCATTGTGCATGATTTTACTAAGCTGCTTTGAAATCAGCGCATCTATTTCAGCAATACGCTTATCAATCGATAAAGACATATTTTCTGAAACAGTGATTGTTCCTGCCATCACTTCTTTGGCTAATTCACCAATCAAGCTTTTCGCACGGTCATGCTCTTCGTCATTACGTGCAATGCGGCTACGCTCCACGATAGAATCAAGTAAACTTACTTCTTCTACGGCTGCATCTTGCACAGTATTGGTTTGTAAATTACTCATTTTCAGGACCCGCCTCAGCGCTTAATTTACGAATCTGATCAGTATTTTGTAAGACTTCATCAAGTAAATCTTCTAAACGCTCACTATTTGAAATCTTGTTTCTCAAATCCGTTAAACGTTCACGAGCTTCAACTAATTTTCTCAATGGTTCTACTTGTTGTACCACTTGTTCTGGTCTGAAATCTTCCATCGATTTAAAGGTTAAGTCGACCGACATACGCCCACCCTCTTCAGTCAGCGTATTTTCAACTTGATATGCGGCACGTGGAGACAACGACTCCATCACTTCATCAATATTTTCCAAATCGACATTGATGAATTTTTTATCTTTTAATTTGGTTTTTTCTAACTCAGAAGCAGCAGAAAAGTCACCTAAAACACCTACAACAAAAGGTAACTCTTTAATTTCTTTACCATCACCGACTTCAACATCATAAGTCAGTTGAACACGTGGTGGTCGGATTCGCTGTAATTTCTTCTGTACACTTTCACGTTTTGACATTTTTGTTATCCATTAATTTGGGCAATAAATTATGTTGGGAAGTTCGGTCTTGGTGCTGATGACGTAGACTTCGGTTTCGCTGGCGTCGCAGTAGGCTTTGTCGCTGGTTTTGCAGCAGGCGTTGAGCGTGTTGGTGTAGTACGGCTCTTCTGAGGACGACTTACCTTCTGAGGACGAGCACGCTCTACAACTGGGGCACTTTCCTGATTTTTTTCAACCAAAACTGCTGCTGGCATTGCGTGTCTAACTGCGTCAGTAAAACTTTTCGCAACAGGATAGGTTTTATCTTCAGTCAAATATCTCATTTCACGCGTACGCATTTTATTCAATGCGTCAGAAGCTAAGCCAATTCCTGCAAGGAATTTGACATCCGTTAATTCATTGCTTTGTATGTTTTGCGTTTCTAAATAATTGACAATTTGGATAGCTTTATCATTTTTTCCAATTTGCTGAAACTTTTCTGCCGCTGAAACCAACAGTTTGTTTTTATTGTCTTTATTTTTCTTATCACACAATTGTGAATAGACCGCCAACAACTCAGGATTGGTTTCTCCCTCGACCATTGGGTAATCTTTTATACAGGATCTTTTTAGTTTGATTTCATCATCCGCGTAGACCAATGTAGTCGCCAATGATGCTCCAAGAACTAAAATATATGGAATAAAATTCTTCAAAATCCAACCTCAATATTTACTTGATTCAGTTATTCAATAGATTTACTTTTGATGTTTTATAAATATGTATAATTAAGCAATTTCGTTAAAGACTTAAAAATAAGACTAAAAAAACGTGCTCTCGTCAAGTTAAATTTCGTATCAATATTTTAACCGTTTGATAAAAATGACTTTTTTAATTGGTTGTATAATATACATAATATCCTATCTTCACAAAAGTTTTTTTTTATGTAAAATATTTCCAGTGATTTTTAAAAAATTATTAAATATTTGATTTCAATATACTAATTTTAATGCCAAATTTATAGGCTAGAAAATTTAGAATTTATTTGCCTAGAAATAAGTTTTTTGAGAGAGACAGAAAATGACAGATCTAAAAGTTTTGATTAAAAAGTTATCAGCATCTTCACGTACATCTTTAGAACAATCCGCCAACTTATGTGTAAACCATCAAAATTTTGAAATCGAAATTGAACATTTTTTTGTCAAATTATTAGAACAACAATCCAATGATCTTGAACTTCTACTTAATAAATACAAAATTTCAAAAGATGCACTTTTAACGGATTTATTAGAGTGTATTTCTCAACTTCCTAAAGGAAATACTCGCACACCTATTTTTTCCAAATCAATTGTTAGACTTCTAGAGCAAGCTTGGTTACTTGCTTCGGCTGAACCAGACCCAGTGATCCGAAGCGGTCATTTATTGATTGCGCTTTTAACAGCTTCTGATCTTTATCAAATTGCCATTCGAGCATCGAGTTTATTTGATCTGTTTCCAATCGATACGATGAAACATAAATTTTTGGAAATTTGTGTAAACAGCGCCGAAAATATTCCAACAAACGCTCAAGAACAAGAAGCTGAACTTAAGAATCAGCCAACAGACCATTCTGCTTCAAGCAAAAAGACACCTGCATTAGATCAGTTCACCATTAATTTGACGGAAAAAGCCCAAAAAGGTGGGATTGATCCAGTCATTGGTCGTGAATATGAGATCCGTTTAATGCTTGATATCTTGATGCGTCGTCGTCAAAACAACCCTATTTTAACGGGTGAACCTGGTGTGGGTAAAACCGCAGTAGTGGAAGGCCTAGCATTAAAAATTTCACAAAACCAAGTGCCCGATGCGTTAAAAAATGTCCAATTACACTCTTTGGATATGGGCCTGTTACAAGCGGGTGCAAGTGTTAAAGGTGAGTTTGAAAATCGCTTAAAACAAGTGATTCAAGAAGTACAACAGTCTTCTCATCCAATTATTTTGTTTATTGATGAAGCTCACACCATGATTGGTGCTGGCGGCCAAGCTGGGCAAAATGATGCTGCGAACTTATTAAAACCTGCACTTGCGCGCGGTGAATTACGCACAATTGCAGCAACAACTTGGGCTGAATATAAACAGTATTTTGAAAAAGATGCTGCTTTAAGTCGTCGTTTCCAAGTGGTCAAAGTAGAAGAACCAACTGAAGAAGTCGCGATCGATATGCTACGCGCCATGATTCCAGTGATGGCCAGTCACTTTAATTTACGCATTGATGATGAAGCGATTATCACCGCTGTTCATTCTTCACATCGTTATATTAGTGGCCGCCAACTCCCGGATAAAGCCATTAGTGTGCTTGACACCGCTGCGGCTCGTGTTGCGCTAACCCAAAATGCTCAACCAGTCAAACTCGATCAACTTAAAGCACAACAACATAATTTAAATCTCGAATTCAATATTATTGAAAATGAACACCGCCACCAGCCAATTCATGAAGAACGTTTAGCTCAGTTAACATCATCATTGGAATTGCTTGATCAAGAAATTCAGCAAACAGAACAACAATGGCAAGCTGAATTGGCACTGATTCAAAAAATCCAAGCATTAGAAACTGCTGAACAGGCTGATTCAAACAAAGAGGAGATTCTCAGTACACGTACGCAGCTCTCTGAGCTACAAGGTCAGCAACCATTGGTCTTTGAACGTGTAAATGCCCAAATTATTAATGAAATTATTTCAGACTGGACGGGTATTCCTGTTGGTAAAATGGTCAATGATGAAATTAAGCAAATTCTCAGTCTGGAAGAAAAACTTGAAAAACGTGTGATGGGACAAGATTATGCCCTACATCAGTTGGTTCAAGGTATTAAAACATCAAAAGCACGTTTAGAAGACCCAAATAAACCACAGGGTGTTTTCATGCTTGTTGGTCCAAGTGGTGTAGGTAAAACAGAAACTGCCTTAGCACTTGCCAATGAACTTTATGGTGGCGAGTCACATTTAATCACCATCAATATGTCTGAATACCAAGAGGCGCATACGGTTTCTTCTCTTAAAGGCGCGCCTCCAGGATATGTCGGGTATGGTCAAGGCGGCGTTTTGACTGAAGCCGTTCGACGCAATCCGTATAGCGTTGTGTTATTAGACGAAATTGAAAAAGCACACAGCGATGTCCAAGAACTGTTCTATCAAGTTTTTGACAAAGGTACACTCGAAGATGGTGAAGGTCGTGTGATTGATTTTAAAAACACCACGATATTACTGACTTCAAATACGGGGTCAAATGCCATCATGCAGGCATGCCTAAATCAACCTGTCGAAGAATGGCCAAGTGCTGAAGAGCTGACTGAGCAACTCAAACCAAGCTTATACAAACAATTTAAACCGGCATTCTTAGGTCGTATGCGAATTGTCCCTTACTTCCCATTACATGATGATCTATTAGTCAGAATTATTGAGCATAAACTAGGAAAAATTACAGCACGGCTCGAAAAACAGTATGAAACCAAAGTGACATATAGCGATGATTTAATCGAATTAATTCTAAGTCGTTGTACTGAAGTTGATAGTGGCGCTCGTAATGTTGATAACATTTTAAATGCCTCAGTGTTACCTGCTTTGGCCACTGAAATATTGGTGGCTTTGGCTGAACAAAAAATACCAAAAGTCATTCATATTGATACGAAAGATGATGAAATCATTTACCTATTAGATCCACAAGCGAAGCCAGCAAAGAAAAAGTCGAGCAAAAAGTCAAAAGTTGTGGAAGCTTAAATATATACGAGTATAGAAAATGGATATAAATTTAGACGTCTTATTAGAGCCTATTTCTGATGCTCATCCGTGTGGAGAAGATTTATCTTTTTCCAATGAGTTTCACGAAATTAAAAAAGCACGTACCCATGATGATCCTTTATTAGACCAAGGTGATTGGATTTCTGAGCCAAAGCAAGCCGACTGGTCATTGGTTGCAGAAAAATCAATCCAATTACTCACGCAAAAAACCAAAGATATTCGTTTATTAACCTGGCTTACTGAAGCTTGGACAAACCTCTATGGCTTTGAAGGGCTAATCAAAGGACTGGAACTAAGTCACCGTGTTTTAGAACAGTTCTGGTTAAAGATTCATCCTGAAATTGAAGATGACGACTTAGATCAACGCCTAGGCTTACTACAAGGTTTTACCACCCAATTACCGAGCTTGGTAAAGAATGTTCCGCTTATCAACATTCAACCGTTTTATTCACTTGCCCAATACGAAAAATTCTTACATTTACAGAATAATCGTCGTAAGCAAGCTGAAGATTCTGACAGCGTAGAAGCGTCCTTAGAATTAGATCAATTCAATCAGGCGCTATTCAACACCTCACGGACTTTTCAATATCAAAATTATCAGCAATTTCAAGAAATTTTGCAGCATTGGAATATTATCAAACAAACATTAGATGCGCTGATGGAGCTGGAAGCACCGAGCTTTGCGAGTATCGATTCACAGTTTGAAAATATTCAAATGAATCTGAAAAAAATCTATAAAGCAGACTCATTTGGAAACAACACCAATACAGCTGCAGTTGAAGATACCCCAGCTCAAATGACAATGCCAGTAACAGAAACAACGCATTCAGCGCCAATTCCACAAGCGCAAACATTTCAACCGCAACCACAAAGCCATTTACAAAACCGTGAACAGGCAATGCGGGTTTTACAAGAGATTGCCGATTACTTTCAAACCAATGAGCCGCATAGTCCTGTGAGTTATATGCTGCAAAAAACAATTAAATGGAGCCAAATGCCTTTACATGAATGGTTAACTCAAGTCATTAAAAATGATAATCCCCTTGATTCTATTCAAGAATTATTGGGCGTAAACCAAAATAATGAATCTTCTGAATGGTAATCATCTATGTTTAAAGCAGAAAAAGTTCTTTGGGGTGAAGGTTTATTTTTAAGACCACAACACTTCCAATTACAAGATACGTATCAAGAACAACGACTTAACCACACCATTCGTTCAACGATTCCTTATCCTTATGGAATTAAAAATCTTCGATTTGACGAAACACAGCTGGGCACACATGTGCTTGCTTTAGAGCAAATTGATATGATTTGGCAGGATGGTGAAATTTACCAAGCGCCGGCCAAAGATCTGTTACCACAACCGATTTTATTGGATGAACTGAACTTGCGTGGGGAAATGCTAATTTACTTAGCATTGCCTATTTTACAGCCGAATAAGAAGAACATCTCTGATGAACAGGATAAACAACCTGCTCGCTACCATTCATATCTGAATGAAACTCACGATCTTTTTACAGACGCATCCCCTGCTGAAATTACATTTCTTCGACGCCGAACTGAATTTAAACTTTTTGATGTTCAAGCAGATCCAAATCAAGATTTAGATGGTTTTTTATATCTTGCTATCGGAAAAATTCGACGTCATAGTTCAGGGAATTTTGAGATTGATTCAAAATATATCCCACCAATTTTACATATTCAGTCAAATGAAACCTTATTGGCAAATTTGAAGCGAACGTTGAACGTTGTTCGTGCCAAAATTAAAATGATTCAAACCAATAACCGTGAAAATGAACAAAAGCTCATTGAGTTTAGATCGGGTGATATTGTTTCATTCTGGTTGGTCAATGCACTAAATACTGCTCATGCGACCTTGAATCATCTGTTACAAAATCCGCAGATTCACCCTGAAAAACTATTTTTTGAACTTCTGCGTTTAACGGGTTCATTGCTGACATTCTCGACCGCATATGAAGTTGAACATTTGCCACAATATCAACATCATAACTTACAAGATAGCTTTAGCCAGCTTGATAAAATTTTACGCGAATTGCTCGATACGATTATTTCAAGTCGTTATATCAGTATTGCGCTAAAAGAAATTCGCCCATCTTATTGGGTCGGAAGCTTAGAAACAGACAAAATCACTAAAGAATCAAGACTTTATATTGCTGTTTCAAGTAGCATGATGCAAACCCATGAACTGATTCAAATTGTCCCACTGCGTTTCAAAGTCGGGAATACTGTCGATGTTGAACAACGTGTTGTTGCGGCACTTCCTGCAATCCCAATTCATCATTTAGTCCAAATTCCAACTGCTATCCCGGTACGTTCTGGTGTGAATTATTTTGAAATTGAACCACATCATGAAATGTATCAACGTATGCTTGATTCTGAAACCATCTGTATTTATGTCCCTGCAGGTTTCCAAGATATCAGTATTGAATTAATTGCAGTGATGAATGGTTAAGCGAGGAGTATGTCATGAGCCAGAATAATATTGCCCCCTCACTGTTTGATGATGGACAAATTGGTGGAGGTTCTTTACCTCAACAATCCAAAATCACACAAGCAACCAATTTAGTCGACCTTCTACATGACGGATTTTATATTGTTTTCTTATTGAAGAATCAGTATGTGCCAGAAAATGCAAACGGCTTTAAAGACAAAATTTTAGACTTGTTGAATCGTTTTGAACATCAAGCAAAAAAACTGCAGTTTTCTCCTGAAGATATTCATGATGCAAAATATGCATATTGTGCCTTAATTGATGAAACCATTGTTACTCAACAAGATCCATCATTCTTTAACCTACAAAATCATTGGTTAATCAGTCCACTTCAATTAACTTTATTTGGTTCACAACTTGCAGGTTATCGATTCTTTGAGTTTCTCGAACTGATTCGCGCTCGTGGTAAAGAAAGATTGGCTTCACTCGAAGTTTTTCATTATTGCTTATTGCTTGGTTTCCAAGGTAAGTATCGTATTGAATCGATTGAAAGTTTAAATCATCTTGTGGCACGAGTCGGTGATGAAATCGATTATTTGAAAGGCAAAAAGACTGCTTTTTCTCCTTTTGCGGCTTTACCAGATCAAATCAAAAATATTATTCATAAAGAATTACCCTTTGTTTGGATTTTAATTTTCCTGTTGTTATTTGCTGTACTGGCTTTCGCTGGCCTAAAATTCATGTTGAATAAGACGGAAAATGCTTCTATTGCGAAATTTAATAATGTGATTTCTGCACCTGCTGAACAAGCACATATCACTATTCAATTGCCTTGACAGGTTGAATTATGACACAAGAAAAACAAACATCTATTCGTATATTACAAAGTAAACCCGCTAAAAAAACATTGGGGAAATCATCTGTTTTTCTACTTGGTTTAATTGCTGGGATGGTTATTTCTGCTATTTTCTTTTTTGTTTTTATCAATGGCAACCCAACAGAAAATACCAGTACCAATACGGATTCGGTTGCAACACAAGAACCTGAACTACGCGATGTGCATGCTGAAGAAGCAGCAACCAATCATCACGATGAAAATGCTGGTGCATATAAGCAGCATATCAATGAAAAAGATTTCAATCAGATTTTTAAACATGAAAATAAGGTTGCCGCTCAGAAAAACCCAAATCCGAATGCCTCTCCGTTTGAACAAATGCTAAAACCAGAGGCGAAACCAGCAGTGCCACCGCCAGCTGCAACCAGACCACAAGCTGCAATAACCGCAAAACCAGTACCAAAAGAGAAAGTAGAAGCAAAGCCAGAAACTGCTGCTAAACCTACTGAAAAAGAAGCCGCACCTAAAAAAGAGGAAGCGCAAGAAGCTTCCCCTGAAGGTACAGTGAAAATGACGATAGACCGTAAAGTCATAGAAAACAAACCATGATTTTGTTTGTTGTCATTTGCTTTATCTTTTTGGTGCTTGGTCTAACTTTTCTGATGTCTTATGAAATTAGACATAAAACCTTAGACTATCTTAAAGCACTTTTACCGCAAGGTAAGAGAAAGCTGGCTTCTGCAAAGCACTTTGCAGAACAAATGAATCAAGCAGCCTCAGCCAATCAAACCCAAACCCATTGGCATTTACAGCAATGGTGGATTTTGATTGCGGGTTTCTTTTTACTTTCCAGCATTCTTGTTTTTGCATTTACACGACCAATTGATCCGACAAAGGTTGAAGCAGAATATTTAAGGAAAACTGACCCTCAAATTTATGCACTATTAAATGGTGAAGTTTTAACCCCTCCTCCAGCAGTGGATGAAAGCTTAATTGATGCTGCGATTGTTCAAGCACAAATATTGGAAAGAGACAACCCTGTTCCAAATCATCAATTCCCGAGTGTAAATCCATCAGCTATTGATAATGAAGGGGTTGGAGATCAACGTAGCAGCTTCGATACAGCAATGGTTGACCGTAAATGGGACAAAATGCATCCAAGTTATAAGCAGCGTTTACTGATGGTCTTTAAAATCATGAAAGAGCGCCATGGTTATGAAATGGTGCTTTTAGAAGGTTATCGTAGTCCAGAGCGTCAAACTCGTTTATCTGGCAATACAGCCACGACTTTAGCCAAAGCCTATCAAAGCTATCATCAGTTTGGTTTAGCTGCCGATGTTGCCTTTAAACGAGATGGTAAAGTTGTTATTTCTGAACGAGATCCTTGGGCATGGAAAGGCTATCAATTATATGGGGTTGTTGCTGAATCTGTAGGTTTAACATGGGGTGGACGTTGGACACGCATTCACGACTATGGTCATACTGAGTTCCGTATGCCTGGGCTGCGTAAAAACCGTGAATCTGCTGAACGCTTGATTGCTGAAGCACAAGGCAAAGGACTTATGGCAAATAATATTGATGTAAATTAATTGCCATGTTGTCTGTGTAGGAAAATGCTTACAGTAATCACAGCGATTGTCATCTATACGATCAAAGCCTAGTCTTATATTCTATAGTTATAGGGAACAGGAAGTTTCCCAGACATAAAACAACAATAAAGCGTCTGAGCATCAGGAACGTGAGATTCGACAGGAGTCAGATCTAACACACCAATACGAAGAAAACCCCATCAGGATGATGGGGTTTTCTTTTATATCTATTATATCTATAGAATATCTGATTCACATCACATTGTTTGAGAACCTATAAGCTATTTAAATACTCAATAATCAGTTGATTTTCAGCCATTTCTGCAAGCTCTAATGCGGTAAATTGGCTTTTATAGTCTTTGTTTCCACCTTTAGAAATCAATAATTTAACAATATCTAAATGATCATTCTCCGCCGCAGCTTGTAGCGCACTATAGCCCTCATCATCAGTTTGATTGACATCAACACCTTGTGATAATAGTTGTTCGACCTGTTCAAACTCTCCTAAAGATGCAGCATACACTAGTTCAGGAAGATGTAATTCTTCATCATTATTAGGAAGCGGTGAGAATGAGTTAAGTTTCATTGATAAATACTCTTGATTATTAACCTACTTCTTGAAAATTCCAAATACTCTTGGCATGTTGATACACACATTTTCGTTCATACATTGTGATTTTCAACTGCTCTTCAATTGATAAACCTGTAATTGAAACATCCCCTACTAATTCAAGATACTTCTCTTGCTTCTTTATTCGGAAAATATCAAAAAAGCCTATTCCTGGGCATCCTGTATCTTTTTTGGATAAAAGTGAACTATATATAGTAATTCCATGCTCTGTCATCGCACGAGATGCAGCTTCTAAAGTGTCATATTTATCATTATCTCGAAAAGTATTTTTTGGAAAAACTGAATGAAACTCTACAAAACTTACCGTTTGATTTGATAATGCTGCATTTTTTAAGAGTAAAGCAATTGGAGTAATATATTCAATTAAAATCATTAAGTACCTAAACTGTTGTAGGTTAAAGCTTAATCCAACCAAGATGATCCAATTAAAATTGCACCTTCAATAATTTTAATAAAAACATATTTACAATAATTAGTAAATAAAAAACACCCCGCTCTCTAGAGATCGGGGTGTTTTAGATTTAAAAGCTGGCGATGACTTACTCTCACATGGGTAACCCCACACTACCATCAGCGCTAAGAGGTTTCACTTCTGAGTTCGGGAAG
>Ga0302347_1000109_pt1 | contig 153336 bp, 144 predicted proteins | sample PhyWR1_FD_202178 | JGI IMG/M metagenome (GOLD analysis project Ga0302347, IMG submission 202178) | Leaf surface microbial communities from wheat plants in UC Gill Tract Community Farm, Albany, California, United States - DLSL W.R1 (v2)... | ecosystem: Host-associated > Plants > Phyllosphere >... | reverse complement strand
GAGATCGACAACTGGATGACCCCCGAGCTGCCGGCCCACCACCTGACCGATGAGCAGGCCGCGCAACGCGCACTGAGCTACTTGCAGACGCACAAGGCTGACGCAAAACAGTGGGGTATCAGCCTGCCCTATGAGCGTTCGCCGCAATTGCAGGCTTCTACCGGCGGGCGCCGTGATGGCGTGTCGGTGACCCTGGACCCGGATACCGGCGAGGTGATGCCGGTTCGCGAAACGGTAGGAGGGCGGTTTTTCTTTCTGTTCCACTTCACCCTGCACATGCCGCGCATGATCGGCATTTACCTGGTGGGTGCGCTGGCCATGGGCATGCTCGCGGCTTTGGTCAGCGGCATCGTGATCCACAAGAAGTTCTTCAAGGAATTCTTCACCTTTCGTCCCGCCAAAGGCCAGCGCTCGTGGCTTGACGCGCACAACGCCAGTGCCGTGCTGTTGCTGCCTTTTCACTTGATGATCACCTACACCGGGCTGGCGATTTTTCTGGTGATCTATATGCCTGCGGCCATGGATGCATTGTTCGATGGTGACCGCGAGGCCTTTTTCAAGGCGCAGGACAAGGCGCCGGCCAGCGTTGCCGTACAGCGCCCGGCAACCGCAGAGCCTGCACCGCTGGTGGCCCTGGGGCCGTTGCTGAGCCAGGCCCGGGCTGTCATGGGGCCGTTGGGCGGGATCAGCATCAGCAACCCCGGCATGAGCAATGCCGAAATCCAGATTCGTCCGATCCTGGGCAATCGCATTGCCCTGACCAAGGGCCAGGGCATGCGCTTTGACGGCGTCACCGGCGAGCAATTGGCCGGCCCCACAGAGATGCGCCCCACGGTGCTGACCCATCGGGTGATTTCCGGGCTGCACTTTGCCCAGTTCGGCGGTTACCCGATGCGCTGGCTGTACTTTATTTGCGGGCTGATCAGCAGCGCCATGATCGCCAGCGGGCTGGTGCTGTTCACGGTCAAGCGGCGGCGCAAGTACGCCAGCGAAGGTCGGGTTGCCCAGGTGCTCTACCGTTTAGTCGAGGCGATCAATGTCACCGTTATGGCGGGCTTGAGCCTGGCTTGTATCAGCCTGTTGTGGGGCAACCGGCTGTTGCCGTCGGGGATGACCGAACGGGCGGATGCTGAATTGAATGTGTTCTTTGGCATGTGGGCGTTGAGCTTTGCCCATGCCTTGCTGCGCCCGCGCATGCAGGCCTGGCGCGAGCAACTCGGGTTGGCGGGAGGGTTGTGCCTGGCCTTGCCGTTGTTGAGTGTCTTCACCGTCAACCGGCCTTGGGCACTGCACAGCTGCATGGGCGTCGAGCTGACTGCTATGGCCCTGGGCGCTTTGTTGCTGTGGGCCTGCTGGAAAGTCTCGCAACCGGCGGTTGAGCGGGTGCCACGTAAAAAAACCGCCGTCATGGCCGAGGTAAATTGAGATGCTGGCTGATTATTTTGCTGCACTGGCGTTCGCTTACATCGGCATGCTTACCTTGTGCCAGGGGTTGGAGCGTCATTACAAACAGGTGTGGGGAAAGCCGCCTGCGGCCCGCTTGCGCCGTGTGCTACGGGTTGCCGGTTGGCTAAGCCTGGGGCTGAGTTTCTGGTTTTGCGGGTTGGCCTGGGGCTGGGCGATGGGGCCGGTGGGCTGGTTTGGCATGATCTCGTTAAGCGGTTTTAGCCTGCTGATGCTGTTGCCGTATCGGCCGCGACTGGCCGTGTGGCTGCCAATGGGCTTTGTGCCGGTTTGGGCGGTGATCGCAACCTTGCACTGATCGTTGTGGGAGCGGGCCTGCCCGCGATTTGGACAACGCGGTCTGCCAGGCAAACCGCAGTGATGCCATCGCGAGCAAGCCCGCTCCCACAGGTGAGAAGGTGGTTAGCGCTTGACCCACCGATTGGCCATCCAGTCCAGGCCACTGCACAACACAAAGTACACCAGCGCCACAAACAGGAAGATTTCCGTCGGGTGCACCATCACCCGGTTGCTGATCTGGGTGGCAACAAACGACAGCTCGCCGACCCCGATCACGTACGCCAGCGAGGTGTCCTTGATCAGTGAAATCCATTGGTTGAGGAAGGAGGGCAGCATCATCGGCAGGGCCTGCGGCAGAATGATCAGACGCAACACTTGCCAGCTACCCAGGCCGAGAGCCTTGCCCGCCGCCCATTGCCCGGCCGGCAGGCTGCTGATCCCGGCATACACCGAGTGGGCCAGGTACGCACCGCCGATCAACGACAGCGCACACACCACGGTGGCCAGCGCGGGTACATCGACCTTGAACAGGATGGGCAGCAGGAAGTAACTCCAGAAAATCAGCATCACCACCGGAATTGCCCGCAAAAAGCCCAGCACACCCAACAACAGCCAGCGCACCTTGCCGCGAATCATCACCAGGGCAATGCCCAGCACCAGCCCCAGCAGTGCCGAGATGATCCCCGACAACAGGCTGAGCAGCAGCGTCAGTGCTGCACCGCCCAAAGGTCCGTTGGGCCAGGCGCCGAGCATGAAATACGAAAAGTTGTCGCTGATAACCGAAAAATCCATGACTTACACCCCTCCCTGGCGATACCACTTGCTGCGTGCAATCAATTGGCCAAGTACTTCGAGCAAGGCAATGCTGGCCACATACAGCAGAGTGGCAAAACCGAAGGCCTGAAAGGTCTTGAAGGTTTCGGTCTCGACCTGACGCGAGGCGTAGGACAGCTCGGCCAAGCCAATGGCCATGGTCAGAGACGAGTTTTTCAGGGCGTTCATATACTGGCCCAGCAACGGTCCCAACGCCGTGCGCAGCGCCTGCGGGAACACGATATAGCGCCACACCTGTGCCGGCCTCAAGCCCAGCGCCAGACCTGCCGCCCGTTGTTCCACCCGCACCGAACTGACACCGGCGCGAAACTCCTCGCAAATAAAAGCGGCGGTGTAGAGCATCAGCCCCCAGAACCCGGCGAGAAACTCAAACGACGGCCAGTCAACTTCAAACAGCCCCAGTGACAGGCTGCGCGGCTGGTTGAGCCACATCACCAGCCCTTCGGGCAGCATGGCCGTGACCCCGAAGTACCAGAAAAACAGCTGCACCAGCAGTGGCGTGTTGCGAAACAGGGCCAGGTAGGCCCGTGCCGGCCACGACCACACACGCAAAGGCGAGATGCGTGCCAGGCACAGCAAAAACCCCAGCCCGGTAGCCACCAGGCAGGTCAGCAGGGAAAGGATCAGGGTGAGGACAAAACCATCGAGCAACCAGTGCAGGTATTGCGGGGCAAGCAGTTCACCGAACATAGAAACAGCGTCCATCCAGAAACGAGCAAACCCGTCCGGTTGACCGTGACGGGCTGAAGGAGACAGGAACTGTGGGAGCGAGCCTGCTCGCGAAAAGTCTTCGCGATCAGGCTCGCTCCCACAGAGGCAGTGGCTTAGCTCTTGTCGCCAATCTTGTACAGGCGGGTCAGCGGGGTCTTGGTGGTCGGGCCGAACCAGGCGTCATAAATGCCCTGGGCCTTGCCCTGGGCTTCGAGGTCGGTGAGGGTCTGGTTAACCACCTCGGTCAGGCGCGCTTCGCCTTTAGGAATACCGACACCGATCAGGTCATTGGAAATGGTGAACGGCGGCACTTCGTATTTGTCCTTGTCCGGCACATTGGCCAGCAGGCCGATCAGCTTCGGGCCGTCCTGGGTGATGGCCTGGACGTTACCGTTGCGCAGGGCAGTGAAGGCGAACGGGGTGTCATCGTAGGCCACCACTTTGGCACCGGGGAATTTCTCACGCAGCACGCCTTCATTGACCGTGCCCTTGTCCACCCCTACGCGCCATTTGTTCAGCTCCTCGGGGGATGTGAGGGTGCCTTTCTTGACGATAAATTGCTGGCCCGAAGCAAAGTACGGAATGCTGAAATTCACCTGCTCGGCGCGCTCGGGGGTGATGGTGAAGTTGGCCAGTACCAGGTCCACCTTGTTGGCCACCAGCAGCGGTACGCGGTTGGCCGGGTTGGTTGGCTGCAACTGCAACTTCACGCCCAGCTTGTCGGCGATGGCCTTGGCGTAGTCGACGTCGAGGCCTTCGATCTGCTTGCTGTTGGCATCGACAAAACCAAATGGCGGGTTGCTGTCGAAGGACGCCACGCGCAGCACACCGGATTTTTTGATGTCATCCAGACGATCGGCGTGGGCCAGGCCAGACAAAACAGCCAGGGTCAGGGCGGTGAGGGCAGTGAATTTTTTCATTTCGTTCTCATCATGAGTTGGAAGAGTTATGACGAGAGTCTTGCAGGAAAATTAGCTTTTAAAAAAGAATATAAAATGATTTATATATTCATTTTAGGAATAATAAAGAGCATGTCTTTACCGCACGCGACTCATCGCCATCACACTGGCTAATATGATGGCTGCGCCGGCCATCACCCCCATCGACACGGTGCTGCCCAACACGACGGCCGCCATCACCATTGCCACCGGCGGGATCAAATACATAACTCCTACTACGCGACTGACCTCGGCGCGGGCCAACACAAAGGCCCAGAACAGATAGGCCAGGGCGCTGGGGAAAATCCCCAGCAGTAACACCGCCCCGTTCACCCGGGCCGGCGCATTCAAGACTGCATCCACGAGCCCCGGCACGTATACACCCAGCAGCAAGGTCCCGCTCCAGATCGTGTAGCACACCAGAGTCAAAGGGCTGTAGCGGTTGGAGTAATGTTTTTGCAAGGCGAAATAGACGCTCCAGGAAAACGCCGCGAGCAAAACCAGCAAGCCCTGGGGCCTGAACCCTGCGAGGCCTTTATCGCTGATCACCACCACCAGCGCGCCCAGAAACCCCACAGCCACCCATAACCAGCGCCAGCCGCTGACAGTTTCTTTCAAAAACACCCGTGCGATCAGGGTGCTGAACAGTGGTGCGGATTGTGCCAACACGCTGGACGCGCCGGGGCTGATCCAGCGCTGGCCGAAATTGAGCGCCACGTGATGCAGCACAATGGCGAAAAAGCCCAGCACGATCAGCCAGGGCACATCCCTGAGCCGGGGCAGGCCAATGCGCAACACCAGCGCAACAGCCGCCATAAAGACCGAGGCAATCAAAAACCGCAGCAACGCCAGATGCCCCGGAGAATAATCCTGCAGGCCGATGTTTATCCCGATCGGTGAATAGGCCCAGCACAGTACGACAGCGGCCAGGGCCGTGACATATTTGAATGAAAGTGACACTTTTCCAACCTTGAGGCCCATAAGGTGACGTGCAGTTTTATCGCCCTTGCTGTACGCCACAAGTGAGATATAAAGAGCCCAGAAATCATCAGGAGTGAACCATGGAGCTTAGCCAGTTGCGTATGGTCAAGTCGGTGGCAGAGTGCGGCAGCATCGCGCTGGCGGCTCAGCAACTGCATTGCGTGCCGTCGAATATCACCACCCGGATCAAAGTGCTGGAGAGTGAGCTGGGCACCGCGTTGTTTACCCGTGCGGGCCGGGGGTTGTGCATCAGCCCGGCGGGCCAGGTGTTTGTCGGCTATTGCGAGCAGATCCTGGCGCTGGTCGACCAGGCCCGGCGTGCCGTGCAGCCCCATGCCGTGCCTGCGGGCAAGCTGCGTATCGGCGCGATTGAGTCCTGTGCCACAGGGCGGTTGCCGCCGATGCTGGCCGAGTTCCATCAGCGCTATCCGCATGTGACCCTGGAACTGGTCACTGGGCAATGGCGGCAACTGATCGATGATGTGCAGCACCACCGGCTCGACGGCGCCGTGATTGCAGGGGGCATCGATCAGCCAAAACTTACAAAAACCCCGCTTTATCACGAGCCCCTGATAGTGATTGCCAGCCCGGCACTCGCACCGCTTACGGGTCTTGGGGATATGCATCAACACACGGTGTTCGCCTGGCCACCCGGTTGCCCGTACCGCGCCGTATTGGCGCGAGGGTTGGCGGTGCAGGGGCTTGAAGTCAACTGGGTCGATTACGCCAGTTGGGGCAGTATTATTGGTTGCGTCAGGGCGGGTGCGGGTCTGGCGTTGGTGCCTGAAGGGCTACTTGAGTATTTTGGCGTTTGCGTTCAGTTGGCACGCTACCGATTTGCCGAACTGGAGCCGGTCCCTAACCAGTTTTACTGGCACAGTGAAACCGGCCATCACAGTGCCCGGGAGGCGTTTGCCGAGTTGTTGGCGGAGCTTGTAGACCCTGCCGACACCTTGTAGCCGCTGACGAGGATCGCAGCCTCGCTCCGCTCGTCAGCGGCTACACCGCATCGGCAAGCGCTGTTTCCCGCGCTTTCAAGCTGCTGGCCTGCAGCAGTTCCCGGGTATAGGGGTGTTGCGGGTTGTCGAAGATGGACTGCGCATCCCCTTGTTCCACCACCTTGCCGTCCTTGATCACGATCATGTCGTGGGCCAGGGCATGCACCACCGCCAGGTCGTGGCTGATAAACAGGTAGGTCAGGCCATGCCGGGCCTGCAGGTCGCGCAGCAGGTCGACCACCTGTTTTTGCACCGTGCGGTCCAGGGCCGAGGTGGGTTCGTCGAGCAGTATCAGCTCCGGCTCCATGACCAGCGCCCTGGCAATGGAGATGCGCTGGCGCTGCCCGCCCGAGAACTCATGGGGGTAGCGATGACGGCTTTGCGGGTCCAGGCCCACTTCCTGCAAGACCCGGATCACCGCCGCCTCGCGCTCTTGCTCAGTGCCAATGTCATGGGCCAGCAAGCCTTCGCTGATGATCTGCTGCACCGACATGCGCGGGCTCAGGCTGCCAAACGGGTCCTGGAACACCACCTGCATTTGCCGGCGCAACGGGCGCAACAGGTTCTGGCTGAGGATGTTCAGTTGTTTATTACCGAAGCGGATTTCGCCCTCTGAGTCCACCAGCCGCAAAATAGCCTGGCCAAGGGTCGATTTGCCCGAGCCGGACTCGCCGACGATGCCCAGGGTGCGGCCTTTTTTCAGTTCAAAACTGACCCCATCCACCGCCTTGATAAAGTGTCGCTCGCGACTGAACAGCGGTTTGGGCAGGGGGAACCAGACTTTCAGGTTGTCCACTTGCAGCAGGTTGTGACGGTGCTCTCCCGGTACCGGTCGGCCACTGGGCTCGGCCTCGATCAGCATGCGGCTGTAGGGGTGCTTCGGCTCGTTGAACAGGGCCTCGCAACTGGCCTGCTCGACAATCTCGCCACCGCGCATCACGCACACGCGCTGGGCAATCTTGCGCACCAGATTGAGGTCGTGGCTGATCAGCAGCAACGACATGCCCAGGCGCTGTTGCAGGTCGATCAGCAGTTCGAGGATTTTTTGCTGCACCGTCACGTCCAGCGCCGTGGTCGGCTCATCGGCGATCAGCAGTTCCGGCTCATTGGCCAGGGCCATGGCGATCATCACCCGCTGGCGCTGCCCGCCAGACAGTTGGTGCGGATAGGCATTGAGGCGCTTGGCCGGTTCGCGGATGCCCACCAGTTCCAGCAGCTCCAGGGTGCGCTGCCGTGCAGCGCGGGTTTTCAGGCCCTTGTGGGTGATAAGGATTTCACTGATCTGTTTTTGCACGGTGTGCAGCGGATTGAGCGAGGTCATCGGCTCCTGGAAGATCATCGCAATGCGGTTGCCGCGCAAGCTGCGCAACTGAGCTTCGCTGGCATGCACCAGATCGACACCGTCGTAGCGGATGCTGCCTTGGGTCTCGACAGCCTTGCCGGGCAGCAGGCGCAGGATCGAGTGCGCGGTCACCGATTTGCCCGAGCCCGACTCGCCCACCAGCGCCATACACTCGCCACGGCGGATATCGAGGTTGATGCCGTGAACCACTTCTGCCCCGGCAAAGCTCACGCGCAAGTCGCGGATTTCTATCAGTGTGTTGGTCATGTCAATTCTCAGGTCCGGGGATCGAAGGCGTCGCGGCAGGCTTCGCCGATAAACACCAGTAGCGACAGGATCAGCGCCAGCGCACAGAACGCGGTCAGGCCCAGCCACGGCGCCTGCAGATTGTGTTTGGCCTGGCCGATCAGTTCGCCCAGCGATGCGCTGCCCGGGGGCATGCCAAAGCCGAGAAAGTCCAGGGCAGTGAGGGTGGCAATGGCACCGGTCAGGATAAACGGCAGGTAGGTCAGGGTGGAGGTCATGGCGTTGGGCAGGATATGCCGGCGCATCAGTGCGCCGTCAGTCAGGCCCAGGGCCCGCGCAGCCTTGACGTACTCCAGGCTGCGCCCGCGCAAGAACTCGGCGCGCACCACATCCACCAGGGCCAGCCAGCTGAACAGCGCCATGATGCCCAGCAACCACCAGAAACTCGGAGCGACAAAGCCGGACAAAATGATCAGCAGGTACAGCACCGGTAACCCGGCCCAGATTTCCTGTACGCGCTGGCCAAGCAGGTCGACCAGGCCTCCGTAGAAGCCTTGCAGGGCACCGGCGGTAATGCCCACCACGGTGCTGATGGCGGTCAGGATCAAGGCAAAGAGGATGGAAATCCGTGCGCCGAAGATCACGCGGGCCAGTACATCCCGGGCCTGATCGTCAGTGCCCAGCCAGTTGGTGGCGCTCGGTGGGCTGGGTGAGGGCTCCTGGAGGTCGTAGTTGACGGTGTCGTAGCTGAACGGAATCGGCGCGAAGAGCATCCAGCCGCCCTGATCGGCAATCAGCTTGCGTACGTAGTCGCTGCGGTAGTCGGGTTCAAAGGGCAACTCGCCGCCGAAATCGGTTTCGAGGTGACTGCTGACAATCGGAAAGTACCAGCTGTCCTTGTAGTGAATCGCCAGGGGCTTGTCGTTGGCAATCAGTTCACCGCCCAGACATACCACGAACAGCCCGATAAAAATCCACAGTGACCACCAGCCACGGCGGTTGGCCTTGAAATGTTTGAGGCGGCGACGGCCAAGAGGAGAGAGGTTGAACATCAGGCAGTCCTCGCCGAGAAATCAATACGGGGATCGAGCAGGGTGTAGCACAGGTCGCCGATCAGCTTGATCAGCAGGCCGAACAGGGTGAACAGAAACAGGGTGCCAAACACCACCGGGTAGTCCCGTGATACCGCCGCTTCGTAGCTCATGCGGCCGATGCCGTCGAGGTTGAAGATGGTTTCAATCAGCAGCGAGCCAGCAAAGAACACCTCGATCAACGCCTGGGGAATCCCGGCTACCACCAGCAGCATGGCGTTGCGCATCACATGGCCGTAAAGCACGCGGCGCTCGGTCAGGCCTTTGGCCCGCGCGGTAACCACATACTGTCGGCTGATTTCGTTGAGAAAGCTGTTTTTGGTGAGGATGGTCAAGGTGGCAAAACCGCCGATCACCAGCGCCGACACGGGCAGTACCATATGCCACAGATAATCGCCGATCTTGCCGAAGAAACTCAGGCTGTCGAAGTTGTCCGAGACGATGCCCTGCACTGGGAACCAGCTGACATAACTGCCGCCGGCAAACACCACGATCAACAGAATGGCGAACAGAAAGGCGGGCATGGCGTAGCCGATGATGATCGCCGTGCTGGTCCATACATCGAAGGCGCTGCCGTTGTGTATGGCCTTGCGGATGCCCAGCGGAATGGAAATCAGGTAGGTGATCAGCGTCGCCCACAGGCCCAGCGAGATGGATACCGGCAGCTTCTCCACGATCAGGTCAGTGACCTTGGCCCCGCGAAAGAAACTGCTGCCGAAGTCCAGTTGCGCGTAGTTCTTGAGCATCAGCCAGAGACGCTCGTGCATGGGTTTGTCGAAGCCGTAATGCTTGGTGATTTCTTCAATCAAGGCCGGGTCAAGGCCGCGACTGCTACGGCTGGCCCCGCCGGCGGCCGCGGCCATTTCGCCACCGCCGCCGCCGACCGCAGCGCCACCGAAGCCCTGCAGGCGGGCAATGGCCTGATCCACCGGACCACCGGGGGCGGCCTGCACGATCATAAAGTTGACCACCAGAATGCACAGCAGGGTGGGGATGATGAGTAACAGGCGACGGCTGATGTAATGCAGCATCTCAATGACCCTCCGGCTGTGCGTTGGCCTGGCCATACGCAGCATTGGTTAATGGGGTTTTGCTGACTTCCCACCAGGTGTCCAGGCCTTCGTCGAATTTGGCCTCCCTGGCGGGCTGGCCGAAGCGGTTCAGGTACACCGTCGGGGTGCCGACCGAGTAGTAGTGAGGGATCATGTAGTAGTTCCACAGCAATACGCGGTCGAGGGCGCGGGTGTAATGCACCATCTCTTCGCGGCTGTTGGCCTGGACTACCCCGTCAATCAGCTTGTCGACGGCCGGGTTGCGCAGCACCATGTTGTTGGAAGCACCCGCCTGGGTGGCGCTGCGTGAGCCAAACATGTCGTACAACTCACGGCCGGGCGAGACGATCGGCTGGCCGCTGCGGGGGAACTGGCCGACCATCATGTCGTAGTCACGGGCATTGGTGCGGTTGATGTACTGCGCCGAGTCGACCTTGCGAATGTCCATGGTGATGCCGATCTGCGCCAGGGTGCGTTTCCAGGGCAAAACCATGCGATCGAAGCCGCTGGGGCTGTCGAGAAAGGTGAAGCGCAGCGGTTCACCCTTGGCGTTGACCAGCAGGTTGTCTTTGGGTGTCCAGCCGGCTTCCTTGAGCAGCGCCAGGGCTTGCAGCTGTTTGTCGCGGATATAACCGCTGCCATCGGTTTTCGGCGCCTGGTAAACCTGGGTGAACACTTCATCGGGGATCTGCCCGCGCAAGGGTTCGAGAATCTCCAGTTCACGGGCGTCGGGCAGTGCCGTGGCGGACATTTCGCTTTTCGGGAAGTAGCTCTGCGCGCGGACATAGAAGTTGCGCATCATCTGCTTGTTGGTCCATTCAAAATCCCACAGCAGGCTCAGCGCCTCGCGTACCCGGCGATCCTGGAAAAACGGGTTTTGCAGGTTGAAGGTAAACCCCTGGCCGGCACTGGGTTTTTCCTTGGCGAACACGCCTTTTTGCAGGCGCCCGTCGCTGAGCACCGGGCTGGCGTAGCCGATGCTGAAACCGGTGGCGGAGAACTCGCGGTTGTAATCGAATGCCCCGGCCTTGAGCATCTCGCGGGCCACGTCGATGTCACTGTAAAACATCACTTTCAAGCTATCGAAGTTGTACAGGCCCTTGCTGACGGGCAAGTCTTTGGCCCACCAGTTTTTGTTGCGCGCAAAGGTGACACTGCGCCCCGGGTCAACCCCGGAGACCGAATACGGACCGCTGCCCAGCGGTGGCTCGTAGCCGCCACCGGCGGTAAAGTCGCGGGTCTTCCACCAGTGTTCCGGGAGGATATGCAGACTGGCCAGATCCAGCGCCAGGGTGCGGTTCTGGTTGTTCTTGAAGTCGAAACGAATCTGCAGCGGGCCTTCGATGACCCTGTCCTTGACCTCGCCGTAGAGCATGCGATAGCTCAGGCTGCCTTTGGTCATCAGCGTGTCGTAGGTAAAGGCCACGTCTTGGGCGGTGATCGGCGTGTCGTCAGCGAAACGGGCCTTGGGGTTCAGGTAGAAACGCACCCACAGGCCGTCGGGGTCGCGCTCGATCTTCTGCGCGACAAGCCCGTAAACCGTATAGGGCTCGTCCAGCGAGCGGAAGGCCAGGGGGGCATTCACCCATTGATCGACCTGGGCGACACCGGTGCCCTGGTCGATATAGGGCGACAGGTAGGTGAACTGACCGATTTCCATCGATGTTCGACTGAGCGAACCGCCCTTGGGCGCGTTCGGGTTTACAAAATCGAAGTGCTGGAAGTCGGCCGGGTATTTGGGCGCTTCGCCATACACCGTCAGGGCATGGCCGGGCGCGGCGTTGACGCTCAGGCACACGCAGGACAGCACGGGCACCAGCAGCGAACGGAGCAGGGGCAGGAAAAATGCAGACATCATTGGGCTTCCTTGTACCGCGTGTTGAACCATCGACTGCCTGGAAAAATCCCCGCCGCATTGCGCGTTAAAATGCGGCGGGGTCGCGATTTCGCAGTTAACCCGCTACCAGCCGGAGTGAGCCGGCAGCGGTGGTTGCTCAGAAGTGATAGGTGGCACGGGCGAAGAACGTACGGCCCATCGGATCGGCATAACGCGGATCGAAGCCATTCTGGAAGTTGTAGGCCTGGTTGGAGAACGGCGGGTTACGGTCGAACATGTTCTTGATCCCCGCATCCAGGTCCACGGTCTTATTGAAAGTGTAGCCACCGGAGATATCCCACAAGGTGTAAGACGCTACACGGGAGTGGGTGTCCGGATCGGCGTCGTCATAGCCGCTGGTGAAGCGGTTGACCAGCGAGGCCCGGTAGGCGCCCAGGTTCCAGGTGCCGCTCAACACGTGTTTCCAGCGCGCGACCATGCCGTCATCCTTGAACGCGCCCACTTTGTCGGTGTAGCTGCCGCCAATGGTGGTCTGGTAGTCATAGCGCGACACATAGGTGCCTTGCAGGCCAAGGCCGAACTGGCCGTAGGGAGTGTTGGGGAACTTGTAGTCCAGCGACACGTCAACACCGCTGGTCTTGACAGCACCCAGGTTGGCGAGGCCGGTCTGTACATAGTTGAGCGAACCGTCGGCATTGCGCACATAGCGGTCGGCATAGGCGTTCGGATCGTCAAAGACGGTGGATTCCGGGAACTCGGCAATCTGGTTGGCGATGTGGATCCACCAGAAATCCAGGCCCATCGACAGATTGCGCACCGGTTGGTAGACAAAACCGACGGTCACGTTGCGGGCTTTTTCAGGGGACAGTTCAGTGTTGCCGCCGGTGCGGTTATGGAACTGCTGGCCGCAATCGCGCCCGGCGTTGCCCCCCGGTTGCACCACGCCACCGGTGCACAGGCGCGGATCGTTGTAGTAGCCCTGGGTGTAAGTGGTGTACTGCGGGTTGTACAGCTCGTACAGCGACGGTGCGCGGAAGCCCTCACTGTAGGCACCGCGAACCACCAGCTCCTTGACCGGCTGGTAACGGAACGAGTATTTCGGGTTGGTGGTGCTGCCAAAGTCGCTGTACTTGTCGTGACGCACGGCGGCTGACAGTTCGAGGCTGTCGAGTACGGGCACGTTCAGCTCGGTGTACACCGCCTTGACGTTACGGTCACCCGAGACACTGGCGTCGGGGTCGGCCCCGAGGCTGGAAATATCCGCGACAAAACCATCGAAGGTCTGGTGGAACTTCTCCTGACGATATTCACCGCCGATCGCCAGGCCCGACGGGCCTGCGCCGAACCAGTCGCCGATCTCACGGCTCATGCGCCCGTCGATACCGGTGACCCGGCCCACCGAGGACATGTACTGGCCATGGTATTGGTGATCGTCGATATAGGCCTGCCCGGCAGGTGTTTGCGGGCCAAACGGGTTGATGATGCCATCAGCAATGCCGTTGAGCATGGCCGCGTCGCTGGCGTAACCGCCAGTCACACTGGAGTTCACCTGATTCTGGTTGTACGAGGCACCGACATTGTAATCCCAGCCCTTGGCCACACCATCGAAGCTCAATACCAGGCGCTGGCTGGTATTCTGGTCTTTGCTCTGGCGGCCACCGGCAGCGGTTTCACGCCAGTTCAGGCCGATCGGTTGCGAGGGGTCGAAGGACGGATCGCTGGTGCCCGGGGTTATGCCGTTGCCCGGGTAGTAAGGCGAACTCGGGTCCATGCTGGCGCCAATCAGTGGTGCGGGGGCAACACCCACGGCATTGTTGTTACGGGCCCAGAAATACTCCAGGTTGACGTTGTCGTCATCGGTGATCTTGCCGGTCGCCTTGCCGAAAAAGGAGGTCTTCTCGGTTTCAGGCAGCAGGTCGATATAGTTGCGCGTGTCATAGCGGCATAGCCCCTGGCGCAGGACCAGGTTTGCCCCGTTGCAACCATTGGCCGCTAGCGGGTTGGTATTGATATTGCCCTGGCTCCAGTTGGCGGGGTTGGACGTGCCGGAAGTCTGATCCAGACCGCGGCCCGGTTCGTAGTTACTGGCGAACGTGCGGTCCTTGGCATGCAAGGCGTTTTGCTTGTTATAGCCGGCAACGGCCATGACGTTGAAACGGTCTTTTTCCAGATCGCCGTAGCCCCAGCTACCGCTGATATCGTGGCTGTCGCCACCACCACTGGCATCTGCACCTTCGCCGCCCAGTGACAGGGTGCCGTCGGTCATGGATTTTTTGGTGATGAAGTTGATCACGCCGCCAATCGCGTCAGTGCCGTACAAGGCCGATGCGCCGTCGCGCAATACCTCGACGCGGTCAATGGCGGCAAACGGGATGGTGTTCAGGTCTACCGCGGAACCGTCAATGGCGTTATTGCCCAAACGGCGGCCGTTGAGCAGCACCAGGGTCTTGTTGGCACCGATACCGCGCATGTCGGCAAAGGTCGACCCCCCGGTACCGGAACCCACGGAGCTGGCCGAGTTGCGAAGTGACTGGTTGCCCGTCACGCGCTGCATGATTTCGGCCGTGGTGGTCACGCCTTCGTTGCGCAACTGCTCGGCGCGCAGGATGGTGATCGGCACGGCGGTTTCGGCATCCACCCGGCGAATCGCCGAACCGGTCACTTCGACCCGGTCCAGTTGCGTGGTGGCCGGCGCTGCGGCGCTGTCGGTGCTGACCGTGGCCGCACTGACGGCAGCGGACGAATCATCCGTGGTGCTCACTTCGGCTGCCTGCAACTGGCCCGCGCTCATCCCCAGAGCGACCAGATACAACGGCACAAAACGGTGTCGCTGCAAGCTTGCAACGAGCGGCTTGAGGGTAAAACCTGAACTCTTCATCTGCATGGTTATTTCCGGCTTATTCAGACGTTTATTGGAATGGCCTTGTGAGCCCTCATGACTCCAGTTGGGTTGTGTCGACCCGGGCAAAACACTTTTTTCAAGCAAGCCGCTCCCCTGCAGGGGCCAAAAGCCCCTGCGCGGCGTGGGTGGTGCGTGGTTACATCAGGATCAAAAGCCCCTCACCCTGGCCTTCTCCCTATGGGAGAGGGTTGGGGTGAGGGCTTCATCTGGCGGTCATCACCGATATCTTGGTAATGCCCGAGCGTTCAATGGAGGCCATGGCCTTGGCCACCTGGCCGTAGTTGACACCTTCGTCCGCCTGCAACTGCACGCGCACTTCCGGGTCCTGGGCCTTCACGTCCTGCAGGCTTTTTTCCAGCAGTTCGGGGGCCACTTCGTTCTTGGCCAGGTAGAACTTGCCGTCCTGGTCAACGCTGACCACCACCGGGTCCTTTTTTTGCGCCGAGGCCACGGCGTCGGTCTTGGGCAGGTTGATCTTGATCGCGTTGGTCATCATCGGCGTGGTCACGATAAACACCACCAGCAGTACCAGCATCACGTCGACCAGCGGGGTGACGTTCATTTCGCTGAGTACTTCGTCACTGTCCTGGGTTGAGAAAGACATCAGCTTGCCTCCCGCACTGGGGTGCGCTTGTTGGAAATGGCCTGACGGTCGATGGCAAAGGCGCTGCGCTGGGCGAGGGCGTCGAAGTCATGGGCAAAGTCGTCCATGTTGGCCGAGGCCAGCTTGAGGCGACGCAGGAAGAAGTTGTAAATCAGCACTGCCGGTACCGCGACCGCGATCCCCACGCCGGTGGCGATCAGGGCATGACCGATGGGCCCGGCCACGGTCTCCAGGCTGGCGGAGCCGGTTGCGCCGATGGTTTGCAGCGCTTCCATGATTCCCCACACGGTGCCGAACAGACCGATAAAGGGCGCGGTGCTGCCGATACTGGCAAGTATCGCCTGACCGCTTTCCAGGGCGCGGCGCTCTTTTTGGATCTGCTGGCGCAGGTTGCGCTCCAGACGATCGGAGCGGTTGATGGTGTGGGCCAGTTGCTGGGTGGTGCGCGGGCTGTCATCAACAATCATGGCTTCAAAACCACTGTTGGCGATGCGGGCCAGGGCACCGGGGTACTGGCTGGCGTGTTCGGCCGCCGTCAGCAGGTCAGGGGCTGCCCAGAAGGCTTTGCTGAATTGCGAGTTTTGCGCTTTCTGGCGCAGGTATTGCGATGACTTGATGAGCAGCAAGGCCCAGCTCACCACCGAAAACAGCACCAGTGCCCAGAGCACCCCGGGGACAATCATGGAAGACATAGACTCGTTCATGGTTACACCTCACACGGCGGCTAAATAAAAGTTAGTGTCGGCACCCGGCTGGGTTATTCCGGCAATTTGAAAGAGATGGTCTGGGTGGCAAATCCTTCGATGGGGGTATCCCCTCGTTTGGCCGGGACAAACTTCCAGTTGCGTACGGCTTCTACAGCCGCGTCATCGAGTGCCTGTTTACCGCTGGACTTGGTGACCTCCACCGTCCCGGCGCGCCCGTTGGGCAGTACCTTGATTCGCAGCACCACAGTGCCTTCCCAACTGCGTCGCAAGGCCAGGGATGGGTACTCGGGCGGCGGGTTGCCAAGGCTGGCGAGCCCCGATACCGCCGCGGTTTCCTTGACCGGACCCGGTGCTGCGGCAGGCGCCGCGGGTGCTGCTGGCGCAGTCGGTGCCGCCGGGGCAGCAGGTGCCGGTGGGGCGGGCTTCACCGGCTGCGGTTTTTGCACCGGCTTGGGCTTGACCACCGGTTTGGGTTTTTCTATGGGCTTGGGTTTTTCCACCGGTTTTGGCGGCTCCTTCACCGCATCTTCGTCCTCGGGTGGAGCTTCGGGTTCTGGCGGCGGCGGTGGCGGTGGCGGCTCTTCCACGGGTGGCGCCGGTGGTGCCGGGCTGGTCAGTTCGACGGTCATTTCCGGAATTTCGGGCGGCGTGACCACGGGCTCGGCCTTGGCCTGCTGCATGACCCACCAGGCGCCTGCGTGCAGCAGGGCAACCAGGCCCACCAGCAACAACGCCCGCGATGTAACCAGGCCTGCGGGTGTCGAGGTGTTGGCTACATGGGGAATATGGGTCCACTGCTGTACTCGTTCGGCGTCGAGCAGCGGGGCAGACCGCGTTTTATTCTTTACCTCGTCACTCATAAAAGTCCCTCGACTAAATGAAGGGCAATAAGGCTCCGTTCGCCCTTGCACGCAGGGACGAGAACTGTTTGTTTAACGGTTGTGTAATAAGTGCAGGAAAACACTTATTACGGTGTGTCAAAAGCGGGAGGGCAAGAATGTCATGTGTATTCCTTGTGTTGAATCAAGAGGTACGGTGTCTGGAGGTTTGTAAAGTTCCGTTAAGTTAGGTAAAGCAACAGCTATGCCAACAGCGCAGGAAATGTAGGGTGATGGCGGTTTATTTAATATGGGTGTGACAGGTTTCATCCAGAGTAATAGTGCAAGGGATAATGACGGGGCATGAACTAAGGCGTCGCACAAAGTAAGGGGCTTAGTTGAATGAATGATACGGCGCTATTGTCTGACAATCAGGCAATCGCAGGCGGGTGTAATAAAAGAGTGCACCAACGTGAACAGTGACTGCCAACTAACAGTGCAGTTGTCTGGTCCTATGGCTGGCAGGCTGGGAAGTGTGTGCCATCAGGGAGCGCACCCCCTCGATGTTACCGATGGCAAATAAAAAAGCACCGGCCAGCCGAATGTCGGTGGGCAGGTGCTTATAGGCAACTATCATCAAGTAATAACGTAAAACGTACCAGGCAGTTAGTGTTGCGGAAAAGCAACTGAATAATATGGGGGGAGGGGCTGTTACGCTTTTTCCGTGACTGGCAAGTCATCTTTCAGTTCATCTTGTTCACTCAACAATCCATCGGACTGATGTTGCCAAAGTCGGTAGTACAGGCCTTTACGTTCCAGTAGTTGGTGGTGAGTGCCATCTTCGGCAATCTGCCCTTTGTCCAATACAACAATGCGATCGAGATGGGCGATAGTTGAAAGGCGATGAGCTACTACCAGTACGGTTTTGTCCGACATGATGTCGTCGAGGCTGTTCTGAATCAGACTTTCGGTTTCTGAATCAAGACTGGCGGTGGCTTCGTCCAGTATCAGGATGGGCGCGTTCTTTAACAGTGCCCGGGCAATAGCGATACGCTGGCGCTGACCACCGGACAACTTGACCCCGCGCTCACCGACCAGGGCGTCATACCCTTCGGGCATTTGCAGAATGAACTCATGGGCATGGGCGCGCTTGGCGGCCAGGATAATTTGTGCGTCACCGGCATGCACATCGCCATAGCCGATATTCTCGCGCAAGGATCGATGAAACAGTCCGGGCTCCTGGGGGATCAAGCCGATATGGGTGTGCAGCGACTGCTGGGTCATGGCCTGTATATCGATGCCGTCCACTTCAATTTTGCCACCCTGGGGATCGTACGAACGCAACAGCAAACTTAGCAACGTTGATTTGCCCGAGCCGGACAAACCGACAATACCCACCCGTTGCCCGGCCCGAATATCCAGGTTGAAGTGCTTGAAGATCGGCCTGTCGGGGCTATAGCCGAAGTTGACATCGCGAAAGCGGATGGCGCCTTTCTCGATATTGACGGGTTGGGCGCTGTGCTGATCGGGCATTTCATGGGGTTGCAGCAGGGTATCGATACTGCTCTCGATATTGCCGATGCACTCGAAAAAATGCATGAACTGCATGCTCAAAAAGCTGCATTGCGCCACGATCATCAGGCCCAGGGTGGCCACCATGACAAACTGGCCCACATCGATCTTGCCCAGATGCCACAAGTACAGCGCCAGGGCCACCAGCCCCACCCGCAACACAATGGCCAGGCTGTCCTGCAGCATGCGGACCTTTTCCTGATAGAAGAAGGAGCGTTGTCCGGCCTGTTTTTCCTCGATCTGGTAGCGTTTCAGGTAGTTGAGTTCGTAATCCTGACGGGCGAACAGACGGATGCTGTTGAGGTTGCCCACCGCATCGACAATCTTGCCGGTGGTCAGGCTGCGCGCGCTGGCATGCCTGGCGGCGAGTTTTTGTGCCTTGAGCGACAACCGATACGCCAGCCAGGTGTACGCCGCTACCCAGACCAGCAGGCCCAGGCCCAACCAGGGCGAAGCCAGGGTCAGCATGACCAGGCTGGTGACCAGCACCGCGACAATCGGCAGCATTTCCACGATCAGCAGCCAGGTGATTTCCAGCAGGCCGATGGTGCCTTCATTGATCCGGTGGGCCAGGCTACCGGCAAAGTGTTCACCGAAATAACGGGCCGAGTGACGCTGCAGATAGGCAAACATGTCGCGCACGATACGAATTTTCTGCAGGGGCCTGACCATGATCATGCACAGCGTGGCACCCCTGGCACAGAGCAATTGCACCACTGCCAGGGCGAACAGCAGGCCCAGGGCGGGCAGGCTGGCCTGCAACAGGTCGCCTTGTTGCCAGGCGCCTTCACTGACCGCGCCGGTGATGCGGCCAATGGCGTAGGGCATCAACGTGGCAGCCATCGCCGCGCCGACTTGCAGTAGCGTAATACCCCAATACCAGCGCGGATATAGGCGGATGTAATGCCATACCAGGGCCCACGGCCGATTGGGAGGAACGGTTATAGCGTCAAATTCGGACATGACATACCTGTCTTGTAAACAATGCCAAAAGAGCCGCTTCTGCCGCACTTGCTTAAAGGGCGGCCAAGCAGGGGGTACGCAGAAAAACAGGAGGTGGCTATCCGTCGCCCGTACGCACAAGGCGGGGCTTCAGAGGCTGGGCAGACTAAGTGTCAGTGCCTGGACAGGCGTTCTGGCCGCGCAGGCGCAAGGCACAAAAATAGGGGGAATGCAGGGAGAGGGTTGGCGTGCACACATCAGACATCGTTGTTATTCCTTATGACAGCGGGTCATTGACGCGACTTTTGGTCGGTCTTTGCACTGAATATGGACGGCTATACCGCCCTTGTTCGCAACTGGTGCGGTTACACCCCCTGGAAGCTGTGATTCCAGAGAAAGAACTGCGAACGGCAAATAACAAGAAAAAAGTGTGCCAAGTTGTGTCTATCGAGCCAGAGGATTGTTTTTTTGCGGGAGCACCGTGGTGCCCCCCAATCGCGGGCAAGCCCGCTCCCACAGGATGTGCATCGTCCATGTGGGAGCGGGCTTGCTCGCGATTAAAGGCAACGCGGTCAGCCGGGATTGATCAGGCTCTGGCGACAATGCAGGGTCAGCCGGGCGCCGCCGCTCTCGCGGTTGTTCACCTCCAGGCTGAAGCCGTGCAGGTTGACGATGGCGGCGACGATGGACAGGCCAAGGCCAAAGCCGCTGTGCTTGTCATCAACCCGGTAAAAGCGCTGGAACACCGCCACCCGTTCGGCCTCTGGGATGCCGGGGCCGGTATCGAGCACTTCGATGAGCGGGCTGCCATTGTCGTCGGTCGCCCGCAGGATCACCTCACCGCCGGGCGGGGTGAACTTGATCGAATTGCTCAGCAGGTTGGACAGGGCTTCGAACAACAAGGCCCGATCGCCCGTGAGGCCGGGCAAGGCCGCTGGCGTTTCGAGCGTCAACGTCACCTGACCCTCTTCAGCCAGCGGCAGGTAAAAATCGTACAGCTCCTGCAACAGAGGCAACGGGTCGAGTTGCAGGAAACCGGAACGACGCTGATGATCTTCCAGTTCCGAGATGCGCAACAAACCGCGAAAGCGTGCCATCAGGGTGTCGGTTTCGCCGATCACTTCGTCCAGTTGCAACGCCTCGGCCGAGCCCTCGACGGCTTGCTGGCGCATCCGGTACAGCTGGGCGCGCAAGCGGGTGAGCGGGGTGCGCAAATCGTGGGCAATGTTGTCGCACACACCCTTGACCTCGTGCATCAGCAGTTCGATGCGATCGAGCATGGCGTTGACGATGGCGGCCAGCATGTCCAGTTCGTCACGGCGGTTGGACAGCGGCAGACGGTAGGTCAGGTCGCCGGCGACAATTGCTTCGGCACTGGCCTGAATCGACCGGATGCGCTGCAGCGGGCGGCGGCGCAACAAATGCCAGCCGGCAATACCGGGGATGATGGTCAGCGACACACCCCAGAACAGCGCATGCAGAATAATCCGCGTTACGGCAAACAATGAGCCGTTATCGCGCACCAGCACCAGCCAGCGCCCGTCATTGGTGTGCGTGGCTACGGCATCGCAGCTGTCTTGCGGTAGATTGGGGTCGTCGGAGTCAATGCAGGTGCTCAAGGCATGGATCTGCCCGTCCAGTGGCAACCCGGCAGGGATGGTCTGGATCGGGCCGCTCAACGGCCTGTGTTGCGCATCGAACAGGCCATAGGCATCCACTGTACGCAAATCGAACGTCATGCTGGTGGCCAGCGCTTCGTCGAGTTGCTCACCCTCAAAGCGAGCAAACAGGTGTTGGCGCTGCATCAGCGAGTGTCTGGCCAGGTTGCCCAGGTAGTCCGAGACTTCGTAATACAGCACTCCCATCAGGATGCAGCTCCAGGCCACAAACAGAAAACTGTACAGCGCCAGCAGCCGGCTGCTGGAAGAACGCCAGCCCTTAGAGGGGTTCGGCAATGACATAACCCGAGCCTCGAACAGTGCGAATCAGAGGCACCTGGCCCGGCGGATCGATTTTTTTGCGCAGACGACCGATGTGCACATCGATCAGGTTGGTGCCCGGGTCGAAGTGATAGCCCCAGACTTCCTCGAAAATCATCATGCGCGAGAGGATCTGCCCGGTGTTGCGCATCAGGAATTCCAGCAACTTGTACTCGGTGGGCAGCAGGCTCAGCTGTTGTTCGCTGCGGCTGGCTTCGCGGGTAATCAGGTTGAGCTCCAGGTCGGAGACGCGCAGCGAGGTTTCGTATTTGTCGGCCGGGCTTTTGCGCCGCAGCAGTACTTCCACGCGGGCCGCCATCTCATCGCTGGCAAAGGGTTTGGTCAGGTAGTCATCGCCCCCGGCCCGCAGGCCGCGCACGCGCTCATCGACATCGGAAAGGGCGCTGATCATCAGGATCGGTGTGCTCACGCCAATGGTGCGCAAGGTGGTGACAATCGCCAGGCCGTCCAGTTCGGGAAGCATGCGGTCGAGGGTGATCAGGTCGTAGTCGCCACTGACTGCGCGCACCAGACCTTCCCGGCCATTGGCGACCCAATCGACCTCCAGGCCGTGGCTGGTCAGTTCCGCCACGATTTCTTTCGCCGTTACGGCATCGTCTTCAATGGTCAAAATACGGGTCATACCGCCACCTGATGGTCTTTTTTATCGGTGAGCACATTTTGCCTCGAAAAAGCTGAAACGTTTCTTAATATTTCTTCATGTTCAGCCAGCTGTTAGAAAAGTCAGATCTAAGGCCATTGCCCGGGGCTTTGGAGGAGGGCGGATTGGCTTCAATATTAAGTTACATATGCGGTATAACCCCACGTCGTTATTTTCCGGGACTCACTTTCCATGCAAACCCCTTCACAACGGCCGCTATGGCAGATCTACCTGATCTTCCTGGCGCCGATGGTCCTGTCCAATTTCCTGCAGAGCTTTTCCGGCACCCTCAACGGGATTTACGTTGGCCAGTTGCTGGGCACCCAGGCCTTGGCTGCGGTGTCGGGGATGTTTCCCATCGTATTTTTCTTTATCGCCCTGGTCATCGGTCTGGGCGCCGGTGCCTCGGTGCTGATCGGACAGGCCTGGGGCGCGCGGGAAACCGCACTGGTCAAGCAGATCACCGGGGCAACCCTGACCCTTGGCGCGGTGATCGGCCTGGTTGCCGCGGTGCTGGGCAGCCTGCTGGCGCGCCCGGCCCTGCTGGCGTTGGGCACCCCGGTTGACGTGCTGGAAGAGGCCGTCGGCTATGCCCGGGTGATGATGCTGATCATGCCGTTGCTGCTGGTCTTTATCCTCTTTACCCAGATTTTGCGTGGGGTCAGCGACACGGTTTCGCCGTTGCTGGCGCTGATGGTCTCCACGGTGGTGGGGTTGCTGTTGACCCCTGCGCTGATCCTGGGCTGGGGCGGTTTGCCAACTTTGGGCATTCAAAGTGCGGCCTATGCAGGGCTGGTGGGTAACGTACTGGCCATGCTGTTTTTGGTCCTGCGCTTGCGTCATAAAAAACATGTGATGGCGCCTGACCGTGAACTGTGGGCCGCGCTGCGCCTGAACCGCGAGATCCTGGGCAAGGTGCTGCGCATCGGCTTGCCAACCGGGGTGCAGATGGTGGTGCTGTCGCTGTCCGAACTGGTGATTCTGGCGCTGGTCAACAGTCACGGTTCCCAGGCTACGGCGGCCTATGGCGCAGTGACCCAGATCGTCAATTATGTGCAGTTTCCGGCGCTGTCGATTGCCATTACCGCCTCGATCCTCGGGGCCCAGGCCATTGGTGCCGGACGCATCGAGCGTATCGGGCCGATCCTGCGCACTGGTTTGCTGATCAATCTGTGCCTGACCGGTGCCCTGGTGGTGCTCGGTTATGTGCTGTCGCACTGGTTGCTGGGCCTGTTCATCACCGATGTCGAGGCGCGGGTACGGGCTGAGCACTTGCTGCATATCATGCTGTGGAGCGTGCTGGTGTTTGGCTTCCAGGCAGTGATCGGCGGGATCATGCGGGCCAGTGGCGTGGTGCTGGTGCCGATGGCGATCACGATTTTTTGCGTGCTGTGCATCGAGCTGCCAGCGGCTTATATGCTGGATGCGCACTTTGGCCTGCAAGGCGTATGGATGGCGTTCCCGGTGACCTATGTGGCCATGCTGGTGCTACAGACGGCTTATTACCGACTCGTGTGGCGGCATAAGCAGATACAACGGCTGGTTTGAGTTGTGGCCAAGCCGGATACCGGGTCTATATCCGGCGCTACCGGCATCCATGCCGGTTCGGCGAGCCTGCCCGCAAAGCGGTTTCAGCCCATAACGTGGCACCGCACCCGCTGGTGCTCGCCGCCGCGCATCACCTGTGGTTGCTTGCAGCCTTCACGACTGGCGCTGCAACGCTCGAGAAAGAAACAGCCTTCGGGCAGTTTGCGGTTGCCCGGCAGTTCGGTGGGCGCCGCTACCTGCTCGGCCAGCAAGGGCACACCCAGGCGCGGTACCGCTTCAAACAACAGGCGCGTATAGGGATGGCGCGGTTGATCGAGCACCTGGGCGGCGTTGCCCAGTTCGACGATTTGCCCCAGATACATCACCGCCACGCGGTCGGCCATATGGCGTACCACCGATACGTTATGGGAAATCAGTATGTAGGTGAGGTTGCGTGCCTGCTGCAGTTCGGCCAGCAGGTTGAGGATTTGCGCCTGCACCGAGATATCCAGTGCAGATGTTGGCTCATCGAGAACGATAATGTCCGGGTCTGATGACAGTGCCCGGGCAATTGCGATGCGCTGACGTTGCCCGCCGGAAAACTGGTGGGCGAAACGGTCCAGATATTCCGGACGAATGCCCACTTGAGCCGCCACTTTGGCGGCAATGCTGCGCATTTGTTCGCGCGAGCGCATGCCGCGGGCGTACAGCGGTTCGGTGATGATGCGCCAGATCGGCAGGCGCGGGTTGAGCGACGATTGCGGGTCCTGGAACACGATCTGCACGTTGCTGCTGCCTTCGCCCTTGCTGCCGTTGGCCCAGCTCAGTTCGCCGCTGCTGGGTTTGAGCAGGCCCATGAGCAATTGTGCCAGGGTGCTTTTACCGCAACCCGACTCGCCGACGATGCCCAGGGTTTCACCGGCCCGTACCTGCAAGTCGATGCCATTGAGTGCGTGGGCATAGCCCCGGGGACGTCCCAGCCAGTCGTTGCTGACAGGGAAGCGCACGCGCACATCGGCAAGTTTCAGAATCTCGGGGCCGCTCTGCTTGACGGGGTAGATCAGTGCGCTGTTCATTGCGAAAGCTCCTGTTGCGGCAACCAGCACGCGGTTTTGCGTTGTTCGTCACGGTTGATGGCGGTCAGCACCGGGCGTTCACCGCACACCGGCATGGCATGCACGCAGCGTTCGGCGAACGTGCAGCCGGTGGGCAGGCGTGCCAGGTTGGGTACTTGCCCGGGGATGGTCAGCAGCGGTTGCCCCGGCTCGACCATCTCCGGCAGGCCGCTGAGCAGGCCACGGGTGTAAGGGTGTTGCGGGTGGCTCATGACATCGGCGGTGAGCCCCTGTTCCACCACCGCGCCGGTGTACATCACGTAGACCCGGTCGCAGAACTGTGACACCAGCGCCATGTCATGGGTAATCAGGAGAATGGCGGTGCCTTTTTGTCGGGCCTTTTCGCGCAGCAACAGCAGCACCTGGCGTTGCACGGTCACATCCAGCGCAGTGGTGGGTTCGTCGGCGATCAGCAGTTGTGGCTCACAAGAGAAAGCCAGGGCAATCATCACCCGCTGGCGCATGCCCCCCGACAGCTCGAAGGGGTAGCTTTCCAGCACCTGCTCGGGGCTGGCGATATGCATGTCGCGCAGCAGCGCGACAGCCTTGGCATGGGCCGCGGCAGCACTGATTTTCTGGTGGTGGATGATGACATCGAGCATTTGTCGGCCGATGCGGCGGGTCGGGTTCAGGGCGGTCATGGGCTCCTGGAAGATCATCGCCGCATCGCGGCCACGAATTTTCAGCAGGTCCTTTTCAGGGGCGCTGAGCATGTCGCGGTTGAGCATGCTCAGGCTGCCGGAGGTGATGCGATAGCTGCGTTCGGGCAGCAGGCGCATGCTCAGCATGGCGGTCACCGATTTGCCCGAGCCGGACTCGCCGACCACACCGACAATCTCGCCGGGGTTGACGTGCAGCGACACGCCGTTCAACGCCTTGACGCTGCTCTTGTAGGCCGGGAACTCAAGGCTCAGGTTGTCGATGGCCAGTACCGGTTGCGAGTGAGTCATGGTCATTTCCCCTGTTGCCGCGGGTCGAGCAGATCGCGCACGCCATCGCCCAGCAAGTTGAAACCAGTGGCGGTGATCAGGATCGCCAGCCCCGGAAAGGTCGAATACCACCAGTTGTCGAGGATGTAATTGCGCCCCGTGGCGACCATCGCGCCCCATTCCGCCGTGGGCTGTTGCGCACCCAGGCCGATAAAGCCCAGGGCCGAAGCCATGAGAATGGCGCTACCGATGTCCAGGCTCAGTTGCACCAGCAAGGGTGGCATGGCGTTGCGCGCCACATGCCAGTGGACCATGTGCCAGCGTTGGGCACCGAAGGTTTCGGCGGCTTTCACGTAGCCCATCTGGCGAATGCCAAGGGCCTGGCCGCGGGCCAGGCGCACATAGGACGGAATCCGCACCAGGGTGATGGCCAGCATGGCGTTGAACAGGCTGGCGCCCAGTGCGGCGGCCAGGGCCATGATCAACACCAGCGACGGCACCGACAGCATGATGTCCATCAGGCGCATGGTAAGGGCATCGAAGCGTCCGCCTATTACACCGGAAAAACAGCCCAGCAGGCCGCCGATAAAGCATGAGGCAAAGGCCACGAACAGACCGACACCCACCGATTGCTGGCTGCCGTACAGTACCCGGCTGAACAGGTCGCGGCCCACTTCATCAGTGCCGAACCAGTGCTCGGCGGAAGGCGGCGCCAGGCGCTCGGCAAGGTTCAGGGTATTGGGGTCATGGCTGGCCAGCCAGGGGGCGAAAATCATGCACATCACCACCATCAGGGTGATCAGCAGGCCTGCCATGGTCAGCGGGCTGCGGCGGATCTGCCAGGTCAGGTAAGTGAGCTTTTCACGCCATTGCGGGCGCGGTATTGCGGTCAAAGGCACGGACATTTCAATTCACCTCGCCGATGCGCGGGTCGATCACGCGGTACAGCAGATCGATGGCCATGTTCAGCAGTACATAGATAAACGACACCAGAATGGCGAAGCCCATCACCGCCGGGAAATCCAGGGACTGGATCGACTTGACCACATAGGCACCCATGCCCGGCCAGGCGAATACGGTTTCGGTCAGGACTGCACCGTAGAGCAGGTCGCCGAGGGTCAGCCCGAGCACCGTGACCGAAGGGATCAGTGCGTTGGGCAAGGCGTGGCGCAGGATCACGGTCCATTTCGACAAGCCATAGGCGCGGGCGGTGCGGATATAGTCCTCGCCCAGCTGGTCGAGCATGGCAGAACGAATTTGCCTCGAGATAACCCCAAGGGTCACAAAGCCCAGGGTGGCTGCGGGCAGGATCAGGTGCTTGAGTGCATCGACAAACAGGCTGAAGTTACCCGCCAGTAATGCGTCAATCAGGTAGAAGCCGGTAATTGTCGACGGTGGCGTCAGACCTTCGGACAAACGCCCGCCGCCAGGCAGCCAGCCGAGGTGGCCGTAAAACAGCACGATGGCGCCCAGGCCCAGCCAGAACGCCGGGGTCGAGATGCCGGTCACGGCCAGTGTGCGGGCGATCTGGTCAATGGCACGATTGTGATAGACCGCCGACAGCACACCCAGCGGCACGCCGACCAGGATGGCCAGAAACAGCGCCACCAGTGCCAGTTCCAGGGTGGCCGGGAAGAACGCCTGCAAGTCTTCCAGCACCGGACGATTGGTGCGGATCGAGGTGCCCAGGTCGCCCTGCACCAGGTCGAGCACGTAACGGCCGTATTGCTGGTACAGCGGCAAATCCAGGCCCAGTTGATGACGGATGCCGGCCACCAGCGCATCGCTGGCCCGGTCACCGGCGATCAGCCGGGCAGGGTCGCCGGGAATCAGGTGGGAAATGGTAAAGGTAATTAGCGAGACACCGAACACGACCAGTAACAGGCCAAGCAGGCGCTTGCGCAACAACGTCAGGAAGGCCATAGGGCACCTCAGTCACTCTAACGACAGAAATCCACAACCGTGCGCGCCATTGCCGGCGCGCACGCAGCAGCAGCTTTACTTGCTCATGCTGCCCAGGTTGAACACTTGCTCAAGCATGGGATTGAACACATAGCCTTTGACTGAATCACGCATTGGCAGGGTGTAGCTCTTTTGAAAGAGGTAAACGTAAGCGCTGTCGGCGAGCACTTGTTTTTGCGCCTGCTGGTACAGCTCGGTGCGCTTGCCCGTGTCGCTGGTGGTTGCCGCTTCACGGATAAGGGTGTCGACCTGGGGGTTGCTGTAGAACGAGCGGTTGCCCTGCAGACCCTGCATTTTTGAGTCGAACCAGAAGTTCATGAACATGTAGGGGTCGGCGAAGTCCGGGCTCCAGGTGCCGACGGCGATGTCATAGTCGGCCTGGCCGACACGTTCGCGCAGGGTGGCGTTGGCGGTCTTTTCCAGCTTGAGGTTGATGCCCAGGGGCATCAGCGCGGCTTGCAGGGTCAGGCCGATTGGTTCCCAGTTGGCGTCCTTGTCCGAGTACATGTAGCTCAGGTTGGTGATTTTCTTCGGCACTTTGGCCAGGCTGTCGGCGGCGGCCTGCATGTCCTGTTTCATGGCGGGCAGCGAGCTGTCGTAGGCCCACATGCCGTCCGGGATCGGCCCGTTGAGCAATTCGGCCTTGCCCTTGAGAATACCCGTGACGATACCGTTGTAGTCCACGGCCTCGGTGATGGCCCGGCGCGCATCGACGTTGGTCAACGGGCCCTGCTTGTTGTTCAGGTACAGGTAGGTGACCCGCAGCGACGGGTATTCCTTGACCACCACGCCTGGCTTGCTGGCCAGTGAGCCGAGCTGGTCTTCAGGCATGTCTTCGATGATGTCCAGGTCACCGCGCTCCAGTTGCAGGCGGCGTACCGAAGGCTCGGCGATGATTTTCAGTACCACGGTTTTCAACGCCGGCTTGGCCCCGGCGTAGTGGGGGTTGGGTTCCATGGTCAGGGACTGGCCTTTCTGCCAGCTGGCCAGACGGTATGGGCCCGAGCCTGCGGTATGGCTGGAGAGCCAGGCGTTGGCTTCAGCGCCCTTGTTGGCCACCAGCGGGTTGACGATGGACGCGCCATTGTGGGCCAGGGTAAACAGGAACGGTGCGAACGGGGTTTTGAGGGTAAAGCGGACGGTTTGCGGATCAACTACTGCGACCACCATGTCTTCCGGGAATGCCCCCGACGGCCCTTGCTTGAGGGTCATCAGGCGATCGAAGGAAAACTTGACGGCGTTGGCGTCGACTTCAGTGCCGTCATCGAACTTGTTGCCGGTTTTGAGCTTGAACTCCCAGACCAGGTTGTCCGGCGACACAGTCCAGCTCTCGGCCAGGTCACCCTGGACTTCGGTGCTGCTTTTTTCGCCGTCGGTCTTGTAGCCCACCAGTCGCTGGTACGACGGGTAGGTGATGGTCCAGTCGTTGTTGTCGAAGGTCACGGCCGGGTCCAGGGTCTGCGGGTCGGCAGGCTTGCCGATAATCAGCGTGTCCTGGGCGGTGGCCGCGGTTGCGGCTTGCCAGGCCCCTAGGCTCAGGGCGGCGCAGAGCAGGCCAGGCAGCAGTGAGCGGGTACGTGAAGCGGTGGTGCGGGTCACGGTATCAGTGAGGGTCATGCCGGTTTCCTTCAACATTTGATGTCTGGAAGTAGGTTTATTTTTGGAATCTATAACCGGGCAGTAGCAGGTCAAGCAGGTGTGCAGCGTTTTCTTGTTGTCTTCAAACAGTGGCGCTGGCCTCGAAACTCTGTGGTTTCGTGGGCCGTATCATTCGTTGATCAGGGGGTAGTCGTCGGCGTTGGGCAACTCGTAATGCCACCACTCAGTGGCAATCGCGTGGAACCCGGCGATCAGCATGATGCCCAGCAGCAGCAGGCGATTGCGCTGCACGTTGACCGGCAGGTCGGGGTAGAACTGATGGGACTGGTCTTGCATCGCGTCAAAGGCGGTGCCCATGTCCAGCGGCTGGCCGTCGCTGTCCACCAGGGTCAGGTCCACGGCGACGCCGCGGCTGTGATGGGAGCCCAGGTGCGGGTCGCGCACGTAGTCGCCATTGGGCAGGGCTTCCCATAACAAAAACTGTGCATAGGGCGGTCGGTAGGCGTCATAGATACGCAGGGTAAAACCCGCCAGGCTGGCCAGCTCGACGGCCTTGCGCAAGCACTGGGCGGCATCGCGATGCAGCTGGCAGCGGGCGTTGGGGTAGATCACTTTGCCGGCCAGGTTGTCGGCGGTGGCATAGATCATCTCGATCTGCACCTGGTACTGCTCGGCATCGATATCAACGAGCGGGCTCGGGCTTGCAACGCTTTGGTTCACACAAACACTCCAGTGCTGTTTTGTTTTGGGCGAGGGGCTCAGCCTTCGAACTGGCCGAAAGCTTTTTGCAACTGACGGTTTTTGGCCAGGCGTGCATCCAGATGCTCGCCATATTTTTCCGCTACGGCCGACACCAACAGGTTAAGCAGGCACGCCAGGGGGGCCGGTGAATCCCAGAACTGGCCAACATCGGTCTTGATCTGCAACAGATCCAGGGTCGGGTAGTCCCGGGCCCATGGGCACTGCAGATCGGTGATCAGGGCCAGCGGTAAATCGTTGTCGATGGCGGCGTCACAGAAGGTCTGGGTGACGCTGGAATAGGCGCGAAAATCGGCAATGATCGCGTAGGGGTTGGCAAAGCCGGAGTTCAGGGTTTCGGCATAGATGCCGGAAAGGCCGTCAACGTAATAGACCTTGGGGCGGATGTATTCGAGGTGGCTGTGAAACGCGGTGAGAATCCCGCGGGTGGACTGGATGCCGAGGATAAACACCGCATCGGCCTGGTGAATACGCTGCACGATGGCGGCAAAGGTATCGCTGCGGGCCAGTTCATAGACCTGCTGGATGGCCTCGATTTCACGGTGCATGGAACGTTCGAGGGCGTCGTCGCTGCTGTTCTCGGCACGAAAGGCGCCGATGCGGTCAGTGATCAGCCATGACGTGGGCGCCTCACCGCGCAGGCTCTGCTTGACCTCATCGAGGTTCTGATAGCCCAGCGAGCGCAAAAACCGTCCCACGGAAATACCCGTGGTGCTGGCCTGCTGGGCAATGCTGTCGGCGGACTCGAACGGCAACTGCTGCGGATTGCCCAGCAAGTAACTGGCGATGCGCTTGCCGGTGGGGGTCAGGTTGGAGAACTCATGTTCCAGCAACTGAAGAAAACTGTTCTTTTCCGGGGACATAGGAGCACGCCAAGCATGTGATTGTTATCGGCGTGTCATTTTCTCGCCTTCTGTTAGCAACATAACATTTGTTTTCGAAACAACACAATGTCTTTTCTGCGGGTTGCGTTTTTTCAGCAATGGCGTGTTTTTAACGGTTGCAACGAGCACCCTCGGGGCTCGCCTGGCAGTCAGAGCGCGATGCCCCTTTGACCAGATGTAAATCTCGATCATCACGACCGTTGTATGCCCCAGCTGGCCACTGAGCCTGAGTCGTATCTCGGCGGTGTGCTTATTGTATTGCCGGTGGTGCTGACCGGTGATGAGCAGGGAGTCCAACTCTGGAGCTGAGTCCTAAGAGGATCGTGTTTGTAGCGATTTTTATCAGCCGTTCCTGGTGTGTGGTTTTATATTGTAAATGCATTTACAATTATTTTGACCCTACAGACGCAAGGCAAAGGCCATGGAAATCAAAGAGTCTATTGAAATCAGATCGACCCCCGCGCAAGTGTTCCGCTTGTATAGGGATGCGGGACGGTGGGCTGACTGGGACCCAGAAGTGAGTAGTGCCAGCTTGCCTGGCGGTCTCAAGTTGGGAGCCAAAGGTTGGCTTAAACCCAGGGTAGGGCCCAAGGCTGGCATTCAGATTATTGAGATGACCGAAGAAAAGTCGTTTTCGGCGCAAAGCCGTTTGCCGTTATGTCGCATGGAATTCGGGCACCTGCTCATGGAAAAAGAGGGGGGCACTGTCGCAACTCACTGGGTTGAATTCTCCGGGCCATTGAGCTTTCTGTTTCGATACCTGATAGGTCGATCCATCCAGGCAGCGTTACCCAATACGATGCAGGGGCTTAAGAAGTCCAGTGAAGCCCGGGCAAGCTCCCTATGAGTGTGAGCAAGGACGGCGTCGAGGAGAACTGGAGTGGTTCTGCCTTCGCGGGGCCAAGCGACAGCCCTGGATTCAGACTCTGGCGCGACTTTTTGGACTGGCAGCGTCAACTTAATGTCCGCTTGAAGCCCTTGGGGCTTACCCAGCCACAGTTCGCTATCCTGGCTGTAAGTGGTTGGCTGACTAGAGAGGGCGAGCAGGTGACTCAGCATGGAATCGCCAGTTTTACCGGTATGGATCGCATGCATATTTCGCAAATCATATCCCGCCTGGGTAAGGACGGGCTTATTGAAAAGCAAGTGAACCCGCAAGATCATCGCGCAAATCTGGTGTCACTTAGCGAAGAGGGCCACCGACGATTGCGTGCTGCTATGCCGATTGTTGAAGGCTTCGACAGAGAGTTCTTTCTAACGCGCAACACCTGATTACCTGTCTGGAAATCAGGTGTGATAACCCCCGAGCCCGGCCTGGTGCTGGGCTTTGTGTTTGCGCAGGAGAATGACGCCCGTTTTGGCAGGAAGGCAGAGAAGGGGTAAAAAACAGAATTGCGGAGCGGTCTGAATTTTTGCGGAGCAAAAACAAAGGGCCTGCACGAAGAATCTCATGCAAGCCCTTGATTTGTTTGGTGCCCGAAGCCGGAATCGAACCGGCACGTCCTTACGAACGGGGGATTTTAAGTCCCATGCGTCTACCAATTTCGCCATTCGGGCGGTAGCGCTATAAAGCGGGTCACGAAGGAAGGTGCTTTAACAAAAAAGTACTCAGAGCCTGCGCAACAGGTGGACGAATATATAGAGCCTGCGCTCATGAGGCAAGGTCGATAGTGTCCATTGTGGTACATTTTTTTTCTCCGTGCCTGGGTAAAACCGTCGAAAAATCATAGATATATGCACCACGCCGGGGGTGCCCCTGCTGTGTTGAGGGTATTTGCAGCGCTGCTGCGGCGCGTATTCCCGAGTAGGCTAGGCTGCTTGCACAGCTGGGACATGAGTGGGCGTGATGAATACGAGTGTGATTTACGCATTGGCAGCGGCAGCGCTGTTCGGGGCCAGTACGCCATTGGCCAAGCTGCTGGGTACCGAGGTATCGCCGGTGATGCTGGCCGGGCTGTTGTACCTGGGCAGTGGCCTGGGTTTGCTGTTGGTGCGCTGTGTCCGCGATCGGGGCTGGAAGCCCTCGGGTCTGGGTGCCGGTGAATGGCCCTGGCTGCTCGGCGCAATTGTATTTGGCGGGATCCTGGGCCCCGTGGCGTTGATGTTCGCTTTGACCCTCACCAGCGGGGCGACGGCTTCGTTGATGTTGAATCTTGAACCAGTGCTTACGGCACTGCTGGCCTGGGTGGTGTTCAAGGAAAACGCAGACCGGCGAATCGTGCTGGGGATGCTGGCAATCATTGCCGGCGGCGTTGTGTTGTCCTGGCCATCCGGGGCATCTGCGGCGGTGTCGCTTTCCTGGCTTGGGCCATTGGCGGTGGGGTTTGCCTGTTTCTGTTGGGCGGTCGATAACAATCTGACGCGCAAGGTATCTGCTTCTGATGCGCTGTATATCGCGGGCGCCAAGGGCCTTTTCGCGGGGTTGGTGAACTGTGCGATTGCATTGGCTTTGGGGGCGAAGGTTCCGTCGTTTGGGGTACTGAGCCCGACCCTGCTGATCGGTTTCCTGGGCTACGGTGTCAGTTTGGTGCTGTTTGTCCTGGCATTACGCGGCCTGGGGGCGGCGCGCACCGGGGCGTACTTTTCAACGGCACCTTTTCTGGGGGCGGCAATTTCCATTGTGCTGCTGGGCGAGTCGGTATCGCTGCTGTTCTGGCTGGCTGCTGGCTGCATGATTGTCGGGGTCTGGCTGCATCTGACCGAGCGCCATGAGCATGAGCATTTACATCAGCCGCTGGAGCACTCCCATCGCCATACCCACGATGAACATCACCAGCATGAACATGAGCATGCCGCAGATATTCCTGCGGGCAAGGCTCACAGTCATGCACATCAGCATTCGGTCATCAGCCATAACCATCCGCATTTCCCGGATATCCATCATCGCCACCGGCACTGAGCCATTGCGTTTTAAACCCTGATTTCAATGGAGCTATGGATCGCGCATGTTTGAACATATTGACTTCAATTACCTGCTGGCAACGTATGGTTACCTGGCCATTTTTATCGGCTGTTTGCTCGAAGGTGAAACCATTCTGATCCTCGGGGGGATGGCGGCACACCAGCATGTCCTCAAGCTGTTGCCGGTGATTGGTTATGCCAGCCTGGCGGGGATGCTGGGTGATCAGTTGTTGTTCTGGCTCGGGCGTTATTTCGGTGCTCGCCTGTTGCCCCGCCTGCACAAACAGCAGGCCGCTATTGATCGCGTGACGCAGTTGATTGGCCAGTATCCGACGGTGTCCATTTTTTCGGTGCGGTTTTTGTATGGCATGCGCCTGATCGGGCCCATGGTGATCGGTGCCAGCAAGGTCTCGCCATTGAAGTTTCTCTGCATCAATGCCTTGGGCGCGGCCGTGTGGGCAACGCTGTTTGCCAGTGGCGGCTATTGGGCCGGGGAGTTTCTCGAAGGCGTACTGGGCGACCTTAAGCCCTATCGCTTGCCGATTGCCCTGGGCGTGGTCGCATTGATGGTGGTGGTGGCCGTTGCCCGTCACTACAGGGCGAAAACCAGGGCGAAAACCAAAGCGGTCAAATCACTTTGACAGCCCGGCCGATAAACTGGATCGGCCCTGTCGGCTTGCCTGTTGTCGAACCGTTGGGGCCTTCCAGGGTCAGCTCGAAAAGTTGATTGGGCGACAGCGGCGGCAGGCGATCCAGTGGCAGTGACAGCACTTGTCCCGGCTTGACCAGCCCCAGGGACACCGGCCCGGCCCAGTCGTCGGCCTTGGTCCAGAACTCCAGGGCCTTGTCGCCGGGCACTTGCGCGACGCCAAGGGGGATCAGCTGGATATGTTCACGATCGTTGGCCTGGATGACCCAACCGGGTGCCTGACTTTGTGGTGCCACCAGAACCACCACATAGGCGGGCGGTGAGATGGCAGGGGTCACGGACCACAATGCCACGCCCAGTGCCAGCGTTGCGGCCAGGCCTGCGGCCGTCAGGCCGCGCCACAATGGCAGAAGGTTCCACCAACCAGTACTGGCCTGTGTTGGCGAGGCTGGGACATTCAGGGCGTTCAGGCTGCGCTCGATTCTCGGCCACAGCCGCTCTGAAGGCTGTTGCGCCGGGGCAAGGTCGTTGAGGGGCAACAGTCGGGCTTCCCAGCGATCGACTGCGGCCTGAAGATCAGGCTCATGGGGCAGGCGTTGCTCAAGCGCACGCCGTTGTTGCCCATTGAGCGTGCCCAGCACGTATTCGCCCGCCAAGGCATCGAGATCGGCCGGGTCGCTATTGTCAGGTGTAAAAGTCATCCCATGCACTCGCGCAAGGCGCTCAGGCTGCGTTTGATCCAGGCTTTTACGGTGCCCAGAGGGGTGTCCAGTTTGTTTGCAATTTCTGCATGGGTATAGCCGTCAACATAGGCATGCACAATGCAGGAGCGTCGGGCCGGGTCGAGTTGCTCAAGGCAGCCGTATATGCGCTCGCAGCCATCCGGCCATTGCAGTGGGTCCTGCATCTGGTGGCGACCGTCGAGAGTGGCCAGAGGTTGCAAGGCCAGTTCGCTGCTTTCGCTGACTTGAATTTCCAGGCGAGTGTCGCGCCTGCAGTTCAGGGCCAGATGCCGGGTCAGGCTGAAAATCCAGCCTCGTGCAGAACCGCGCCCGGGATCGAAGCTGGCGGCGCGCATCCAGATTTTGATAAAAGCGTCATGCACGATGTCCTCAGCCAGTGCGCTGTCGCGGGCAATGCGTTTGGCTACCCCCAGCAAGCGCGCGCTTTCCTGGGCATACAGGGCCACCAGCGCCTGCTGCTCGCCGCGGGCGCAGGCCAGCAGGCAGGCTTCATAGTCAAATAGTGGCTCAGGTAGTGTCACTGTGTTCCGCCGTTGCAGATGGGACATCTCCGGTCATTGCCCGGTCTCCATCGAAGCAGCGTAGACGATGTAACGCATTAGCGGCTGGCCCAGAAAATGTAATCGGCCTGGTATGGCACTACTTGTCGCTGGCCCTTGTTGGCGGCTGTGCAGGCGCTGGCAGGTGCCGCACCGCCCTTGAGTGCCACACGCTGGATGTAACTCACACCGTTCATGGCACCTTTGCCCTCTGCAGGATTGGCCTTGACCAATTGATAGGGCAGGTTGCCAGCCCCGGCAGGGGCCACTGCGAGCTGGGTGCCGGTGACTCTGGAACCGTCCAGGGCTTGCCAGGTCGCGGGCGGGCCAAAGTAGCTACCAACTTGTTTACCAGTTGTGTCATTGAGCTGAGCTTTTGGGCCTACAAAAAACCACTCCATTTCGCCTGGAGTGCTGGCTTTTTCTTTGCACTCATATGTGATTTCGCCTACACCAACTGTTGTCATTGCCATCTTGTGGCCGTCGGGAACTCTAATGTTTTCGGGTAAATTCGACTGTGCCCAGGCGCCCTGGGCTGCCACCAGCAGCATGGCGGCAAGTGTCAGGCTGGCATGGCTGATCAAAGGTTTTGCGTTCATGTTCCGATCTCCTGATGGGATAACAGCACGCTGCTGTTACGGGTAATACCCGCAGCAGGAGGATTTGGATGCAGTTGCAAAAAATAAACTTGAAAGGCAAAGTCCGGGAACCCGGTTGCGTGACGGATCCCTTGGCCTAAGCTTGGGAATACAGGCTCAACGCCAAGGGTTTCAAGGCATTGGCAGCACGTTCGCGAAGCCGGTCCGATAATAAAAGGAGATCTGGATGTTTATCCGTTTATTGATCCTTGCTTCTGTGCTGGTTGCAGGCACGGTGCAGGCCGTTGAAGTTCCAAGCCCGCTTGAACAGGACCGCGGCAAGTTTCGCCCGCTGGTAGTGGTCGCCCGTGCAGATGCCGACCCAACCCTGGTCAACCTCAAAAAAGCCCTTGAAGATCCGGCCAACAAGCAGGCTTTTGACCAGCGCAATATGGTGCTCTATACGATTGTGGGCATTACAGGCAAACGCGATGGCAAGGACCTTGAACCCCAGAGCACCATGTCGCTGATTCGCGGGCTCAAGCCGGGGATGATTATCGACAAGGCCAAAGTGATCCTCATCGGCAAGGATGGGGAAAAGAAAGTCGAGACAGTGGGGGATGTTGACCTGGCCGAGCTGTTTAAAACCATCGATGCCTTGCCCGCTGCCGAAAAGGAAACCCAGGCACCGGTTGCGGTGGAGACGCCGGCCAAGGGCGCAGCCGCTGGCAAATCGACAAAGCCCGCCAAACCGGCAAAAGCGGCTCAGACCCTGGATGACTGAACACCAGCCAAAAAAAGGCCCGCTGGGGGAAGCGGGCCTAAATGGGATTCACTAAAGGAGTGGATCCAATCTAGGCGCAGCGATGTGAAAGTGATGTGAAAATTGCGCAGTCAAATCATTTGATCGGACAAATGTGTGTGGTCAAAATAATGGCCATCTGTAGCGCAATTCCGGCTCGGTAATCCGATAGTGTGAACACACCGCTCACCAGACTGCCGGATAACAAGATGCCGTTTTCCCTCGAACTGATTTCTGCCTTCGCACTCTTTGCCTTTGTTTCGTCCATCACCCCCGGCCCCAACAACACCATGCTGCTGGCATCGGGGGTCAACTTCGGCTTCAGGCGCACCATCCCCCATGCCCTGGGCATCAGCTTCGGCTTTATGTTCCTGGTGCTTGCGGTTGGATTGGGGCTGGGGGGTGTATTCAAGGCCGTGCCCATGGCCTACACCGTTTTGCGTTATCTGGGGGCGGCGTACTTACTGTATCTGGCGTGGAAAGTCGCCACTTCGGGGCCGGTGTCCGAGTCGGGTGCGGCCCAGGGCAGACCACTGGGCTTCTGGGGCGCGGCGGCGTTTCAATGGGTCAATCCCAAGGCCTGGGTGATGGCCATTGGTGCAATCACCACCTACACGCCGTCCCAGGGTTATATCGCCAACGTGTTTGTCATCGCGCTGGTCTTCGCCATCATCAACTTGCCCAGTGTCTGCGTGTGGGCCGGTTGCGGCAGTGCGTTGCGCAATGTGCTGACCCGGCCCAAGTGGCTGCTGGCATTCAACCTGACGATGGCGATTCTGCTGGTGGTGTCGCTGTATCCGATTCTGTTTGATGTTCATTGAGCCATTCCTGGCTCAGGGTGGCGGTGTCACCCAGGTACTCCAATAGCCAGCTCATTGCCGGGGAATGGTTATTCTGTGCCCAGGCAATGCACGAAGGGCTGGCCGGAAAGGGTCGCTGCAGGCTTAGCGCAAGCAGTTGGCCCTGGTCGATCAGTGGCTGGGCCAGATGGGCGGGCACCATGCCGACACACAGACCGTCGCTCAAACAGGCCAGCCCCGAAGCCCAGTCGGGCACCATCATGCGGCGCTGGTTATCCAGGGTCCAGGTGTCCCGTTTGGGCAGGCTGCGTGAAGTGTCATCCATGCACAGTGCAGGGTAGGGGCGCAGGTGCTCATCACCCAGCAATCCGCCAATGGACGCCAGCGGATGCCGCGGGCTGGCGACGCACAGCCAGTGCAGAAAACCCATGTCGCGAAAGGCAAAGCTCCCCGCCACTGGCACTGCACGGGTGGCTCCGATAACCAGATCGGTGCGGCCGTCTACCAAGGCATCCCACACACCGTTGTACACCTCGTATTGAACAATCAGTTCCACGTCGGGGAAATGCCGGTAGAAGTCGATGACCATCTGCTGGCAGCGCGGTTTTTTGATGATTGAATCCACGGCCACCCGCAACTGGCCGCTCCAGCCATTGGCAACCTGCTGGCAAAGGCGGCGGGTGCCGAGCATTTTTTTCATGACGTCGCGGGCTTCTTTGACAAACATCCGCCCGGCAGGCGTGAGTTCCACATCCCGGTGACGACGTACAAACAGCGGTACCGCCAGCCATTGCTCCAGTTGGCGCACGGTGTAGCTGACGGCGGAGGGAACGCGGTGCAGTTCCTGGGCTGCGCCACTGAAACTGCCGTGGCGGGCGACTGCATCAATTACATCCAGGGAGTATTCAGACCACATGGTTTTGCCTTCAAAAAATTCGATGCCAGTTGGCAATTATTATCGCTTCACAAGCAAATCCTCAGCTGGATAATGCGCGGCAGTCAACAAATTGTTTGATGGCAAGTTTTTGGGTGCACATGAAAAACACTTTTGGTTTTACCTGTTATCTCGCCGGGCTGAGCATGCTGGGCTACCTGGCAATGGATATGTACTTACCGGCATTTGGCACGTTGCGCAGTGAACTGGGGCTTTCAGCCGGTGCGGTGGGCGCGAGCCTGAGCATCTTTCTGGCCGGGTTCGCGATCGGCCAGTTGCTCTGGGGGCCGTTATCGGACCGCCTGGGGCGCAAACCGGTGTTGTTGGCGGGGTTGTCGCTGTTTGCCCTGGGGTGCGCGGGCATGTTCTGGGTGCAGGACAGTGTGCTGCTGTTGAGCCTGCGGTTTATTCAGGCCATCGGCATTTGCGCGGCGGCAGTAACCTGGCAGGCGCTGGTCATCGACCGATACCCGCCTGACCAGGCCAACCGCGTGTTTGCCGGGATCATGCCGCTGATGGGACTGTCACCGGCACTGGCTCCTTTGCTGGGGGCCGTGGTGCTGAGTCACCTGGGCTGGCAAGCGATTTTTGCGGTATTGCTGGGCCTGGCGGTGTTACTGATCGTACCCACGTTGCTGCTCAAGGAAAAACCCCGTGTGGCGCCAAAGGCAGTTAAAACCGGGGTGAGTTATTGGCACCTGCTGTGCACGGCTAAATTCAGTGGCAACGTCATGATCTTCGCCGCATGTTCGGCCAGCTTTTTCGCCTGGTTGACGGCCTCACCCTTTATTTTGGGCGATATGGGTTATAGCCCAAGCGATATCGGTTTGAGCTACGCGCTGCCTACTGTGGCATTTATGGTGGGTGGTTACAGCTGTCGCAGCGCGTTGCAGCGGATCAGTGGGCGGGCGCTGTTACCCTGGTTGCTGGTGGCTTACTGCGCAAGCATGGTCGGGCTGTATGGGGTTGCGACCCAGACCGTGCCGACGCTGACGACCTTGCTGATCCCGTTTTGTTTGATGGCGCTGGTTAACGGTGCGAGTTATCCGATTGTTGTCGCGAGCGCACTGATGCCATTTTCGGAGAACTCCGGCAAGGCGGCAGGTTTGCAAAATACGTTGCAGCTTGGGTTGTGCTTTTTGGGCAGCCTGCTGGTGTCGAGCTTTATCAGCCAGCCGCTGCAAATCACGGTTGAAGTAATGCTGGCTACGGCGCCGCTGGCGGTGCTGGGGTATTTTATTCAGCGACGCAAGGTGAAGGCGCAGGCATTAGTGGCGTCTTGAGGGGCAGGTCGCCCCGGTGATTTCAGCTCAACGAAAGCGCCGGATATCAATCCGGCGCGTCAGTCAAACCCGGCTATACGCTTGCACCCCCCATTCCAGCTAGGCCATTTGGACGATGTGCCTGTGACTCACCAGTCCGATTATCGAAGGAAGGTTCTGGACGCCTCGCCGAGGAGGCAGCCAGAGCATCCACGATAATAAAAAGAGGACTGGCTGCATGAACTCTGCCCAGCAACTGAATCGTGCAGCGAGGCATCGACCATGCGCTCAATAATTGGCTATCTGGTTTGCCTGATCGTCGCTGTCACCATCGCGTTTACCTTCTCTCCACGTCATGCCTCCGATGTCGCTTCGGCCCAGTTGCGGCCCGATCGTCTGCAAATCAACGGTATGTTGTATCTGGATAAGCGGGTGGTGGCCGTCGGCGAGCGCGGCAATATTTTGCTCAGCGACGATCAGGGGGGCTCGTGGCAGCCAGCGACGGTCAAGCCGCAGCGTGATCTGACCCTTACCGCACTGGTGGCGCTGCCGGATAAAAGCCTGCTGGCGGTCGGCCATGATGGCTGGATTGTGCGCTCCGAAGATGAAGGCGCCAACTGGTCAGAAGTGCGCTTCGACGGCGAAATCGCCGAGCCTTTGCTGGGCATCTGGAGTGCCGGCGGCAATCGTGTCCTGGCGTTCGGCAGTTTCGGCAAATTTTACCAGTCCGGGGATGACGGTCGCACCTGGCAAGCCCAGCCGCTGGAGGTGGATAGCGCTCACCTCAATGGCATGGATGGCGGAACAGACGGTCGCCGCATGGTGGTCGGCGAGCAAGGGCTGGTGCTGCGCAGCGACGATGGCGGGCACAGCTGGCACAAGCTCGAGCCGTTCTATAACGGCTCGCTGTTTGGTGTGGTACGCCTGAGCCCCGATCGTTGGGTGACCTATGGCATGCGCGGCCATGTGTTTGTCAGCCAGGACTTCGGCCAGACCTGGGAACCGGTAAAAGTCGGCAATCAATTGCCGCTCTACGGCCATGTCCTATTGCCCAACGACGGTGGCCTGCTGATTGTCGGTGCTGGCAGCTCGGTAGTACGCCTGGACGGCAAGGGTGAACTGGTCAGCGCTACGCGCTTGCCGGGGCTGGGTACTTTGACTTCGGCGGTAATGGTGGGCTCACGGCTGCTGGTAGGCGGCGAGCGCGGTGTGTTCCAGGGGGCTGATGGCGGTGTTGCTGCCCTTGGAGGTGCCCGGTGAGCAGTGAAAACAGTGTTGTAAATCGCACGGTCGAGCGTATTGCCGACTTGCTGATCGTCTGGCGCAAGAGCCTGTTGGCGCTGTTTGTATTATTGACCCTGGCCCTGGGTTACAGCGCCACACACACGCAACTGGACCCGGGCTTTAACAAGCAGATCCCGGTGCGCAATGCCTTTATGGTCAACTTTCTCAACTTCAGCCAGTACTTCACGGGGGCCAACCGTTTTCTGGTCAGTGTGAAGTGGAAAGGCGAAGGCGATATCTATAACCGCCAGTACCTGGAAACCCTGCGCAAAGTCACGGATGACGTGTTTTTTATCAATGGTGTGAGCCGTGCCAGTGTGACGTCGCTGTTCACCGCCAATGTGCGCTATATCGAAATCACCGAGGACGGTTTTTTCGGCGATGTGGTGATGCCACCGCGCTTTACCGGCACGGCCGAAGACTTGTCCCAGGCCCGCAACAACGTCGCCCGCTCCGGACAGGTCGGGCGTCTGGTGGCCAATGATCTGACCTCGTCGATGGTGCGCGCCGACCTGCAGGACATGGACCCGCAAACCGGCAAATCGGTGTCCTATGCCGAGGTGGCCCAGCGGCTGGAAGATATCCGTGCCAAGTACAGCAATGATGATATCGAGATCAACATCGTCGGCTTCGCCAAGCTGGTGGGGGACGTGGTTGAAGGCCTGACGACGGTCATCGGCTTTTTTGTGATTGCCTTTGTCATCACCGCGTTGATGCTGTGGGTGTATTCACGCTCATGGCGCCTCACGGTGGTTGCGCTGGCCGTGGCGCTGCTGCCGGTGGTCTGGCTGTTGGGGTTGCTGCCGTTGCTGGGGCTGGGGATCGATCCGATGTCGATTCTGGTGCCGTTTCTGATCTTCTCGATCGGCGTGTCCCATGCGGTGCAAATGACCAATGCCTGGAAACAGGATGTACTGGCGGGCAGCTCTGCGGTGCAGGCTGCGCACGGCGCTTTTTGCAAGATCTTCATCCCGGGTTCGCTGGCGTTGCTGATGAACGCCCTGGGTTTCGGCGTCATCATGCTGATCGACATTCCCATCGTGCATGAACTGGGCGTGACCGCATGCATCGGGGTGATGCTGATGATCATCACCAACAAGCTGATGCTGCCGATCATCCTGTCGTATCTCAAGCTTGAGCCGGGGGCGATGGCCCAGGGGCTCAAAGTGCAGGGCAAGCACGCGCTGTGGTGGCGGCTGTCGGCGCTGGCCGAGCCAAAACCGGCGCTGGCGGTGTTTGTGGTCAGCCTGCTGCTGCTCGGTGTCGGTGCCTGGAAGGCCCGGGATCTGGCAGTGGGCGATATCGGCGTGGGTGCGCCGGAGCTGCGCGCCGATTCGCGCTACAACCAGGACAACCAGAAGATCATCAACAGTTATTCGATTGGCCTGGATGTGATGTCGGTGTTCGTGCAGGTCAAGGGCATCGAAGAAGGTTGCCTGGCACCGCAAGTGATGCGCGCCATTGAATCATTCGACTTCCAGATCCGCAGCGTGGCGGGTGTGCAGTCAGTGCAGAGCGTGGCGGGCATGGGTAAAGCCGTGATTGCCGGCAATAACGAAGGCAACCCGCGCTGGTCGGCGATCCCCGGTTCCGAGCGCGGCCTGAGCCAGGGCTCTCGCGCTTACATGCCGGACGACGGCCTGGTGACCGAAGGCTGCCAGCGCATGCAGATCCTGGTGTTCCTCACCGATCACGAAGGGTCGACCGTGAGCCATGTAGTGGACGAAACCCAGCGCATCATCGGCGGCTTGCAAGGGCCAAACGTGGAGTTTCTGCTGGCAGGTGGCAACGTGGGGGTGATGGCGGCGTCCAACGAAGCGGTCAAGCAGGCCGAGGTGGTGATGCTCGCGGCGTTGTTCGGTTCGGTGGCGCTGTTCTGCTGGCTGACCTTTGGTTCATTGCGCGCGGTGCTGTGCATTCTGGTGCCGCTGGCCATCGTCGCGATCCTGTGCAACGCCCTGATGGCGACCCTGGGCATCGGCCTGAAAGTCGCGACCCTGCCAGTTATGGCACTGGGCGTGGGGGTGGGAGTCGATTACGGGATCTATCTGTACGAGCGGATTGCCCATGAAATGGCTGACGGCAAGGATCTGCGCACGGCGTTCTACCAGGCCATGTGCCAACGGGGTACGGCGGCAGTGTTTACGGCGCTGACCATGTCCATCGGCGTGTGTACCTGGGCCTTTGCTCCCCTGAAGTTCCAGGCTGATATGGGTGTACTGCTGTCCTTCATGTTTCTCGTCAACGTGCTCGGCGCAATCTTTTTGCTACCGGCGCTGGCGGCCTGGTTCAATTTGGCACGACCGTTGGTCAAGGTCAAAACCCGCCCGGCGCAAGCGACCGCCGGGCATTATCCACTCAAGCCGAGCGTTGCTGCGAAGGACTCTTCAAACCGCTGAAGCAGACAGCTTGCCGGGCTTGTATGACGGCAGGCATACAGACACACTGAGTCGCTTTTGCACAGCTTTACGGATGTGGTGCAAAGGTTAGCCGCTAGTCATAAGAACAATAAAAAGGGCCGGTCATGAACCTGGCCCGAAGCGAGGATAAGTCCGTGGATACAGTGACCTTGAATCACCAGACCCTGGCCGGTCTGGGGCTTGAACTGGCCGATTACGATCAGATGGTCGGCAGCTTTTATGACGGTGCCCTGGACCCCAAAATAATGGGTCGTACCTTGTGTACCGTGCGTGGCATGTTCCGGGCCAACTACGCAACCCTGATTCTGCGAGTGCCCGATCAGCCCGATCTGGGCTTGATGATCGTTGCCGGAGATATCGAAGGCGAGGGCGAGCTGACCTATCAAACCTATCCGCAAACCAATACCCCCTTTGTCGGGCAGGCGCTGGACCAGGTATTTACCGTCGAAGACCTGATGAGCGAGAGCGAGTGGGTGCAGTCGGCCTATTTCAAGGCCTACTGCGGTCCGCAGAATGTCTATCACGTGATGGGCGCCGACATTTCCACGCCCGATGGCGGCAAGCTGCGGTTTCGCATCACCCGGCCAAAGTCTTCCCCGGCTTTCTCCAGTGCCGAGCGTGCCCTGTGCAGCAGTTTTCTGCCGCATTTGCGCCGCGCCCTGCATCTGCACAACCTGCTCGACCGCAGCGAGTCCATGAGCGAACTGTACGCCCAGGCCATCAGTCGCCTGTCGGTGGCGACCATCGTGCTCGACGAAACCGGCAAGGTTCTGCGCCTCAATCCGGTGGCCGAAGAAATCCTCAAGAACGCTGATGGGCTCAAGTTGGTGGGGGGCAGGCTGGAAGCCACTTACCCCAGCGACAACCGCGAGCTGCAACGCCTGGTCAAGCACGCTTTCAGCCAGGAAGTGCGTGAGGGCGGGGTGACCGCCGATGCGATGTCCGTGACCCGGCCTTCGGGTCAGGTCAGCCTGGGCCTGGTGGTCGAGGCCATTCCGTCGCTGGAGTGGGCCGAAGGCAAAAGCAAACCGGCGGCAGTGATCTATATCCGTGACTCGGTAGGCAAATCGCTGGCCAGTGAAGTGGTGACCAAACAACTGTTCAACCTGACCAAGGCCGAGACGGCGCTGGCGATGGAACTGGCCAACGGCTTGTCCCTGGAGGAAGCGGCGGAAAACCTGAATATCCGGCGCAACACCGCGCGGGCGCATTTGCGTTCGATCTTCTCCAAGACCGGTGTGCGCCGCCAGACCGAGCTGGTGAGGATTTTGCTGAACAGCGTGGTCGCGTTGGGAAAGCCCAAGTGCGCCTTGCGAGCGGCTGAGTCCGTGGTGGTGCCGGCGCCACAACTGGCGCGTCCGGTTCGTAAAAGCGCTTAAGGATTTTATGCCCGCCGGCGAGGGTGTTTGCGCCACCGCCGGTTTTTCGTCAGCCAGGCCGCCTGCGCCTGCATCATCAAGGAAAGTCTTATGCCAGTTACTGCTGTCAGCGGTTCCGCTTCCGGGATCGGCGCCGCCGTGTGCGCGCAATTACGAGCTGCGGGCCACCGGATAATCGGAATTGACCGTGGCAATGCCGAAGTGGTCGCTGACCTTTCGACCCGTGCCGGGCGCCAGGCGGCAGTGGCGCAGGTGCTTGAGCAATGCGGCGGGGTCCTCGACGGGCTGGTGTGCTGCGCCGGGATCGGGGTGACCGCACCTTCCAGCGGCATCGTGCTGGCGGTTAACTACTTTGGCGTCAGTGAACTGCTTGATGGCCTGGCCGATGCGCTGGCCAAGGGGGAGAACCCGGCTGCACTGGTGATCGGTTCAGTGGCGGCCACCCATTCGGGTGCCGAGCAGGAACCAATGGTTGCCGCGATGCTCGCCGGTGACGAGGCGAAGGCGTTGGAACTGGCCAATGCCCTGGGTCAGACGCACCAGGCCTATGCCGGTTCCAAGTATGCGGTGACCTGTGCCGCGCGGCGCAAGGCGGTGCAATGGGCCCCGCAAGGTATCCGTTTGAACGTGGTTGCACCGGGCGCGGTGGAAACCCCGCTGCATCAGGCGGCCAAGGACGATGCGCGGTTTGGCAAGGCCGTACGTGAGTTTGTCGCACCACTGGGGCGCTCGGGCACTCCTGAAGAACTGGCCCGGGTTGTGGCTTTTGTGCAATCAGCGCAGGCCAGTTTCATGACCGGCAGCGTAGTGTTTGTCGACGGCGGCATGGACGCAATGGTGCGTACACAGCGTTTCTGACCGCTAAGGGGCTTTTATGAACAAAGTGGCATTTATTACCGGCGCCAGTCGCGGCATTGGTCGTGCAACCGCGCTGGCCTTTGCCCGTGCAGGTTTTGATCTGGCCATCAGTGCGCGCAGCCTGGACGAAGGTCAAAGCCATGCCCACGGCTTGCGCAACCCGGATGGCACGCCGCTGCCCGGCAGTTTGAATGCCACCGCAGCGGCAATCCGTGAGCTGGGACGCAAGGCGCTGGTGGTGCCCATGGACCTGCTCGACAGTGAGTCGGTGCTTGCCGCCAGCCAGGCCGTGTTTACCGAATATGGTCGGGTGGATGTTCTGGTCAACAATGCCATCTACCAGGGCAGCGATCTGAATGTACCTTTTATGCAGTTGCAGCCCGAGACCCTGGAGCGAGTCTTTCAGGGCTATGTGATGACACCGTTCTTGCTGACCCGGGCGGTGGTCAGCCAGATGCTCGAGCAGGGCGGCGGTGTGGTGATCAACGTCACCTCCGGTGCTGGAGAAACCGATCCGCCGGTGGCAGCGGGCAAGGGCGGCTGGGGTTACGCCTATGGTGCGGGCAAGGCGGCAGTGTCGAGGCTGTCGGGCATATTGTCGGTGGAACTCGGGGAGCAGGGGATTCGTGCCTACACCCTCAACCCGGGTGTGGTGACCACTGACGCATTGCGCGCCACCATTGGTGACAAAGGCGTCATTGCCCTGCGTGCAGGCTCTGCGCCGCCGGAGGTGCCAGCAGCGGTGATGCTGTGGCTGGCCACCCATGAAGGGGCGGTTGATCACCAGCGCAAGACCATTCACTGCCAGCCGTTTGCCCGTGAACACGGGATTGTCGAGGATTGGCGCTAAGCGCTCCCTCACCCTGACCCTCTCCCAGGGGGAGAGGGGACTGACCGCACGCGGCTCAAAGATCACCGCAAACCAGCTCCCTCTCCCTGCGGGAGAGGGTTGGGGTGAGGGTAGCCCCTCTAGTCCATCTGAACGATGAGCCCACCCCGAACCTCGGTGAAGATCATCGGGTAAAGCGCCCTGGCCCTTAACCTGAGGAATAATAAAAATGACTAAACTCGCACACATCCACGTCGAGAATGCTTTGTCGCCCCGCTATGGTCGCGGCTGGCATTGCCTGGGCGAGGCAGACGAGTACCGTGATGGCAAGCTGCATACCCTGAATGTGTTCGGCTCGCGACTGCTGGCATTTGCCACGTCAAAGGGCGAGATCAGTGTGCTCGACGCCCATTGCCCGCATATGGGCGCCGACCTGTCCCAGGGCACTATCGAGAACGACCGTGTGGTCTGCCCCTTTCACCACTGGCAGTACGAAGCCAGCGGCAAGTGTGTCGAGATCCCTTACTGCAAGCGCATTCCGCCCAAGGCCAAAACCCGTGCCTGGCAGACCTGCGAGGTCAACAATCTGCTGTTTGTGTGGAACAACCCTGAAGGCAAGCCGCCCGCCGAAGATGTGGTGATCCCCCATCTACCTGAGCTGGACAGCGATGAGTGGCTGCACAGCTGGCATATGGACAAGCTGATCATCGACACCAACCCGCGCGAGCTGGTCGACAACCTGGTGGACGCCCAGCATTTCGGTCCGGTACATGGCACGCCGACCAAGTACTTCCACAATGTGTTCGAGGGGCATATTGCTCAGCAAATCTTCCATGGCGACTCCGAGCGGCTGGGCGGTGACCTGGTGGCCGAATCGGCCTATTACGGCCCCGCGACGCACCTGACACGCATGAGCGCGGTGTTTGAAGGGCTGGAAATAAAGTCCATCCTGCTCAATTGCCACGTGCCGATCGGCCCCAACAGCTTTGAACTGCGTTTTGGCTGCATGGTGAAAAAAGTGCCGGGCTGGACCCATGAACAGAACGAAGCGCTGGCCGTGGATTATGTGCAGCGTAACCGCGACTCGTTCTATCAGGACGTTGATATCTGGACGCACAAGGTGCGCATCAACAACCCGGTGCTGGCCGAGGGCGATGGTCCGGTCTATCAGCTACGCGAGTGGTACCAGCAGTTTTTCACCGACGAAGAGGGTGTGCCGGCGAGCATGGCCGAGCGTCGAGAAATCACCACGGTGGATAACCGCTGATTGATTGCCTGAGCCACGGGCAGTGCCGCTGGCGCTGCCCGTCCAGCGGCAAGTTACTGCTGGCTTTTTGATCCGTGCTGCTTAAGATGGCCGTCATCGATACGTCATCGGGCATGGAACAGGGCCAATGCTGAACAAGGACACCATCTCCATTCATCTGGTGCGTGAGGCACTGCTGCAAAGCTGCGCGCCGGGCAGTGCCACCGATGAAGTGCTGCACAAGGTCGGCATCGCGCGCGAGTTGCTTGACCAGCCGGATGCCCGTGTACCGGCCATGGTCTATGCGCGGATGTGGCGGTTGCTGGCGCGGCGCCTGGACGACGAATTTTTTGGCATGGACCCGCGCAAGTTGCGGGCCGGCAGCCTGGAGTTCATGTGCCGCTCGGCCATGGCGCAGCCAACCCTGGCCCGGGGGCTGGAGGTGGTACTGGGGTTTCTGTCGTTGATGCTGGAGCGTTTGCCTGCACGCCTGGTGCGTCAGCAAAGCGTGGCCGAGATTGTCCTGCACGAGCCTGAGCAACAGGCCAGCCGTGGCTTTACCTACTTTGCCTACTGGATGATCGTGCACGGTGTGGCCTGCTGGCTGGCCGGGCGCAGGATTCCGATTCTGGCCATTGAGCTGCGTTGTGCTGCGCCCGATTACTGCGAAGACTACGAAGTGATGTTCTCCGAGAACCTGCGTTTTGAGCGGCCACGCACGCGGATGATTTTTGCCGCTGATTGCCTGGATGCACCGATCAAGCGCAGCGATCAGGAGTTGAAACGGTTTTTGGCCGAAGCACCGGCCAATATTCTGGTCAAGTACCGCGACCCGCAAAGCCTGGCCAGTCAGATAAAACAGAATCTGCGCCAGTTGCCGGCCGTGCAGTGGCCCGAGACCCAGGGTATGGCGCAGGGTCTGTGCATGTCGGCATCGACCTTGCGCCGTCGTCTGGCGGACGAAGGGCAAACCTTTCAGGGGCTCAAGGACAGTGTGCGCAAGGAGCTGGCAATCGGCTGGCTGGCCGAGCCTGAGCACAGCTATGCCGACATTGCCCAGCGCCTGGGCTTTGCCGATACCAGCTCATTCTACAAGGCCTTTCGCAAATGGTCGGGGACCAACCCCGGGCATTACCGCGGGTTGATTTTGGGCGCGGTTTGAAAACCATTGGCGCCTCTGACTCTTCTGTCCCCTGAAGAGACTCTGTTGCCGATCAAGCCTTTTTGTGGGAGCGAGCCTGCTCGCGAACGACCTTCGCGAGCAGGCTCGCTCCCACAGTCGTCGTATATACGGGCTACAGCGTCCTGATCGAGTTGCTGATCCCGCGGGCGCACTGAATCACTGTAGAGGCCAGTTTTTCTTCGGCTTCTTCCATGCTCCAGCGGCTGCTGGGCACCACCACATGCACCGCCGCGACCGGCAGGCCGTTACTGTTGAAAATCGGCGCGGCAATGGTCATGTCACCCAGAAACATTTCTTCCTTGTTGGTGGCATAGCCCTGTTTGCGGCTGATCTGCACCCGTTCAAATATGGCGTCGGCATCGGTAATTGTATGGCGTGTCAGTTCGATCAGCTGGCTGTCTTGCAGCACACCACGGATTTCATCATCTGCCAGGCCACTCAGGTAAGCACGCCCGCCACCTGTGCAGTACATCGGGATACGGCTGCCGATGGGCATATGGATCGGGATAAATTTCGGTGCGACGAAACGTGACACGTAAACCATGTCCAGTCCGTCGGGCTCGGTCAGGTTGACCGTCTCGCCGGTGATCTGGTTGAGCTCGGCCAAGTAGGGGTTTGCCACATCTACCAATATATCGGCGGCCAGATAGTTGTAGCCGATCTCCATAACTTTGGGCGTTAACTGGAAGCGCCGGCTTTGCGGGTGTTTGCGTACATACCCGAGTTCTTCAAGGGTATGCACCATGCGTTGGGCCGAGCTTTTGCTGATGCCTGCCACCAACGCTATATCTGCCAGGGTCATGGTGCGCCGCGCCGCGCCGAAACCGCGAAGTACGGCCAGGCCCTTTTCCAGTGACTGGTTGAAAAGAGGGTTGTTGTTATCGCTCATGGCGCATCCTTGGCTTGTTTCAGGTCTATAAGTATCGATATGCGATACTTATAAATCTCTTTACGATTTAAGTAAATTGGTTATAGTCGATGGCGGCATTTTGCACCAGAGGCTGCAGGGGTTGTTGAGTGCCGTATCGCAACAATAAAAGCGACCACAGGGAGATTCGCTATGCACAAACCTTTTCAAGTGCTGACGCTGGTATGCGCAATGGCTGCCGGGTTGATTGGATCAGCCAGCGCTGTTGCAGAGCCTGTCTATAAGGTCGGGGCGACAGCAACGGGCATCCCGTTCACCTTCCTCGATATCAAGAGCGGGAAAATCCAGGGCATGATGGTCGATGCGGCCGAGGCGGTGGGCAAGGCTGGCGGGTTCGACACCGAGATCCAGCAAACCACCTTTGCGGCTCTGATCCCTTCGTTGACCACCAACAAGATCGACCTGATTTCCGCCGCCATGCTCAAAACCCCAGAGCGTGAAAAGGTTGTGCAGTATTCCGATCCGATTTTCAGCTACGGCGAAGGCCTGATCGTCAAATCTGACGACCCGAAAGAATACAAAACCATGGATGACCTGGCCGGTGAAGTGGTCGGCGCCCAGGTTGGTACGGTCTTTCTCGATGCGCTGAACAAGCACGGCGGCTTCAAGGAAGTGCGCAGCTACGACTCCATTCCTGACCTGATGCGGGACCTCAAGCTGGGCCGTATCAAGGCGGCATTCGGTGATCGCCCGATCATCGCCTACCAGTTGGCCCAGGGTAAAAACCCGGACGTAAAACTGTCGAGCACCTATGTGCCGGTGGTGATGGGCGACGTATGCCTGGTGATGCGCCAGGGCGATGCCGAGAAGCTGGCGCAGGTCAACAAGGGCATTGCCGCCATCAAGGCCGACGGCTCGCTGCAACGCATCATCGAGAAGTGGCAACTGAACTGATGATCCTGTGGCCCCCGTATTGCGGCGGGTCACTTCTTGTAGCGGTGCGCAGGTAGTTTATGTTTCTCCAGGACGCGTTGGACTTTCTTCCAATTCTGCTCAAAGGCGCAGTGGTCACTGTGCAGGTCACTGCAGGTTCGTTCCTGCTCAGTTCAGTGATTGGCCTGCTGTTTGCGCTGATGATGGTTTCCAAGATTCGCGCCATCGCCTTGTTCGCCATCGGCGTGGTCAATGTGATTCGCGGGCTGCCGATCATCGTGCAGCTGTTTTATATCTATTTTGTGTTGCCCGACTTCGGTATCCAGCTCAGTGCCATGCAGGCTGGCGTGATCGGTCTGGGCATTGCCTATTCGGCCTATCAGGCCGAGAACTTCCGCGCGGGGATCCAGGCCATCGACCTGGGCCAGATCGAAGCCGCCGAGTCGTTTGGCATGCGCGGTCTGCTGATCATGCGCCGGATTGTGCTGCCCCAGGCATTTCGCATTGCCTTGCCGCCCTATGGCAACACGCTGGTGATGATGCTCAAGGACTCCTCGCTGGTGTCGACCATCACCGTGGCGGAAATGACCCGCCAAGGGCAACTGATTGCGTCTTCGACCTTTGAAAACATGACGGTCTACACCCTGGTTGCGTTGCTTTATCTGTCGATGAGCTTGCCGCTGTCCTATGGCTTGCGTCGTCTGGAAGGCCGCTTTGCGCTGCGGAGGCGTACATGAAAGCACCCTCGAAATTGATCTTGCCACCTTCCCTCTGGTCCGCTACGGCGCGCCCCGCGGCTCTGACCCAGGCACTGGCGGAAAACAAGCGGGTGGACGTGGCGATTGTCGGTGCCGGGTACACGGGGCTGGTGACTGCACTGCGCCTGGCAGAGTCGGGTGTCAGTGTCTGTGTGCTGGATGCGGGTGAGCCGGGTTGGGGCGCTTCGGGGCGCAACGGCGGGCAGGTCATCCCCGGCCTCAAATACGACCCCGATCAGTTGCTTGAGCGTTTTGGCGCTGAACATGGCGAGAAAATTATCGAAGCCTGCGGCGGTGCCGCAGATGAAGTGTTTTCGCTGATTCGCGAATACGGCATTGCGTGTGATGCCACGCGCAAGGGCTGGATTCAGCCGGCCTTTTCCAGCGCGACGATGAAGACTCTGGAGGGTCGTGCCCGCCAGTGGCAACAGCGCGGTGTAGCCGCCGAGTTGCTGGACAGTGACAGCGTATGCCAGCGTATCGGTACGCACAATTACGTGGGTGGCTGGGTTGACCCGCGGGCTGGCAGCTTGCACCCGCTTAACTATGCTCGCGGCCTGGCCAGGTCGGCACTGGGGCGTGGCGTGATGATTCACAGCGATAGCCGGGTGACGGACTTGCGCCGCATCGGCACGCAGTGGCAACTGACCACCGCACAAGGTCATAGCGTGACGGCCGAGCGTGTGGTGCTGGCTACCAATGGCTATACCGATGGCTTGTGGCCAGGGCTGCGGCAAACCGTGCTGGCGGCCAACAGTTTCCTGATTGCTACCCGACCACTGTCGCCGGAGCTGCGCAAAACCATTTTGCCGGGCGGGGAAGTGTGCTCCGATGCGCGGCGCCTGCTGCTGTACTTCAAGCAGGATGCCCAGGGGCGTGTACTGCTGGGTGGGCGCGGGCCGTTTGCCGAACCGCGCCGTGCCGAAGACTGGGCACACCTTGAGCGCTCATTGATCAGCGTGTTTCCGCAGTTGGCAGGCGTGGCGATCGAATACCGCTGGAGCGGGCGTGTGGCGCTCAATCATAGTGTGTTGCCACAGTTGCATGAGCCGCAGCCAGGCCTGTCGATCCTGATGGGCTATAACGGCCGCGGCATTGCGATGGCGACAACCTTGGGCAAGCATCTGGCGGCGCGAGTTTCGGGGGCCAGCAATGACTTCCCGTTCCCTGTCACGCCGATGCGCAGAATTCCCTTCCACAGCTTGCAGCGCCTGTATGTGGCGGCGGGTATCAGTTACTACCGGTTGCTGGATGCCCTGAACGGGTAAAAGCAGGGGCAAGCGTCAACAGCCTTGGCGCTTGCCGCTGATCTTCAATCCGCCTTGATCGTTGATACATCATCGGCCCTGACCTTTATGTGCTTGCCTGCTATATCGACGAACTCATAGAAACCGTCCTTGTTGGTGGTAGTGGGCAGGTCCTTGGTCAGGTATTGCGTGCCGTTTTGCAGGGTCACAACGCTCGGGGTCGCGCAGCCTGCCAGGCCCAGCAAGGCCACTATCAGCAGGGGTAAACCGGTAACCTTGATCTTCATGCATGTACCTTGAGCTGTTCGCAAGTTGGAGATGGGTCGCGCCGGGGTTGTTCGAGCAGCCAGCGCTGGAAAGTCAGTGTGGCATCTGACAGCGTTTTTTGCCGAGAGTGCGCCGGATGATCGGCATTTGTGCTGAAAAATTCAACCGCGCCGCCACCGCGCCGTGATCCCGGTGCGGGTGGATCAGATCAGGTCGGGCACGCCCTGGAGCCATTGTTGAGGTCCTGTTTGTCGACGCGACTGAGCAGGCTGGCCTTGCCGTCTTTCCAGGTCAGGGTCAACACATACAACGAGTCAAAGTCGCCACCGGACCAGTCTTCGGTCAACGAGGTCTTCTTGCCCAGCGCCTGACTGGCGACGCTATTGATCAGTTCCGGCAAGTAGCCATGGGACCAGGCGGTGTAGATCGTTGAGCTGTGATACTGGTCGTCGGTCAGCTCTTTGGCCAGTTGGCGGGTATCGTTGGCCGAATACTCCAGATTGATCGGCAAGCCCAGTTTGATGGCGCTCGGGTTGATGGTCATCAACGGCCGTACGTAGCTGTAGGCATCATCATTGGCGCCTTCTTCAACCTGGCGCGAAGGGTTGGCTGCAAACACGTAGTCAGCCTTGCCATAGCGCTGTGGCAACAGGGTGGCCAGGTCAATCGCGCGGTTCAGTCCCTGGCAGGTGAGCTGGCCGAGGCCATCGGCGGGTTTTTCCGCATGGCGCAAAAACACCAGGGTTTGCACACCGTCTACCGGCTGGGCAAAGACGTCATCCGCATGTACCGCCAGCGCAACAGCGCCGGCAATCAGTAACAGCGGGATAGCCGCCAATGCATAGGGCTTGAGTCGAGGTTTAATCCAAACAGACTGGGTCATGGGATTCTTCTGCATACATCTGTTAAGGCTGACTGGCCTGGCACAGTGGGCATGGCAGCTCCTGTGTTGATCCTTGTCATTACTGCAAATCTGAGCCTCTTATCCTTGGCAGAAGCGTTTATTAGATGCCTTTTTCACAATTGGTTCGATTTTACCTGCGCTAGATCGGTAATTGTCCTGCAGGGTGAATGCTATGGTGGCTTTTTTGTATGACAAAATCGTTCACTCTTTAGTCTGGTATTCCTACAGAGGCTTGCGCCATGCTTCCAGCGCCACTGCGAAAACCGAGCAATCCCGTGCATCTTCGAGTACGTGCCTGGCGCGGCCGGGTAGGGCTGGCCATGGTGGCGAGCCTGTCGGTGCTGGCGGGCATGACGGACGCCATCGGCTTTTTGGCCACCGGTGATTTTGTCTCATTTATGAGTGGCAACACCACGCGCCTGGCGGTGGCCGTCGGTGACGGTGACCTGCAGATGGCGTTGCGCCTGCTGCTTGCGGTACTGGCGTTTATTGTCGGTAACGCCCTGGGGGTATTGCTGGGGCGCTGGGGCGGACGACGCGCCTTACCCTTGATGCTGGTGATTGCGGGGTTGTTGTGTGCGGCAGCTTTGCTGCCGTTTGCCAGCCAGGTGCCGGCGTTGCTGGCAGCCATCGTGGCAATGGGCATGCTCAATGCTGCGGTGGAGCAGGTCAATGGCCTGCCGGTGGGCCTGACCTACGTGACCGGGGCATTGTCGCGTTTTGGTCGCGGGCTGGGCCGCTGGTTGCTGGGTGAGCGGCGCAGTGGCTGGCGCGTGCAACTGGTGCCCTGGACCGGGATGTTGCTGGGTGCAGTGCTGGGTGCCTTGCTGGAGGCGCAGTTCGGCCTCCAGGCCCTGCTGTTCAGCGCCGGTTTTGCGGCTGTTTTGGGCGTGTTGTCGTTGCGCATACCTCGTCGTTGGCAACGGGATTACATGCCGCGTTAATCCCTCGTTTTGCTTGACCCGGGCTGCGCGTAAACTGGCGCAGCCCGGCTGCATGCCCAGCCCTACGAACAGGAGTCGTTGTGTCCAAGTCAGTCGATGACAATTCATCCCTTGCGCCATTTTCCATCGAAAGCCCGGCACCGCTATATGCCCGGGTCAAACAGGCCATAACGCAAAAAATCCGTTCAGGGGCCTGGCTGCCCAATGCCAAGTTGCCGTCTGAGAGTGAACTGCTTGCCCAGCTGGGGGTGAGTCGCATGACCATCAATCGCGCATTGCGTGAGCTGACCATCGAAGGGCTGCTGGTGCGCATGCAAGGGGTGGGCACCTTCGTCGCCGTGCCCAAGGGCAATGCGGCGTTGTTCGAGATTCGCAATATCGCCCAGGAAATCGCTGATCGTGGCCATGTGCACCGCTGCGAAGTGATTGTGCTCGAAGAGGTCCCGGCCAAGATCACGCCGGTGTTGCCCTTTGCCCTGGACGGGGTCAAACGCTTATTCCACTCTCTGATGGTGCACTACGAAAACGAGGTGCCAGTGCAGATCGAGGAGCGCTATATCAATGCCGAGATCGCCCCTGAGTACCTGCAACAGGACTTCACCCGCACCACAGCCTATGCCTACCTGATGAACCTGGCGCCACTGACCGGCGGCGAACATGAGGTGGAGGCGATTCATGCTACTTCCGCGCAATGCCGCCTGTTGAACGTAAAGCGCAACGAGCCATGCCTGCTGATTCGCCGCCGGACCTGGGCTGCACAGGGGTTGGTGGGGTGTGCCCGGCTGGTCTATCCGGGTTCGCGCTATCGCCTGCAAGGGCAGTGCGGTAACTGAGTGCTCGCGGGTGGCCCCGTGTTACTCGCGTTACTTTTGGTGCGTTTTTGTTACCTTCCCGCCTGTTTATGCCCAAAGTTGCGGCAGTTTTCTGCATTTTTTCTGTGCGCTCATATTCCGTATTAAATAGTTATTATTTTTTAACTATCTGATTTAAATAGCTATTTATCTTGATTTTGTACGTACCTGGTTGATCTCGTTCAGGTGTTGGCCCTTCACTTGCATTCACTTGTACATACAGGTTGGTATAAGTGTGCACCTTTGTGCCGCTTGAGCATTTGAGGATGTGAATATGAACGACAGTCCGTTTACCCGACAACTGCAAGGTGTGCGTGTGCTGGATGTCAGCCGCGTGCTGGCCGGGCCGCATTGCACCGCGATGCTGGCTGATCTGGGGGCCGACGTCATCAAGTTCGAAGTGCCCGAGGAGGGTGATGATGCCCGCCATCTGGGTCCGTTTCTGAACGGCGAAAGTGTCTACTTCGGGCTGATCAATCGCGGCAAACGCAGCGTTGAAATCGATTTTAAAAACCCGGCCGACCGCCAGCGTTTCTACGAACTGGTGGCCGATGCCGATGTCGTGGTCGAGAACTTCCGCCCCGGTGTCACTCAACGCCTGGGCATCGATTTCGACAGCCTCAAGCAGCACAACCCGCGGCTGATCTACGCCAGTATTTCCGGCTTTGGCCAACAAGGCCCGCTGTCCAGTCGCCCGGCTTATGACATCGTCGCGCAGGCCATGTCCGGGCTGATGAGCGTTACCGGTTTCGCTGCTACCGGGCCGACCCGCAGCGGCGAGGCCATCGGTGATCTGTGTGCCGGGGTGTATGCAGCCTGGGCAATCAGCTCGGCGCTGTTTGCCCGCGAGCGGCATGCCCCGGGGGCCCAGTACATCGATGTGGCCATGTTCGACGTGTTGTTCAGCCTGCAGATGACCGGTCTGTCCAACCTGTATGCAAACGGTGTGGCGCCGGGGCTGGTGGGTAACCGGCATCCGGTATCGACGCCGTTTGATAGCTATCGTGCGGCAGACGGTCAGGTGGTGATTGCAGTGGCCAGCAATCGCTTGTTCGAGCGCCTGTGCCAATGCATGGGCCAGCCGGAGCTGGCCACCGATGCGCGCTTTGTCAACGATACCCAGCGCACCCTGAATGAGCCGGCGTTACGCGCTGTTATCGAGGCCTGGACCACACAGCACAAGGTTGAACAGTTATGCGACGGCCTGCTCGATGCCGGTGTGCCGTCTTCACCGGTGTGGGATCTGGCCCAGGCTGCGGGCAGTGAACATGCCCGTGTACGCCAGTTGCAGTTCCAGCCCGAGGGCAGCGTATTGCCGCTGGTGCCGCAACCGGTGTTCTTCAATGGCCGTAAACCCCACGCCATCACCATTGCCCCCCGATTGGGCGCAGACAACGCCGCATTTGGCTTGAACAAAGCAGGAGAGAAAGCATGAACTTTGAAATGAGCGCAGAAGAATTGGCCGTAGTTGAAAGTGCCGAGCAAGTGGCGCGTGAGGTAATTCAGCCGCTGGCCCAGCACTACGATGAAACCGAAACTTTTTGCCTGGCCAGCATCCGGGCGTTGAGCGATCTGGGTTGCATGGGCGTCAACCTGCCAGAGCAATATGGCGGCCTGGGCATTGGCAGCCTGGCGATGAGCCGCGTGGTGGAAGCAGTAGCGGGTGCCTGTGCCTCTACCGCTTCGGCCATGACTGCGCATTTTCTGGCCACGGACTCGATCCTGCTGGGCGGCACCGAGGAACAGAAACATGAGTGGCTGCCACGGGCAGCCAGCGGCGAATTGCTCGGTGCCTTTGCCCTGACCGAGCCTGCGGCGGGCTCCAACCCGGCGGATATGCGCAGCCGCGCCGTACGTGAAGAAGGTGGTTGGCGGGTGCGCGGCAACAAGCACTACATCACCAATGCCAGGGAAGCCGATTTTATTGTGCTCTACGTCAAGACCGACGCAGATGCAGGCCACAAGGGCATCAGTGCCTTTATGGTGCCCCGGGGCACGGCGGGCATCAGCTTCTCCAGTCCGGAAAAAACCATGGGCCTGCGTGGCAGTACCATCTATGAACTGGCGCTGGACTGCTGGCTGCCCGAATCGGCACTGCTCGGCGTAGAAGGCCAGGGGTTCAACACGGCCATGGCGGTGCTGGACCGTGGGCGGGTGGAAGTGGCAGCCATGTCGCTGGGGATTGCCAATGCCGCCCTGCAAGCCAGCCTGAGCTGGGTGCGTGAACGGCAGATCGGGCCCAAACCGCTGGCCGCTTATCAGGGCACGCAATGGCGCCTGGCTGATATGTATGCCCAGCTCGAAAGCGCGCGCATGCTGACCATGAAAGCTGCTGCCCGGCGTGACAGCGGCGAGCGTTTCAGCCTCGACTCGGCCACCGCCAAACTGGTCGCTGCCGAATGCGCCGGGTTTATCACCGATGCTGCACTGCAACTGCACGGTGGCTATGGCTACAGCCGGGATTTGCCGCTGGAGCGCTATGTTCGTGATGCACGGATCTTGCGGATTTTTGAAGGCACCTCCGAGGTACAAAAAATCATTATCTCCCGTGCCCTGCTCGACGCAGCCAGATAATCCGCCGGCCAAGGATTGGAAAAGTCTTTCCCAAAACAACACGGCGCACCCCGGGTGCCAGCCTGAAGGAACTGCTTATGTCCACGCTCAACCAAGATTCACCGCGGGCCTCGCTGGTCGAACAGCGCTCTATCGATTACATCCCTGAGTCAGAGCGCCACGGGCGTCTGTTCAGCCAGTTCACCTTGTGGTTCGGGGCTAACCTGCAAGTCACTGCGATTGTCACCGGAGCCCTGGCCGTGGTGTTGGGAGGGGACGTGTTCTGGTCGCTGATCGGCCTGCTGATCGGGCAAGTGCTGGGCGGCACCATCATGGCGTTGCATGCGGCGCAGGGGCCCAAGCTGGGCCTGCCGCAGATGATCTCCAGCCGGGTGCAATTCGGCGTCTACGGCGCCGTGATCCCGATTGTGCTGGTGTGCCTGATGTATGTCGGTTTCTCGGCCAGCGGCTCGGTGCTGGCCGGGCAGGCCGTGGGGCAACTGGTGGGGGTGAGTGACTCGTGGGGCATCCTGATTTTTGCTGCCCTGATCGTGCTGCTGACCATTCTGGGCTATCGCACCATTCACATGATCGGCCGTGTGGCGAGCGTGGTCGGCGTGCTGGCGTTTTTCTACCTGTTCTACACCCTGATTGCTCAGAATGACATTGGCCTGTTGCTGAGCAATAAACACTTTTCCCTGAGCAGTTTTCTGTTGGCGATATCGTTGTCAGCCTCCTGGCAGATCGCGTTCGGGCCTTATGTGGCGGACTACTCGCGTTACCTGCCGTCCAGCACCTCGTCGCTGAAAACTTTTCTGGCAGTGGGGCTGGGCTCTGTCGTCGGCTCGCAAATATCGATGGTTTTCGGTGTGTTTGTGGCTGCCCTGGCCGGCAGCCAGTTTGCCGGGCATGAGGTGGCCTACATCGTCGGCATGGGGGCGAGCGGGGCGATGGCGGCGCTGCTGTATTTTTGCGTGGTGTTCGGCAAGGTGACCATCACTACGCTCAATGCCTACGGCAGTTTCATGTCCCTGGCCACCATCGTCAGCGGCTTTCGCGGCAACCATGAAATCTCCAAGGCCTTACGCCTGTTTTACATCCTGCTGATGGTAGGTTTTGCCACTGCTCTGGCCTTGCTTGGGCAGCATTCGTTCCTCAAGGATTTTTCGGCGTTTATTCTGTTTTTACTGGCTTTTTTTACGCCGTGGAGCGCGATCAACCTGGTGGACTTTTACCTCATCAGTAAAGAGCGTTATGACGTGCCGGCGCTGTCTAACCCGAATGGCCGATACGGGCGCTGGAACCTGCGCGGTATTCTGGTCTACGCCTTCGGGGTGGTGGTGCAGTTGCCGTTTATCGCCACCAGCTTTTACACCGGGCCTCTGGTGGAACACCTGGGGGGGACTGATATTTCCTGGATCATCGGCCTGACGCTGCCAGCGCTGGTGTACTACTTCGTGGCACGCAACTCGGGGCAGTCGGTGCCGGATCAACTGATTTTGCCTGTTGAGCCCGCGACGGTTTAAGAGGTTTCCAATCAAGTAGCCATAGAGGGAGCAACAATGAAGGTGCTGGCCTGTATTAAACGAGTGGTCGATTACAACGTTAAAGTGCGCGTCAAGGCGGACAACTCCGGCGTTGACCTCGCCAACGTCAAGATGTCGATGAACCCCTTCTGCGAAATCGCCGTGGAAGAAGCCGTACGCCTGAAAGAGAAAGGCGTTGCGACTGAAATCGTCGTCGTCTCCATCGGCCCGACCACCGCTCAGGAACAGCTGCGTACCGCGCTGGCGCTGGGTGCTGATCGCGCCATTCTGGTCGAGTCCGCCGAAGATCTGACCTCGCTGGCCGTGGCCAAGCTGCTCAAGGCCGTTGTCGACAAGGAACAGCCACAGCTGGTGATCCTGGGCAAACAGGCCATCGACAGCGACAACAACCAGACTGGCCAGATGCTGGCTGCGTTGACCGGTTTCGGTCAGGGCACGTTCGCGTCCAAGGTTGAAGTGGCAGGTGACAAGGTTGCCGTGACCCGTGAAGTAGACGGCGGCGCGCAAACTGTTTCGCTGAAATTGCCGGCGATCATCACCACCGACCTGCGTTTGAACGAGCCGCGTTATGCGTCCCTGCCAAACATCATGAAAGCCAAGAAAAAGCCGCTTGAAGTACTGACGCCAGACGCGTTGGGTGTTTCGACTGCTTCGACCAACAAGACCCTGAAAGTGGAAGCCCCGGCTGCACGCAGCGCGGGTATCAAGGTCAAGTCGGTGGCTGAACTGGTCGAGAAACTGAAAAACGAAGCGAAGGTAATCTAATCATGACTATCTTGGTAATCGCAGAACACGACGGCAAGGCACTGGCTCCGGCCACGCTGAACACCGTAGCCGCTGCCGCCAAAATCGGTGGCGACATCCACGTTCTGGTTGCAGGCCAGGGCATTGGCGCTGTAGCCGAAGCAACTGCGCAGATCGCTGGTGTGGCCAAAGTTCTGGTTGCTGATAACGCGGCTTACGCCCATCAGTTGCCGGAAAACGTTGCGCCATTGGTTGCAGAGCTGGGTGCTGGCTACAGCCATATCCTGGCCGCTGCCACCTCCAACGGCAAAAACATCCTGCCGCGCGTTGCTGCGCAACTGGACGTTGATCAGATCTCCGAGATCATTTCGGTGGTTAGCGCCGACACCTTCACTCGTCCGATTTACGCCGGTAACGCCATTGCCACCGTACAGTCCACTGCGCCGGTCAAAGTGATCACCGTACGCGCCACCGGTTTCGACCCGGTTGCTGCGCAAGGTGGTTCGGCAGCGGTTGAAGCGGTTGCAGCGGTTCACGATGCAGGCACTTCGTCGTTTGTTGGCGAAGAGCTGGCCAAGTCGGACCGTCCTGAGCTGACCGCAGCCAAGGTTGTGGTTTCTGGCGGCCGTGGCATGCAGAACGGTGACAACTTCAAGCTGCTGTACACCCTGGCTGACAAGTTGGGCGCTGCTGTTGGCGCATCCCGCGCCGCTGTGGACGCAGGCTTCGTACCCAACGACATGCAGGTTGGCCAGACCGGTAAAATCGTTGCGCCACAGCTGTACATTGCGGTCGGTATTTCCGGCGCGATCCAGCATCTGGCCGGGATGAAAGATTCCAAGGTGATCGTTGCGATCAACAAGGACGAAGAAGCACCGATCTTCCAGGTGGCCGATTACGGCCTGGTAGCGGACTTGTTCGAAGCTGTGCCTGAGCTGGAACAGGCGATCTAACTTCTGTAGGGGGGCGGGTTCACCCGCTCCCGCAGGAATAAAGCCATCTGCTTGCAGCACAACTTTTGCCACAATCCGTTTTGTAGTTGCATAGATGCAAGTACAAGTTCGAGTGTAGATTCCCGACGGTAATATCCCATCCTTAATTACGTTGTATCGAGGGTAAGACTATGTCGGGTAACTTCTCCAGGAATGTAATGAATACTCTTGTGGTTGCGCTTAGTTTGGCGTTTACCGGTTCTGCACTGGCCGATACGGCAGTCAATGATCCGCTGTATATAACCGGCAACTATAAATGCACAGGGTTTGACAGTCATGACGGGGCCTTCAAGGGCGACCTGAGTGTCAAAGTGAATGATAAATCCAGCAACTTCAGCCAGAACTTCGGCGCTTATACCTTCACGCTTGAAGTGGATCTTGGAGGCGACAAGGCCACTTATTCAGGCTACGCTGCCGCCCAAGGTCAGCAATTGGCAATGTATTTTGCCAATGACAGCCAGGAGGCCGCCACGGATCGAGGCATCGGGCTTGCGACCATTACCCGTGACCAGGACAGCAAGGGGCAATACACTACCACGCTGCACAAGTCATACTATGCGCCCGACTACAATGGCGGTGGCCATGGTACGGAAACATGCATTAAAACCCCGCAAGTTTGAAATTGAAAAAGCCCCGGAGATTATCCGGGGCTTTTTTGTACGGCCCGGGTTATCAGCTGTAGCTGTTAACTTTTACCAGGGCAGGCTCGGTTTGAGCCTTTTGCCAGGTCAGGGTCAGGGTTTGCAGCACGCGCGCCATATAGTCGCTATCGGCCGCAGCCTTCTTGCCCACGTAGCCTTGGCCACGGCGGTACATTTTGAGGTGGGCGCGCATTTGTGGACGTTCCTCCTCGAATCTGGTTTCTTCCTTGCACGACGTCACGGGATCGATACGTACATCACCGGCTTCGCTGATCCACAGGATATGGTCGTTCAGCGTGTCTTTCTGGGCGGCGAAGAGTCGAGCCAGCTCGTTAACAGTCGGTTGGTTATTCAGGTTCATGGCTAACTCCTTGACTACTCGTTGATCTGTCTAATTGATTCGCGCAACTGCACATGCAGCGCTACGTAGTGTCCATCCAAAGCAGATCTGTCTTGAGTTCGTCATATGTAGTAGTAAAACCCGGCACTACATAAAGAGCGTAAAGCGAAGGAGAGCAGCGTGAACCAGGATGCCTGAGTGACATGACGCATCAGCCACAAGCTTCTTGAGGACGTTTCGCTAGCCCCTGTCGTCTTTGACGCGGACGATCAAGCCAGGTCAGCTTCATCAATTCTGCCTTGTGGGCAGTACCTATCCCGGAACAGCCCGACAGCTCGTCGAGCATGCTTGCAACAACCCTTTCCAGCGCTTCCGGTGGGGAAGACGTCTGCATAATGCTGGGGGAAAATCGAGCCGTCAATACTTATGTAGTGATTATTTTTAGGCACTACATATGTGACTGGCGGGTCGATTTTCAGCATGCCGGTCATCCCCGATAAATGCCCCAACCGTAGCCGATACCCCCGTTATTTCGGCAGTTCAAGGTAGGCGAGCCCCACTCAGTTGCTGTTGCGCATCCGCCCCGGGTAATTCATCACAAATTGCACATGAGCCTTCACGCCCGTGGCCAGGGTGGCATCGTCGGCGGTGAAGTAGGGGCTGTGGTTGTTCGCGACCTTGCTCATGTCCTGCCCTTCAGGCGTAGCGCCCAAAAATACGAACAAGCCCGGGACTTTTTCGGCGTAGTAGGAGAAGTCTTCGCTGGGCGACAGGGACGCCGGCAGCAACTGCACCTTGCCTGGCGCAGCCAGTTCCAGTGCCGGGACCATGGCTGCGGTCAATTGCGGGTCGTTGCTGGTGACCGGCGCATGATTGACCAGCAGCAGGCTGGCTTCGGTCTCGTAGGCACTGGCAATGCCTTGCACCAGGGGTGGCATTTTTTTCAGCAGGGTGTCGCGCACTGCCGCGCTGTTGCTGCGGATGGTGCCGGTCATTTCCACGCTTTCGGGAATGATATTGGCTGCAGAACCGGCATTGACGGTGCCAACACTGATCACGCCCATCCCCTGGGTCAGATCAGCCCGGCGGCTGACCAGGGTTTGCAGGCCGTTGATAATGCCTGCGCTGGCTACTACCGGGTCGACGCCGCTCCAGGGGGCCGAGCCATGGGTTTGCTGGCCTTTGACGATGATGCGAAAACCGTCGCTGCTATTGAGCACGGTACCGGCCTTGTAATACAGATGACCGGTGGGGTAACCCGCCATCACATGCACGCCGAATATGGCTTCGACCTTGGGGGAGTCCAGGGCGCCGTCGCGGATCATCGCCTGGGCACCCACCAGGGTTTCGGTTTCGAATTCGTCCAGGTCTGCCGCGCCTTCTTCAGCGGGCTGGAACAGGAATACCACGGTGCCGGCGACCTGCTCGCGATGCTCGGCCAGCACTCGGGCTGCACCCAGCAGCATGGCGGTGTGGGTGTCATGGCCGCAGGCGTGCATCACCGGTACGGTCTTGCCCAGGCGCACTCCCGTGGCCGTGCTGGCCCAGGGCAGGCCGGTCATTTCCTTGACCGGCAGGGCGTCCATATCGGCGCGCAGGGCCATCACCGGGCCAGGCAGGCCACCCTTGAGCACGGCCACTACACCGGTCTTGCCCACTTGGGTGCGCACCTGCAAGCCCAGGCTTTTGAGTTGCTCGGCGACCAGGGCGGCGGTCTTGAATTCCTGATTGCCCATCTCCGGGTTCTGGTGGAGGGTGTGGCGCAGGGAGATTACCTGCTCATTGACCGTCGCGACGGCGGGGTCGACCCAGCTCAGGTCAGCCGCATGGCCGGTGCTGGTCAGCGTGCTCAACAGTGCGAGGTACAAAGGGGCATGGCGAAGGCGGGGCAGCATTGAAGGTCTCTTGTTTGTTGTTTTTAGGGCGCTCAGGGTAAGCCAGTTTTTCGCACAGGCGGCGCAACCGCCGGGCTAAAAGCGTTCGATTACCGCCCATTAGCCGAGTGTCCAATTGCCCTGCCATTGCCGTCGTGCTTACTCTGGCGCAGACAACACCCATAATAATGACAACACCGAGTACCTTGCCGATGGATAGCCGCCTGCTGAGTGAACGCAGTAGCGTGTTCCGACACGCCGACCCACATGCCGTGTCCGACTATGTAAACCAGCATGTTGGCCAGCACTGCATCGGCCTTTCCAGAACCACCCGGCCGCTGGCCAGCCTCAATCACCGTAAATTCGCCGAGCTTGATCTGTGCCGCATCAGTTATGGCGGCAGTGTGCGCGTGACCTCGCCCGCACTGGAGACCATCTTTCACTTGCAGGTGCTGCTCAGCGGCAATTGCCTGTGGCGCGGCCCGAACCGCGAGCAGCACCTGGTGCCGGGGGAGTTGCTGGTGATCAATCCGGATGATCCGGTCGATTTGACTTACTCTCAGGATTGCGAAAAGTTCATCCTCAAAATACCGGCCAAATTGCTCGAGTCGGTGTGCGACGATCTGCGTTGGCGGCGGCCGTCAGGGGGTGTGCGCTTTATGCGCAATCACTACCGGCTCGATGAGCTGGAGGGCTTTATCGGCTTGCTGGGCATGGTGTGCCAGGAGTCCGAGGCCAGCGATCCGCTGCTGCGGGTGCAGGAGCACTACACGCAGATTGTCGGCAGCAAGCTGTTGACCCTGATGCAGACCAATATCAGCCGTGAAAACCTGGCATCAGCCAGTGCCGGGCTTGAGCGCATACTCGATTACATCGAACGCAATCTCAAACAGGAACTCAACGGTGAAGACCTGGCAGCACAGGCCTGTATCAGCCAGCGCTCGTTGTACAGCCTGTTTGAGCGCCAGTTGGGCGTGACGCCCTTGCAGTACATTCGCCAGCGCAAACTTGCGCGGATTCATGCCTGCCTGAACGACCCGAGCTGCACGGTACGCAGCCTCACAGAGCTGGCGCTCGATTACGGTTTTATGCACTTGGGCCGTTTTTCCGAAAGCTACCGTTTGCAGTTCGGCGAGCTGCCTTCGAGCACCTTCAAGCGCCGGCACTGAGCAACGGCTTTTGTGGGAGCGGGCTTGCTCGCGATGGGATCGCTGCGGTGTCAGCGGAACACCGCGCTGCCTGGATCGCGAGCAAGCCCGCTCCCACTGAAATACCCGTCTTGCCTGCACTAACCGGATAACGATCCGCAGTAAACGGATAGTGCCCCGGACATCGATTCCCTAACCTGACCCGGCCTGGATAATAACAACGGAGGCCCTGGCCATGTCCCTGGGTATCGATTACTTGAATGCCATGCTGGAAGACGACAAAGACAAGGGTATCTACCGCTGCAAGCGTGAGATGTTCACCGACCCCGACCTCTTTGAACTCGAAATGACCCATATCTTCGAGGGCAACTGGATCTACCTCGCCCACGAGAGCCAGATCCCCAACGTCAACGACTTCCTGACCACCACCATGGGCCGCCAGCCGATTTTTATCGCGCGTAACAAGGCCGGTGAACTCAACGCCTTTCTCAACGCCTGCAGCCATCGCGGCGCCATGCTGTGCCGGCACAAAACCGGCAACCGCGCCAGCTATACCTGTCCGTTTCACGGCTGGACCTTCAACAACAGCGGCAAGCTGCTCAAGGTCAAGGATCCGGGTGCCGCCGGTTACCCCGAAGGCTTCAACTGCGAAGGCTCCCATGATTTGACCAAAGTGGCCCGCTTCGAGTCCTATCGCGGCTTTCTGTTTGGCAGCCTCAACCCCGATGTGAAATCCCTGGCCGAGCATCTGGGTGAATCCGCCAAGATCATCGACATGATCGTCGACCAGTCCGCCGATGGCCTGGAGGTGCTGCGCGGTGCCAGTTCCTATATCTACGAAGGCAACTGGAAACTGACCGCCGAAAACGGCGCCGATGGCTATCACGTCAGCTCCGTGCACTGGAACTACGCGGCCACGCAAAACCAGCGCACCCTGCGTGAAGCGGGTGAAGAGATCAAAACCATGAGCGCCGGCAGCTGGGCCAAGGGCGGCGGCGGTTTCTACTCCTTCGACCATGGCCATCTGCTGCTCTGGACCCGCTGGGCCAACCCCGAAGATCGTCCGGCCTACGAGCGCCGCGACGAACTGGCCCGGGATTTCGGCCAGGCCCGTGCCGACTGGATGATCGAGAACTCGCGTAACCTGTGCCTGTACCCCAATGTGTACCTGATGGACCAGTTCAGCTCGCAAATCCGCATTGCCCGGCCCATCTCCGTGAATCAGACCGAGATCACCATCTACTGCATCGCGCCCAAAGGCGAAAGCAGTGAGGCGCGCACCAAGCGCATCCGTCAGTACGAAGATTTCTTCAACGTCAGCGGCATGGCCACTCCGGACGATCTGGAAGAGTTCCGCTCCTGCCAGACCGGTTACGGTGCAGGTCGCGGCTGGAATGACATGTCCCGCGGGGCCGAACACTGGGTCGAAGGCGCCGATGCCGCCGCCGCAGAAATCGACCTCAAGCCGCTGTTGTCCGGGGTGCGTACCGAAGACGAAGGCCTGTTTGTGCTGCAACATAAATACTGGCAGCAAACCATGCTCAAGGCGGCTGGCGGCGAGCCCGCGCTGATCCCCGTGGAGGCTGTGCAATGAACAGCCTTTACCCCATTGTGCGGGATTTTCTGTACCGCGAAGCGCGTTACCTGGACGACGGCCAGTGGGATCAGTGGCTTGAGCTGTACGCCGCCGATGCCAGTTTCTGGATGCCGTGCTGGGATGACAACGACCGCCTTACCGAAGACCCGCAAAGCGAAATCTCGCTGATCTGGTACGGCAGCCGCGGTGGCCTGGAAGATCGCGTGTTCCGCATCAAGACCGAGCGCTCCAGCGCGACCGTGCCCGACACCCGCACTTCGCACAACCTGAGCAATATCGAGATCGTCGACCAGGCCGACGGCCTGTGCCAAGTGCGTTTTAACTGGCACACCCTCAGCTTTCGCTACAAGACCACCGACAGCTACTTCGGCAGCAGCTTTTACACCCTCGACATGCGCGGCCCACAGCCGCTGATCAAGGCCAAGAAAGTCGTGCTCAAGAATGACTACGTGCGTCAGGTCATCGACATCTACCACATCTGATCAAGGCTGTGATGCGTGCCTGAGAGTGCCTGTGGGTGCCCGGGCCGGGCATTGCCTGCGAGGTACATTATGAGTTTTCAAATTGCCCTCAACTTCGAAGACGGAGTTACCCGTTTTATCGAGACCAATGGCCAGGAAACCGTCGCTGACGCCGCTTACCGCCAGGGCATCAATATCCCGCTGGACTGCCGCGACGGTGCCTGCGGTACCTGCAAGTGCTTTGCCGAAGCTGGCCGCTACGAGCTGGGCGAGGACTATATCGAAGACGCCCTCAGCGCAGAGGAGGCCGGGCAGGGCTATGTGCTGACCTGCCAGATGCTCGCCGCCAGCGACTGCGTATTGCGGGTGCCTGCTTCTTCGACCTTGTGCAAGACCCAACAGGCCAGTTTTGATGCCGTTATCAGCAATGTGCAGCAGTTGTCCGAGAGCACCATCGCTCTGTCGATAAAGGGCGAGTCCCTGGGCAGCCTGGCGTTTTTGCCGGGCCAGTATGTCAACCTGCAGGTACCCGGCAGCGGGCAGAGCCGGGCCTATTCCTTCAGCACCCTGCAAAAGGATGGCGAGGTCAGCTTCCTGATCCGCAATGTCCCGGGCGGGCTGATGAGCAGCTTTTTGACAGGCATCGCCAAGGCTGGCGACAGCATGACCCTGGCGGGCCCTTTGGGCAGCTTTTACCTGCGTCAGATCCAGCGGCCCTTGTTGTTGCTGGCAGGTGGTACCGGGCTGGCGCCGTTCACCGCCATGCTGGAAAAAATCGCCGAGCAGGGCAGTGCCTACCCGGTTCATCTGATCTACGGCGTGAGCAACGACTTCGATCTGGTGGAGCTGGATCGCCTGCATGCCCTGAGTGAGCGCATCGCCAATTTCAGCTTCAGCGCCTGCGTGGCCAACCCGCAGAGCCAGCACCCGCTCAAGGGCTATGTGACCCAGCATATCGAGCCGGGCCACCTCAACCAGGGCGACGTCGATGTGTACCTGTGCGGCCCGCCGCCGATGGTGGAAGCGGTCAACCTGTATATCCGCGAGCAGGGCATTACCCCGGCCAATTTCTACTACGAGAAGTTTGCCGCTGCGGCCTGACACTTTGATTGGAGCTAGCCATGAACAACCGATTCCACAACAAGGTCGCGCTGGTTACCGGCGCCGCCCAGGGCATTGGCCGTCGCGTGTGCGAGCGTCTGCTGGGCGAGGGCGCGCAAGTGATTGCGGTGGACCGTTCCGAGCTGGTCTTTGAGCTGCAGGGCGAAGGCATGCTGGCCCTGACTGCCGATCTGGAGCAATACACCGATTGTGTGCGGGTGATGGCTGCAGCGGTGAATACCTTTGGCCGCCTCGATGTGCTGGTCAACAACGTGGGCGGCACCATCTGGGCCAAACCGTTCGAGCATTACCGGGCCGAGGAAATCGAGGCCGAAGTTCGTCGCTCGCTGTTCCCCACTCTGTGGTGCTGCCATGCGGCGCTGCCCTACATGCTCGAACAGGGCCGCGGGGCGATTGTGAATGTTTCTTCAATCGCCACCCGCAGCGTCAACCGCGTTCCTTACGGCGCGGCCAAGGGCGGCGTGAATGCATTGACTGCCTGCCTGGCGTTCGAGAATGCCCAGCGCGGGATTCGCGTCAACGCCACTGCCCCCGGGGGCACTGAGGCACCACCGCGGCGGATTGCGCGCAATGAGAACGAGCAAAGCCCCGAGGAGCAGGTCTGGTACCGGCAAATCGTTGACCAGACCCTCGACAGCAGCCTGATGAAACGTTACGCCAGCCTCGATGAGCAGGTCGGCGCGATCCTGTTTCTGGCCAGCGACGAAGCCTCCTATATCACCGGCGTAACCCTGCCGGTGGGTGGCGGCGACCTCGGCTGACTTCTCTGATAAAAAAGGACAACTGCCATGAGCCAAATTCTGATTGAAAGCCTGACGACCCTGATCGTCGACCTGCCCACCATCCGCCCGCATACGCTGGCCATGCACACCATGCGCAAACAGACCCTGGTGATTGTGCGCCTGCGTTGCAGCGACGGTATCGAAGGTGTCGGTGAAGCCACTACCATCGGCGGCCTGGCCTACGGTTACGAAAGCCCGGAAAGCATCAAGGCCAATATCGATGCGCATCTGGCACCGATGCTGGTGGGCAAGCCCGCGGCCAATATCAACGCCGCCATGCACAGCCTGGACAAGATTGCCAAGGGCAATACCTTTGCCAAATCGGGTATCGAAAGCGCGCTGCTCGACGCCCAGGGCAAGCGCCTGGGGCTGGCGGTCAGCGAGTTGCTGGGCGGGCGCGTGCGCGACAGTCTGGAAGTGGCCTGGACCCTGGCCAGCGGTGACACTGCCCGTGACATTGCCGAAGCCGAGCAGATGCTCGACCTGCGACGCCACCGCATCTTCAAATTGAAGATCGGTGCCAACCCGCTGGAGCAGGACCTCAAACATGTGCTGGCGATCAAAAAGGCCCTGGGTGAGCGCGCCAGTGTGCGGGTTGACGTCAACCAGTATTGGGACGAGTCCCAGGCCATTCGTGGTTGCCAGGTGCTGGGTGACCACGGTATCGACCTGATCGAACAGCCGATTTCCCGGGCTAATCGTTCAGGGCAGGTGCGTCTGAATCTGCGCAGCCCGGCGCCGATCATGGCCGACGAATCCATCGAAAGTGTCGAGGACGCCTTCAGTCTGGCGGCGGACGGTGCGGCCAGTGTATTTGCCCTCAAGATCGCGAAAAACGGCGGGCCCCGTGCGGTGCTGCGCACTGCTCATATCGCCGAGGCCGCCGGTATCGCCCTGTATGGCGGCACCATGCTTGAAGGCTCGGTGGGCACCCTGGCCTCGGCCCATGTTTTCCTCACCCTCAAGCAACTGACCTGGGGCACCGAGCTGTTCGGACCACTGCTGCTGACCGAAGACATCGTCACCGAGGCGCCGCAGTACCGTGATTTTGAGCTGCATATCCCGCGCACTCCAGGCCTGGGCCTGACGCTGGACGAAGAGCGCCTGGCCCGTTTTAGCCGCTGACACTCTGAAAAACCCCTGTGGCAGCGGGCTTGCTCGCGATGCAGACGACTCGGTGCATCCGCGCTGATGCTATCGCGAGCAAGCCCGCTCCCACAGCTACTTCCCCTGTTTCTTCAAGGAGAGCCCCATGCTTTTCCACGTAAAAATGACCGTAAATCTGCCCCTGGACATGGACCCGACCAAGGCCGCAAAACTCAAAGCCGACGAAAAGCAACTGGCTCAACGGCTGCAGCAGGAAGGCACCTGGCGCCATCTGTGGCGCATCGCCGGGCACTACGCCAACTACAGCGTGTTCGACGTGGCCAGTGTCGAAGAACTGCATGACACCCTGCTGCAATTGCCGCTCTTTCCCTACATGGATATCGAGATTGAAGGGCTGTGCCGCCACCCGTCCTCGATCCACAGCGACGACCGCTAACGCTTTCTATCCCTTGCACAAGAACAAGATGAGGTGAGCCCCATGACCGTGAAAATTTCCCACACCGAAGTCATCCAGCGCTTCTTCAAGGAAGCCGCAGGTTTTTCCAGCGATAACGGCAGCCCGCGCCTGAAAAGCATCATCCTGCGCATCTTGCAGGACAGCGCCAGAATCATCGAAGACCTGGACATCACTGAAGATGAATTCTGGAAGTCCGTGGACTATCTCAACCGCCTGGGCGGCCGCTCGGAAGCCGGGCTGCTGGTGGCCGGGCTGGGCATCGAGCATTTTATCGACCTGTTGCAGGACGCCAAGGACGAGCAGGCAGGTCAGACCGGCGGCACCCCGCGTACCATCGAAGGCCCGCTGTATGTGGCCGGTGCCCCGGTGTACGAAGGGTTGGCACGGATGGACGACGGCAGCGAGGAGGGTGTTGCCACCGTGATGTTCCTCGAAGGGCAGGTGTTCGATCTTTCGGGCCAACCGCTGGCCGGTGCCACGGTTGATCTATGGCACGCCAACACCAAGGGTACCTACTCGTTCTTTGACCAGAGCCAGTCCGAGTACAATCTGCGCCGACGTATCATCACCGATGCCCAGGGCCGCTACCGTGCCCGCAGCATCGTGCCCTCGGGCTATGGCTGCGACCCGCAGGGGCCGACCCAGGAATGCCTTGACCAACTGGGCCGTCACGGCCAGCGTCCGGCCCATGTGCACTTCTTTATCTCGGCTCCCGGTCACCGTCACCTGACCACCCAGATCAACCTGTCCGGGGACAAGTACCTGTGGGACGACTTTGCCTATGCCACCCGCGACGGCCTGGTGGGTGAAGTGCAGTTTCGCGACGACGGTGCCCGTGGTGTTGCCGGGCGATATGCCGAGTTGAGGTTTGACTTCCAGTTGCAACAGGCCGTCGCGCCTGCTGCCGAACAGCGCAGCCATCGCCCGCGAGCCTTGCAGCAGGTTTGACAGCAGGCTGCAGCGCGGCCTGAGAACCCGTGCCGGTCTGCAAGTGTTTGCCCGGCAACAGTGGTCCGACAGACTGTTGGCAAACAGGCAGCTCTGGGAACCGTGCCACAGCGCTGCCCGCCGGCGCCACTGGCTCAAAGGGCTGCGGCATGGTCTGTGCAAAGCTCCTGGAAATACCCTTCAGGAACACTGTCATGCCTGCAGCCACCTCGCGCAAACCGCACTTTTTCCCTACACGCTTCTGGCAGGCCATGGCGCTGGCGGTGGTCAGCGTCGGGCTGGGCACACTGGCCCATGCCGACGACAACGATGTGCCTTCCCTGGCCGGCAAACGCATTGCCATCAGCATGACCGGCACCAGTCACTACTTTGATGTCAAAGCCTTCGACGCCCAGGTTGCCGAAGTCAGGCGCCTGGGCGGCACACCGATCACCCTGGATGCTGGGCGCAACGATAAAAACCTGGTGACCCAACTGCAAACCGTGGCCACCCAGAAACCCGATGCGGTGATCCAGACCCTGGGCACCCTGAGCGTGATCGATCCCTGGCTCAAGCGTATCAGCAAGGCCGGCATTCCTCTGTTTACGATTGATGCGCCGTCGCAATACAGCCTCAATAACACCACATCGGACAACGTCGCCACCGGCAAGCATCTGGCCGACCAGTTGGTAGCCGACAGTGGCGCCAAGGGCAATATTCTGGTGTTCAACGGCTTTTACGGGGTGCCGGTGTGTGCGATCCGCTATGACCAGCTCAAACTGGCGCTCAAGGATCATCCCGAGCTGAAAATCATTGATCCCGAACTGCGTGATGTGATCCCCAATACCGTGCAGGACGCCTACAGTCAGGTCAGTGCACTGCTCAACAAATACCCCAAGGGCAGCGTAACCGCGATCTGGTCTGCCTGGGATATTCCGCAATTGGGCGCGAGCAAGGCGTTGGTGGATGCCGGGCGTACGGAGATCAAGACCTATGGCGTCGATGGCACGCCCGAAGTGCTGGAGTTGCTCAAACGCAGCGACTCGCCGGTCGGTGCGGTGATAGCCCAGCAACCGGCTTTGATCGGCAAAACCGCTGTGCAAAACGTGGCGCGCTATCTGGCCGGGCAACATGACCTGCCCAGGGAAACCCAGGTGCCGACCCTGCTGACTACTGCTGCGAACCTTGAGCAGGTGCAAAAGCTGCGAGGCGATCAGTGACGTCTCCCGCCCTGCATTTGCAGGGCATCACCAAGTCTTTCGGGGCCACCCGGGCGCTGGATGGCGTTGATCTGCGCGTCGAGCAAGGCTCCATTCACGGGCTGGTCGGTGAAAACGGTGCCGGTAAATCAACCCTGATCAAAGTGCTGGCAGGTATCCATCGGGCCGACAGTGGCACCCTGGCAGTGGACGGGCAGTCTTTTGCGGCGTTGAGCCCGCGGCAGATTGAGGCGCTGGGCGTGCATTTCATTCACCAGGAGCGCTTGTTGCCCGCCAGTTTTACCGTAGGTGAAGCGCTGTTCTTCGGCCGCGAACTCAGGTGCGGGCCTTTTATCCGCCGGCGTGCCCAGGACCGCGAGGCCGCACGGTTGTTGCGTGAGTATTTCGACCTGGAGTTCCCCGCCGGGGCGCTGGTCAGCGAGCTGGACAGCGCCCGGCGACAGATTCTGCAAATTACCCGGGCCTTGCTGGCCAAGCCGAAAGTCCTGGTGTTCGACGAGCCCAGCGTGTCACTGGTCAAGCGCGAGGTTGACCAGTTGCTGGCCATTATCCGCCGTCTGCGCGATCAGGGTCTGACGATTGTGTACATCTCCCATTATCTGCAAGAAATCCAAAGCCTGTGCGACCGGGTCACCGTGTTGCGCAATGGTCGTGCCGTGGCGGTGGTGGATCCGCGCAGTACTTCGACGGCACAGATTGCCCGGTTGATGGTCAATCGCGAGGTCGGCGAGATGTACCCCAAGGCCGTGGTAACGCCGGGTGAGGTGGTGCTCGAACTGAAGGGGCTCAGTGCTGGTCTGGCGTATCGCGATATCCACTTGAGCCTGCGCAAAGGTGAAGTGTTGGGGCTGACCGGGCTGGTGGGTTCTGGTGCCAAGGAACTGCTCAAGACTTTGTTTGGCCTGGTGCAGCCCGAGCAGGGCAGCGTGCATTTGCAGGGACGCCTTACGCGCCTCAAGTCGCCCCGCGATGCGGTGCGCAAAGGTATCGCTCTGGTGCCCGAAGAACGCCGCAGCCACGGGGTTGCACCACTGCTTTCGGTCCTGGAAAACCTGACCCTGGCCGGGTTGTCGCGCTTTAGTCGCTGGGGGCTGTTGAGTTCTGCGGCACAGGTTCGGGAAAGCGATCGGCTGATTGCCGAACTGGGGATCAAGACCGCCGGACATGACGCCAGGGTCTCGCAGTTGAGTGGCGGCAATCAGCAAAAAGTCGCGCTGGGTAAATGGCTAGGGAAGGGCTGTGCGGTGTATCTGCTCGACGAACCCAGTGTCGGTATCGATATCGGCGCCAAGGTCGAGATCTATCGCCTGATCGGCCGCTTGGCCAAGCAAGGTGCGGCGGTGCTGGTGCTGTCTTCTGATTTACCGGAGCTGATTGGCATTAGTGACCGGATTCTGGTCATGCACCGTGGTGCGCTGGCCGGTGAATTCGATGCCCGCGAGGTCGACAGCGATCGTTTGCTGGCCTGTGCCACGGGGGCGCGGGAATTAGCCACTGTGGCCCTTGAATGCGAGCAGGAGCCTGCACATGCCTTCGTCTGAAATCCTCGTCCAACCGCTGGCCCGACGGCTTGGCTTGCTGCTTCTGAGGCGCGGCTCACTGCTGGCGCTTTTGCTGATTCTGGCGGTGTTCGCCGTGAGTGCGCCAAACTTCCTCAGCCCGGGCAATATCGCCAACGTGTTTGCCCAGTCGGCGATCCTCGGCATTCTCGCCTTCGGCCTTACCTGTGTGGTGATTGGTGGTGGTTCCAATGTGGTTTCGGGTGGCCTTGACCTGTCGCTGGCGGCCAATCTGGGCCTCTGTGCAGCGGTCTACAGCAGCCTGAACAATGCGGGGCTGAACGCCGCGCAAGCAATTGGCCTGACCTTGCTCTGCGGGCTGGCGGTGGGTGCCCTGAACGGTTTTACCGTAGTGGTGCTGCGTCTGCCGCCGCTGCTCGCCACCCTGGCGAGCATGAACCTGATTGCCGGGCTGGAGCTGGTGCTGACCCAAAACAGCGTACTGCCCACCGACTCGGCCTTGCTCGACATCCTGGCCACTGGTGAATGGCTGCGGGTACCCGTACTGGCCTGGGTGTTGCTGGGGGTTGCCTTGCTGCTGGGCTTGTTGATTCAGCACAGCCCTTATGGCTTGCGCCTGTATGCGGTGGGCGAATACCCCCAGGCGGCGCGGGCGGCCGGGCTGGGCGTAGGCCGCTATGTGTTTTCCAGCTACCTGATTGCCGGGCTGTGTGCAGCGGTTGCAGCATTTTGTTCGGCGGCATTTTTCAGCGGCAGCACCACCGGTTCCGGGGACATGCTGCTGTCGGTAGTGGCCATTGCTTTTCTCGGTGTGGTGTTCTCCCGGCGGCTGGTGGCGAATATCCCCGGCACCTTGTTGGCAACGTTGCTGCTGGGTTTCTTGATTAACGGTTTCCAACTGCTGAACATCGCCAGCTTCTGGGTCAACGGTGTGCAGGGGGTGCTGATTCTATTGGTGGTGGCCATGTCCAGTGCCTTGCGCAAAGAGGAGGGTGGACAATGACTACGCTCGCTGCAACGCCGGTATCCGCGGTGCTTATATCCCGCCTGCTGCGCGGTATTCTGCCGCTCTTGATCGTTGTGATCGTGGTGTTTTTCGCTGTGGCTGCGCCGGGATTTTTGACCCTGGGCAATTTGAGCAGCCTGCTGCTGAACAACTTCGTGCTGTTGGCGATTGTCGCCATTGGCATGACCTGGGCTGTGGCGGCAGGGGGGATCGACCTGTCGGTGGGCACCGCGGTGGATTTCGCCAGCCTGGCCTTTGTCGTGCTGTTAAATGGCGGTCATGGCCTGCCCGTTGCCATCTCCGGCGCCCTGCTGGCCGGGGCGCTGGTGGGTGGTTTTAATGCGGGGCTGATCGCGGGTCTTGGCATCACGCCATTTCTGGCGACACTGGGCACCTTGTTTATCGGCACCAGTATTCAGCAGTTGCTGTCCGAGGGTGGGCAGCCGATCTATATCGCGCAGAACCTGTTGCCGGGGCTTAGCGCGATGTCATGGTTGGGTGTGCCCTTGCCTTTGTGGCTGGTGCTGGGTGTGGCGACGGTATACGGGGTGATTCTGGCCCGAGGGCGGTTGGGGCGAGAAATTCTCGCGGTTGGCACTCAGGTGCAACTGGCGCGATATTCGGGCCTGTCGATCCGCCAGATCAGCCTCAAGGTGTTTATTGCCAGCGCGCTGGCCTGTGCCGTGGCCGGGATTGTGCTCAGTTCCACGGTCAATGCTTATGTACCGATGTCGGGCAATGCGTTTTTGATCAATGCCATCGGTGCAGTGTTTATGGGCACTACCTTGAGTCGCAACGGACGCGCCAACATCCCCGGCACGCTGCTGGGGGTGTTGTTTATCAATGTGATTGCCAATGGGTTGCTGTTGATCGGCTGGAATTTCTATTGGCAACAGGTGGCGACCGGGGCGCTGATTTTGCTGGTGCTGGCGTTCAGTTTTGGCAGTCGGCGATTGCAGGCGCAGCAGTAAGCCTGAAGGGGCTGGTTTGCCTGCGGTGGCAGCCCTGTGCTGGTGCGAATGCCCCGCGCTGTCTGCATCGCGAGGCCCGCGGCCACACCGCTGACTAGCCTGCTTTGAGGCTATTGCCGATCTGCCAAACATACAGCGGCGCAGTACCGTTAACCGCCCAGTCCCCGACAATCCGCGCCTTGTAGATCCACGGGTTGTGGGAGGCCGCAGTGCGAGCATTGCGCCAGTGGCGATCCAGCGCCTTGCTGACGCTGACCCCGGAGGCTCCCAGCGCATTGAACAGATCGCTGGTGGCCCGCAGAATCAATTCCGACACCACCACCTGGGCTTTGGAAGTCTCGATTTCGGCGTCGATATTGGCCAGGCGCTCGGCCTCAATATCCTCGGCCAGGCGTGCGACATAGGCCCTCTGCAGCGGTTCGGCCGAGCGTAGGGTCAGCGCCTCGGCTGCGTAGACCTGAGCCGATATCTGCCCGACCACTTGCAGGATTTGCGCATCGCCACTGGCGGTCTCGGCATTGCCGTGGCTGAACACCCGCTTGCGTTCACGCACTTCTTGCGCAATATCGCGCTCCACCGCACGACCAATACCCGCGAGTACGGCCAGCAGCACCAGTTGGTAAAAAGCGGTCTGGTATTTGAAGCGTGTTTCGAAGGGGATTACGTGTTCGGCGCTCAGCGGCACGTCGACATACACCGAGGTGCCGCTGCCCGTGGTGCGCTGGCCAAAGCCGTCCCAGTCATCGCTCTGGGTGACGCCGGGGTGATGGGCATGCACCAGGGCAATCACATCGGCGCCGTTGTCCGAACGCTGGGCATAGACATCTATCCAGTCGGCAAAGAGGCTGCCGGTACTGTAGTACTTGGCGCCGTTGAGGAGGTACTTGTCGCCGTGGGGGGTGATCCTGGTGAGGATTTCCCCCAGTTTTACCGCGCCCACTTCAGTCCAGCCATTGCCCACCAGCTCGCCCGCCACAAAACGTGCGAACCATGCCCCGCGTTCCGGGCTTGGCGAAGCGTTGAGACGGTCTTCGACAAAGGCAAAATGGCCGCGCAGGGCTTGCGGGATATTGGAGTCGGCCTCGGCCAGCTCGATCAGTAACTGGAACAATTGGCCGATGGACGCTCCGGAGCCGCCGTATTCAACCGGCACCCGCACTGCGCCAAAACCTGCCTGCTTGAGCCAGCGGATAGGTTCATGGGGCAACTCGCGGGCCTGTTCGCGTTCAAGCGTGCCGGCGGCGATTTTGCGAAACAGCGGGCGAAAACGATTGGCCAGGGTCTCGTAGTCGGTGCCCACGGACAGAGGTGATGCGGTCATGGCAGTTCTCCTGAAATGGAAGGTTCCTGTCGTGGGGGGTTGCAGGGTTTGTGCCGCAGGCGACGAGCCCGCAAAACCGGGAGTCAGGCCTTGGCAACTGACTGCTGAGCAACAGTTAACAATCAGGTTGTACGCAAATCGCACAGCAATGAGCACCAAGAATCCTTGCGCGGGCAAGCAGGCTCGTACTCGCAAGGAAGGGGCATGTCCGGCACGGCCTGTGCAATAGCGCTTTCAAAAGCCTTGCCGTGGAGTAATTGGATGTCCCGTGAAATCCGTCTCAATGCCTTCGATATGAACTGTGTCGGTCATCAATCCCCGGGCTTGTGGGCCCACCCCCGTGATCGCTCGTGGCAGTACAAGGACCTTGAATACTGGACAGACCTGGCCAGGATCCTTGAGCGTGGCAAGTTCGACGGACTGTTTATCGCCGATGTGCTGGGAATCTATGACGTGTATCGCGGCAATGGCGATGCGGCGATCCGCCAGGGCGTGCAGGTGCCGGTCAATGACCCGCTGCAACTGATCCCGCCGATGGCGCTGGTGACCGAGCACCTGGGGTTTGGCCTGACCGCCTCATTGTCGTTTGAGCATCCGTATCCGTTCGCTCGTCGGCTGTCGACCCTTGACCATCTGACCAAAGGCCGTGCAGGGTGGAATATTGTCACTTCGTATCTGGAAAGCGGCGCCAGGAACATCGGGCAGCAAGCGCTGACCGAGCACGATGCGCGCTATGACTATGCCCAGGAATATCTGGAAGTTTGCTACAAGCTCTGGGAAGGCAGCTGGGAAGAGGGCGCCATCCTGCGCGACCGCGAGCGACGGGTGTTCAGCGACCCGGGCAAAATTCATGAAATCCACCACTACGGCAAACATTTCCAGGTGCCGGGCATTCACCTCTGTGAACCCTCGCCGCAGCGCACTCCGGTGCTCTATCAGGCAGGGGCTTCCGGCCGGGGCAAGCAGTTTGCCGCCGAGCAGGCCGAGTGCGTATTTGTCGCGGCGCCGTCCAAGGTGCTGTTGAAAAAAACCGTCGCCGATATCCGCCGCAGTGCGGCCGAAGCCGGGCGAGACCCTGCCAAAATCCTGATTTTCAATCTGCAGACAGTGATCCTCGGCGAGACCGATGCCCTGGCCAAGGCCAAGTTCGAAGAATACAAAAGCTACGTCAGCTACGAAGGCGCAATGGCCCTGATCAGCGGCTGGACCGGCATTGATTTCAGTCAGTTCAAGCCTGACGAGCCGCTCAAACATGTGCACACCAATGCCATTCAGTCGGCGGTCGAGACCTTTTCCACGGCGGACCCCAACACTGTCTGGACCCCCAATGCCCTGGCCGACTGGGTGGGCATCGGCGGCTTTGGCCCGCTGTTTGTCGGCGGCCCGGAAACCGTGGCTGACCTGCTCGAAGAATGGGTGGCCGAGACCGATGTGGACGGTTTCAACCTGGCTTACGCCATCACCCACGAGACCTTTATCGACGCCGTCGAGCTGTTGGTACCCGAACTGCAAAAGCGCGGCGTGTACAAGAAGGACTACGCGCCGGGCACCCTGCGCGAGAAGCTGTTTGGCGAAGGTCCGCGTCTGGCACACGGGCATCCGGGGGCGGGCTACCGCAACCTGGGCGAACTCAACCGCAGCCGCGCAACAGAGCCTGCTTGAAACCAGGGGCTGGACACAGGCAGGGTCAGTGACTGACTCTGCGTTCAGCGCTCAATAAATCCAGGAACGAGTGAATGACCTCAAGTGATGTGCCAAGCGGACAGGCAACCCCTGCCATCCGCACGGCCGATATTCTGATTGTTGGCGGTGGCCTGAGCGGTACCTTGCTGGCCATGCAACTGCTGCGCTTGCCGGGTGCCCGGCATATCGTGGTGCTGGAACCCCGGGCCGAACTGGGGCGGGGCGAGGCCTACAGCGCCACCGAGCTGGGCCATACCCTTAACGGCAATGCCGCGCGCATGAGCGTCGAACCGGATGATGCCGACGACCTGACCCGCTGGCTGCAGGCTTATATCGCCGGGGGTGGCTGGCCCGAGTCCGGGGTGCAGCAGGTGCCGGTTGCCGAGCTGTTCCCGCCGCGAGGGCTGTTTGGTGTGTATGCCCGCCAGCGTCTGGCCGAAGCACAGGCCATCGGCGCAGCGCAGGGCTCAAGCCTGACCCATGTGCGTGATGAAGTGATCGATCTGCAAACCCCGGGGCAGGGTGTTATCGCCACACTCAAGGACGGTAGCCAGTGGCAGGCCGGTGTTGCGGTCCTGGCCAACGGCATGTTCCCGGCGGCCCGCACGGCGCAGCGCCAGTCCAGTGGCCTCAACGCGGCAGCGCTGGACCCTTGGGATGTCCAGGCTTTGCGTGCGCTGCCGGTGGATGCCCGGGTACTGATTATCGGCTCGGGGCTGACCATGGTGGATGCCCTTGAGTCCCTGAACCAGGCGGGACACCGAGGGCCGATCGAGGTTTTTTCCCGGCATGGCCTGTTGCCCCATGTGCGACGCCAGCCGCCGGTATGGGAAGATTTTCTCAGCCTGGCCCCGGACCTTCGCAGTCCTTTGCAGCTGCTGCGTGAACTGCGCCGCCAATGTGCCCTGGCCCAGTCCCTCGGGATCGACTGGCAGGCACCGCTGGACACCGTGCGCGTGCATATCGCCAGGCTCTGGAGTCAGGCCGATGATACCCAGCGCCGTCAGTTTGTACGCCATGTGCGGCCCTGGTGGGAGAGCCATCATCACCGTTCGCCGCCTCAGGGTGATGCCTTGTTGCAGCGTCTGCTCGAGGAAGGGCGGCTGACCATCCATGCGGCGTCGCTGCAAGGGGTTGATAGCTCAGGGCCACGGATCCGGCTGCGTTATCGCGGGCAATCCGAAGCGGTATGGATTGAGGGTGATGGCCTGATCAACTCCACCGGCATCGAGTACGACTGGCGCCGGGTGGATAAACCCTTGCCACGCCAGCTGTTGCAGCGCGGGTTGATACGGCCCGGCAATCTGGGGCTGGGCATTGCCGCCGATGCGGGCGGGGCGGTTTTGAATGCGCAGGCCGAGCCCGTACAGCGGTTGTTTGCGATGGGCCCGCCATTGCGCGGCATGTGGTGGGAAAGTACCGCGGTAACCGATGTTGCCTTGCAGGCCAAGGCATTGGCTGAGCGATTGGCGTCGCTGTAATACCCCCCCGACCTTCTCCCGCAGTCAGGGGGTTGGGGGGGCTTTTGTTTGAAATGACTTAATTGCCCTCAAAGCGAGCCGCCCGTTTTTCGATAAACGCCTGCATGCCTTCTTTTTGATCCCTGGAGGCAAACAGCAGTGCATTGGCTTTGCGCTCCAGCGCCAGGCCCGTTTCCAGTGGCCCGTCAACTCCGGCCAAAATCACTTCTTTGATCTGTTCTGCTGCCAGCGGCGGCATGGCGGCGATCAGTTGCGCCATCTCCAGGGCATAGGCCTGGACCTCGGCATCGTCCACAACGTTGCTCACCAGCCCCGAAATCCAGGCCTCTTCAGCGGTAATCGGCTGCCCGGTCAGGGCCATGCGCATCGCCTTGGCCTTGCCGACCGCCCGCACCAGCCGTTGAGTACCGCCGATACCCGGCATGATGCCGATGCGAATTTCCGGCTGGCAAAATTTGGCGCTGCGCCCCGCCACAATGATGTCCGCCAGCATCGCCAGTTCGCAGCCACCGCCATAGGCATAGCCGCACACCGCCGCAATCACCGGCTTGGGGCAATGCTGGATGGGTGCCCACAGCCGTTCGGTATGACGCTGGTAAATATCGATCGGGCCGACCCCGGCCATGCTGTTGATATCGCCACCGGCGGCAAACACGTTGTCGCCACCGGTCAACAGGATGCAGCGCACGTTCGGGTTCTCGGCCAGCTCGGTGAAGTGACGCGACAGCAGCGCTTGCAGCTCAAGGCTCAGGGCGTTGGTGGCCTGGGGGCGGTTAAGACGCAGCAGGGCCACGCCCGGGCTCGGGAATTCAAGTAGTACCGGCGCGGCAGATGGATCTGTCATGGGGTTCCTCATTGACGGGGGCTGTCACCACAGCATGCGCTGGATTGTTGCGTTCACCCGGTCGTGATTCATCGTCCGTTCAGACGACGAGCAGCCCCCGGATTGCCCCTAGAGTGGCTCCATCAGTAGAAAAGGAGCATGTCATGGGTCAACTCTCAGGGCTGGATTACAGCGCCAAGGTGGTGCTGGTCACCGGCGGCACCAAAGGCATCGGCGCCGGAATCGCCCGCAGCTTTCTGCAAGCCGGGGCACGGGTGATCGTATGTGGCAGGACAACCCCCGAGGTGTTGCCGCGGGCGGGGTCGGCACAGGCGGTGTTCATGGCCTGCGATGTGCGCGACCCGGACTCGCTCCAGGCACTGTTCGAAGGCATTCGCGCCGATTTCGGCCGCCTCGATGTGCTCATCAACAATGCCGGCGGCAGCCCGCCGGCCGATGCGGCCAGTGTCTCGCCGCGTTTTCACGAAAGCATTATCCGTCTCAACCTGATCGCCCCGCTGAACGTTGCCCAGCAGGCCAATGCCCTGATGCAGCAACAGGACGAGGGTGGCTGCATCGTATTTATCGGCAGTATCAGTGCCTTGCGCGCATCGCCGGGCACCGCCGCGTATGGCGCGGCGAAGGCCGGGGTGCTGGCTTTGGTGCAGTCGTTGGCCGTGGAGTGGGCACCCAGGGTGCGGGTAGTGGCGGTCAGTCCGGGGCTGGTACGCACCGAGCAGGCTCACCTGCATTTTGGTGACGAACAAGGCATCGCAGCGGTCAGCGCCGGGATCCCGGCCGGGCGCATGGCGCTGCCCGAAGACATCGGTAACGCCTGCCTGTTTATCGCATCACCCCTGGCCGGCTATGCCAGCGGCTGCAACCTGTTGTTGCACGGCGGCGGCGAACGCCCGGCTTTTTTGAGCGCTGCGCACTGACGACCTTCAGCGGCGACCACCCGGTTGCTGCACTTGACACGCAGGAGACGAACTTGGCTGATTCTCAATTGCTAACCGACGTGCGCGCCCTGGTGGGGCGTGAATATGGTCGCGTCTACGCCTGGGACGAAGTCAACGCCCCGATGATCCGCCAGTGGTGCGAGATCATGGGCGTCGACAACCCGCTTTACACCGACCCGGCCTTTGCCGCCAACAGCGCCCAGGACGGGCTGGTGGCGCCGCCTGCGATGTTGCAGGTGTGGTGCATGGAAGGTTTTCACATGAACAACTATGCGCCCGGCTCGACCACCGAAAACCCCTATGAAGTGCTCAAGCTGATTGAGTCCTACGGTTATCCGTCGGTGGTCGCGGTCAACTCCGAACTGACCTTCGAGCGCAACCTGCGTCCGGGTGAAAAGCTCTACTACACCACGCGGCTTGACTCGGTGGGCGACGAAAAAACCACCGGTCTGGGCACCGGCTTCTTTGTCACCCTGGTGATGGACTACTTCGTTGAACACAAAAGTGGCGACGAGGCCGTTGGCCAGTTGCTGTTTCGCGTATTCAAGTTTCGCCCGGCCAACAACCATGCGGTCGAGGCCGCTCCGGCCAAGGCCGAAGCGGCTGCGGTGGTCAAACGGCCGAAGCCGGGCATGAGCGATGACACGCGGTTTTTCTGGGAAGGCTGTGACGCCGGCAAGCTGCTGATCCAGCGCTGCACCCAGTGCCAGACCTTGCGTCATCCGCCGGCGCCGGTGTGCATCGAATGCCACTCGTTTGATTGGGACAGTGTGCAGGCCAGCGGCCGCGCCAGCCTGTATTCGTTTGTAATCATGCATTACCCCGAAGTTGCCCCGTTCGACCATCCCAACCCGATCGGCCTGATCGAACTGGAGGAGGGCGTGCGTCTGGTGGCGGGGCTTGCAGGCGCCAAGCGCGAGGACCTGCGTATTGGCCAGCCCTTGCAGCTTGAGTTCCAGACCTTCGATGGCGAGTTGACCTTGCCGCTATTCCGACCTGTGGTCGAGTAAAGGAGCCAGCATGGATTTCGACATTAGCGAAGACCAGGGCGCCATCGCCGAAATGGCCGGCAGCGTGTTTGCTGACTATTGCAGCGATGACCGCCTGCGCCAGTTCGATACCAGTGAGCAGGCCTATATGCAGCCGCTGTGGGAACTGTGCGTGGAAACCGGCCTGCAAGCCCTGGCCATCCCTGAAGCACAGGGTGGCAGCGGCCTGGGCATGACCGAATTGATGCTGGTGTTACAGGCTCAGGGCCGTGCGTTGGGGCAGGTGCCGCTGTGGCGCCATCAACTGGCGGCTGCCACTGTCGCGCAGTTTGCCGATCCGTCATTGCAGGCGTGGGCTGAGGAGGCCGCCGCGGGCAGGGCGTTGCTGACCCTGGATTTGAGCGGCCTGTTCAACGCCCATGGCATTCAATTGCACGGGGTAGAGACTGACGGTGGCTGGCGTGTCAAAGGCCGGGTGGGCGCTCTGGCGCTGGCCGAGCAATCGCAGGCGGCGTTGCTGCTGGTCAGTGTTGACGGGCAGCCGCGGTTGGCGCTGGTCGAGCTGGGCGACAAGGCGATCACTCACGTGCCCGGGCGCATGACCCATGGTGAGGCCATTGCCGATGTACATATCGACGGGCTGCTGATCCGCGCCGAGTGCCTGCTCCCGCCAGCCGCGCTGGACTGGCTGGAGCCGCGCAGCATCGCCGCACTGGCGGCGCTGCAGCTGGGCGTCAGTGCCGAGCAGATCCGCCGCACCGTGGAATACGTCACCGAGCGGCGTCAGTTCGAACGCAGCATTGGCAGTTTTCAGGCGGTGCAAATGAGCATGGCCAACGCCCATATCGCCCTCGAAGCGCTGCGCAGCACCCTGTGGCAATTGTGCTACCGCCTGGACGCCGGTTTGCCGGCGCCCAGCGAAGCACTGGCCACGGCCTGGCAGGCCTGTGAAGCGGGGCATCTGATTGGGCACAACGCCCAGCACGTACATGGCGGCATAGGTGTCGACCTGACCTACCCGATACACCGCTTCCTCTACTGGAGCCGCGCCCTGGGTTGTGCCCTGGGTGGATCGGCAGCATGCCTTGAACGCCTCGGCGACTGGCTGAGCCATAACGACAAGCTGGGATGGAAATATGACCTTGCAGAACACCAAGCGCTTTGACGACGTGCGCCCCGGCGAAACCCTGCCGGAACTGGCGATCCCGATCACCGTGGGCCTGATCGCCGGTGGTGCCATCGCCACCCGCGACTACTTCCCCGGCCACCATGATGTAGAGGCGGCGCGGGAGTTGGGCTCGCCACATATCTTCATGAATATCCTCACCACCAACGGCCTGGTGCAACGCTATATCGAAGACTGGGCCGGCCCCGGGGCGCGTTTTGCCTCGCTGAAGATCAAGCTTGGCGCGCCGAATTATCCCGGCGACAGCATGACCTTCAATGGCGCGGTCACCCGTCAGGATGCCACTACCCGCACGGTGGAAATCACCCTCAGCGGCAAAAATTCCATGGGTAACCACGTGACCGGTACGGTCGCGCTGGTTCTGCCCTGATCGCGGAGACAGTACTCATGACGCAATCGTCACTTTCCGGCAGCGCGGCCATTGTTGGCCTGGGCGCGACCGAATTTTCGAAAAACTCCGGGCGCACCGAACTGCGTCTGGCGCTGGAGGCCACTCTGGCTGCGTTGAAAGACGCCGGTATTGACCCTTCCGAGGTCGAGGGCTTCAGCTCGTACTCGGTGGATAAAGTGCCGGAATATGAAATCGCCCGGTTACTGGGGTGCAAGGACGTCAAGTTCTTCTCCCAGGTACCCCACGGCGGCGGTGCTGCCTGCGGGCCGATCATGCACGCAGCCATGGCCGTGGCCACCGGTGTGGCCAAAGTGGTGGTGGTGTACCGTGCCATGAACGAGCGCTCGTGGTATCGCTTCGGCAGCGGCAGCTACGGCTTTGCCTCGACCCCGACGTTCGAGAACGTCAACTACGGCTGGTATATGCCCCACGGCCTGCACACGCCGGCATCCTGGGTCGGGATGTTTGCCCAGCGCTACATGCATACCTACGGGGCCACCTCCGAAGACTTTGGCCGCGTAGCGGTAGCCGTACGGGATTTTGCCGCCACCAACCCCCAGGCGTTTTTCTACGGCAAGCCGATCACCCTGGAAGAACACCAGGCTTCGCGCTGGATCTGCGAGCCGCTGCACCTGCTCGATTGCTGCCAGGAATCCGACGGTGCCGTGGCGATGGTGATCACCTCGGCCGAGCGCGCCAGGGACTTGCGCCAGAAGCCGGTGATGATCAAGGCTGGTTCCCAGGGCATTACCTCGGGCCAGCAGATCATGACCTCGTTCTACCGCGACGACATCACCGGACTGCCGGAAATGGGCGTTGTCGCCAAAGAGCTGTATCGCCAGTCGGGACTTGGCCCCGAGGCGCTGCAAACGGCGATCATTTATGACCACTTCACCCCGTTTGTACTGCCGCAACTGGAAGAATTCGGCCTGTGCGAACGCGGCGAGGCCAAGGAGTTTATTCGCGCCGGGCACCATGCCCGTGGCGGCAAATTCCCGATCAATACCCATGGCGGGCAACTGGGCGAGGCTTATATCCACGGCATGAACGGCGTGGCCGAAGCGGTGCGGCAGGTGCGCGGCAGCTCGGTCAACCAGGTCGACAATGTCGAGAACGTACTGGTGACGGCCGGCACCGGTGTGCCAACCAGCGGCCTGATTCTGGGAGCAGCCTGAATGTTCGTCGACCTGACGCCAGAACAACATGCCCTGCGTTTGAAGGTGCGGGACTACTTCCAGAACCTGATGACCCCGCAGTTGCGTGAGCAATTGCGCGGCAAAGAGGGCGGCCAGCTGTACCGCGACACCATCCGCCAGATGGGCCGTGACGGCTGGCTGGCGGTGGGTTGGCCCAAGGAACACGGCGGCCAGGGCTATGGCCCTACCGAGCAGTTTATTTTCTTTGAAGAGGCCAATATCGCCGGTGCGCCGTTGCCGTTCGTAACCATCAGCACCGTGGGGCCGGCGTTGATGGCCCACGGCACTGAGCAGCAAAAGGCGCGGTTTTTGCCGGGTATCGCGGCAGGGGAAATCATCTTCGCCATCGGCTACTCCGAGCCGGATGCAGGCAGCGATCTGGCTGCGCTGAAAACCACGGCGCGCCTCGAAGGCGACGCGTTCGTGGTCAACGGCAACAAGCTCTGGACCTCGGGTGCTGAGTCGGCCGACTACATCTGGCTGGCGGCGCGCACCGATGCCGAGCGGCCGCGGCACAAAGGCGTGTCGATCCTGATTCTCGACACCCGCGCGCCGGGCTTTGCCAGCACAGTGATCCCGACCACCAGCATCCCGACGGCGGCCACCTACTACGACAACGTGCGGGTGCCCACCGACATGCTGGTGGGCGAGTTGAATGGGGGCTGGAAACTCATCACGGCACAACTTAACCACGAGCGTCTGGGCCTGGGCGCCTGGTCGGACAAGGTCGTGGGGCTGTTTGGCCGGGTCTTGAAGTGGGCCAATGCAGCCGATGAACGTGGCGTGCGTGCCACCGACAAGGCCTGGGTGCGTGCGGGACTGGCGCAGTGCTACGCGCGGCTGGAAGCCATGCGCCTGATCAACCTGCGCATTGCCGCTGACCTCGAGCGCGACCGCATGGACGTGGCGCTGGCGTCGACCACCAAGGTCTACGGCTCGGAGTCGGGGATCGAGATATTGCGAGTCCTGAGCAACATGGTCGGTGCCGCGGGCTTGATACGCAGCGGTTCACCGGCGGCGCTGCTGCACGGCGAACTGGAGTACGAAGTGCGTGCTTCAGTGACCCTGACCTTTGGCGGTGGCACCAATGAAATCCAGCGCGAGCTGATCGCCCAGTTCGGTTTGGGCATGCCGCGTACCCAGCGTTAAACATTGCCGAAAACCTGTAGCCGCTGGCGAGGTACGAGGCTGCGACAAGGGGCGCAGGCCCTGCAGATCACCGGGGCTGCTGCTCATCCCGTCGCAGCCTCGTACCTCGTCAGCGGCTACAAGAACCGAAAGGTGAAACAACATGAACGCGATTGACCAGTTCAGAGAACAGACCCGCAGCTGGCTTGAGGCCAATTGCCCGCCATCGCAACGCAAGGCCATCCCTGAAGGCGAAATGGTGTGGGGGGCCCGCAAGATGGAGTTCCCCAGTGAAGATGCGCAATTGTGGTTCGAGCGCATGCGCGACAAAGGCTGGTTCTGCCCCGAGTGGCCCGTTGAATACGGTGGCGCCGGGCTGAGTGCGGAGTACAACGTCGTGCTCGAAAGCGAGCTGCGCCGCCTCAAATGCCGCCCGCCGCAAATCAACCTGGGCATCTGGATGCTGGGCCCGGTGCTGCTGGAGTTCGGTACCGAAGAGCAGAAAAAACAGCTGCTGACACCCATGACCCGTGGAGAGGTGCGCTGGTGCCAGGGCTTCTCCGAGCCCAATGCCGGTTCTGATCTGGCCAGCCTGAAAACATCGGCCCGGGATGCCGGCGATCACTTTGTGGTCGATGGCAGCAAAATCTGGACCTCCTACGGCGACAAGTCGGACTGGATGTACGCTCTGGTGCGCACCGATGCCAAGGCCAGCAAGCACACGGGCATCAGCCTGATCGTACTGGACATGAAGAGCCCCGGAGTCAGCGTTGCGCCGATTGATTTGATCAGCGGCAAGTCGGCGTTCTGTCAGGTATTTTTCGATGGCGTCAAAGTTCCGAAAAGCCAGTTGATCGGCCCGCTGCACGGCGGCTGGAACCTGGCCAAGCGTCTGTTGCAACACGAACGCAAGGCCATGTCCAAGTTCGGCGAATTCAGCTTGCCGACCCATTTTCATTTGTTGCCCCTGGTCAAACAGTACTTGCCCGAGGCCACCGGCCAGAGCGAGTCGGCACTGGTTGCACGAGCGGTGGCCACGGCCATGAACGAGCACAGCTACAACCTGACCGTGCAGCGCATGGGCGAAGCCGCCCGCGTCGGGCAGGACGTCAGCGGGCTGATGTCGATCATGAAGCTGGTGCACACCGAACAGGAGCGCGACAAGTTCGAAGTGCTGCTCGATGTCATGGGCTATCAGGGACTGGGCTGGGACCCGGATGCTTTCAGCCCCCAGCAACAGGCAATCACCCGCGGCTGGTTGAACAGCTTCGCCCTGACCATCTCTGGCGGCTCGTCGGAAGTGCAGCTCAACGTTATTGCCAAGCGGGTCCTGGGCCTGCCTGACGTGAAGTAAGGAAACTCACAATGAACCTGCTTTACAACGAAGATCAACGACTGCTGGCCGACAGCGCCGGCGAGTTTCTCGCCGCGCGCAGCCCGGTGTCCCGTCAGCGCGCCTTGCGGGATGAAGCGCAGGTGGACGGCTTTGACCCGCTACTGTGGCAAGACGCGGTGGCGTTGGGCTGGAGTGCAATTCCTTTCCCGGAAAACCTCGGCGGGCTGGATTTTGGCTGCATGGGCCTGGGGCCGATTTTTGAAGCCATCGGTTGTAATCTCAGTGCCACGCCGTTGCTTTCGAGTGTGGTGCTCAGCGGATCGCTGCTGCACCTGCAAGGCAATGCACAGCAGCAGGACCGCTGGCTGTCGGCGACCATCAGCGGGGGGCAGCGGGTGGCGCTGGCGCTGGACGAACAGCCACGGCACAACCCGGCGAAAGTGGCGTTGCAAGCTGTGGCCAATGGCGACGGCTACAGCCTGAGCGGAGATAAATATTTCGTTATCGACGGGGTGGGGGCCGACGCTTATCTGGTGGCGGCACGCACCGGCACGGCAGGCATCAGTCTGTTCCTGCTGCCGGCAGATGCCCCGGGCCTGACCGTCATCCCGTTGCCGCTGATTGACTCGCGCAACCATGCGCGCTTGCAGCTGGATCAGGTACAGGTCGGGGCTGATGCCTTGCTGGGTGCCGCCGGGTCTGCCATGCCGGCCTTGAATATCGCCCTGGATCGCGGCCGCGTGTGTCTGGCTGCCGAGATGCTGGGCATGTCTGAAAAGCTGTTTGAACTGACCCTCGACTACCTCAAGACCCGAGTGCAGTTTGATGTGGCGATAGGCACCTTCCAGTCCCTGCAACATCGCGCGGCGCAGTTGTATGTGGATCTGGCGCTGGCACGCAGCGCCGTGATGGCCGGTCTGGCGGCGCTGGACGACAGCAGCCTGAGCGAGGCCGAGCGTCAGCGCCTGGCCAGCCTGGCCAAGTGGAAGGCCGGGCAGACGGCGATCAAGGTGGCCAACGAGGCGGTGCAGATGCACGGCGGCATCGGTGTCACCGACGAGCTGGATGTGGGCCTGTTTCTCAAGCGTATCCGGGTGGCCCAGGCAACCCTTGGCGATGCCGATTATCACTGCGAGCGCTATGGAGCCCTGGAGCTGGCGCACGCTTGAGCCTGTAGCGGGCAGTTCGAGTCAGGAGAATAACAAGATGAAACTTGAACAATGGCAGAGCGCCTGGCAGCAACTGATTGGTGCCGGCTCGCCTTTTGAAGTACAGACACCCGCCGATGGCGGGCCGAAATTTTTTCGTCATACCGCCGCCAGCGTCTGGGCCGCGATTGATAGTGGGCGCATCCACGGTGACCGTGAATTTCTGGTGTGGGAGCAGCAGCGCCTGACATTCAGCCAGTTTTTCGATCAGGTGGATCGCCTGGCGGGGCAACTGGTCGAGACCTTTGGCTTGCGCAAGGGTGATCGCGTGGCCATTGCCATGCGCAATCAGCCCGCCTGGCTGGTGGCGTTTGCCGCCATCCAGCGTTGCGGTGCGGTGTGTGTACCGCTCAACAGCTGGGGGCTGCGTGACGAACTGTTCCACGGTCTGCAGGACAGCGGCGCATCCCTGTTGCTGTGCGACGAGCCACGCTTGCAGTTGCTCGCCAATGACCTGCGCCAGCAGGGGCTGGCAACCGTGGTGGCGGGGCTGCGCGCAGGCGTGCCGCTGGAGGAGCATTGCCATCGGCTGGAGGACCTGCTGGCAGCCCCGGCGCTGAGCGTGCCGGTACAGTCGGTCAGTGCCAGTGATCCGGCGATGATCCTCTACACCTCGGGCACCACCAGCCTGGCCAAGGGCGTGTTGTCGACCCATGGCGCAGTCTGCCAGGCGCTGGTCGCCCTGGAGTTTCAGGGGGCATTCTGTGCGGTCAGTTCGCCGGAACGCATCAGTGTGGTAATCAATAGCGGCTATGCTCCCGCCACCCTGATGGCGGTGCCGCTGTTCCATGTCAGTGGCCTGCATGCCCAGTTTCTGCTGGCCTTGCGCAGTGGGCGGCGCTTGCTGCTGATGTACAAGTGGGACGTGGAAAAAGCCCTCGACCTGATACGTGACGAACAATGCACCCAGTTCAACGGTGCGCCGGTGATGATGCAGCAACTGCTGGCTTCGCCACGTTTTGGCAGCTCCGACACTGCGAGCCTGTTCGGGCTGGGCCTGGGCGGTGCGGCACCCTCCAGCAGCCTGCTGGACAACCTGACCCGGCGCAAGCCCGAAGCAATCGGTGGCAGCGGCTATGGCCTGACCGAAAGTAATGGCATCTGTGCGGCCCATGGTGGCGACCAGTTCGTCTACAAACCGGCATCGGCCGGGTGGCCTTTGCCGATTGTCGATGTGCGTATCGGTGACAGCCCGGATCGCCCCGTGCCGGCCGGGGTCAGCGGGCTGATCTGGATGCGCTCGCCAACCCTGATGAGCGAATACTGGAATCTGCCCGAAGCCAGTGCGCGGACCCTGTGCGATGGCTGGCTCGACACCGGCGATATCGGCTTGCTGGATGACGAAGGCTTCCTCTACATCACGGATCGCGCCAAGGATCTGATCAATCGCGGCGGCGAGAAAATAGCTGCTGCCGAAGTTGAGTCATGTGCCTGTGAAATGCCCGGGGTGATTGAAGCGGCAGCATTTGCCGTACCTGATGATGTGCTGGGTGAAGTGGTGTTTCTGGTGGTGCGGGGCGAGCCGGATGCAACCCCAGGCAGCGAAGCCGTGCGCAGTTTTATCGCCCAGCGCCTGGCCAGCTACAAGGTGCCGGCGCAGATCCATGTGCAGCACACACCCTTTGCCCGCAATGCCTCGGGCAAGACGCTAAAAAGTGTGCTCAAGGAACTGCTGGTAACGGCCTGAGTAGTCTCTGTGGACGATGTGCTCGCCGCTGATTGGCGAAGAATGGATGCACACCCCCAGCAAGCCTTATTCGCGTAGGAGGCAATACATGAAAATAACAAGAACAGGCGTAATGCTCGCAGCCGCCATGGCCGTCAACGTGGTCGCCATCGGCACGGCATCTGCTCAGGTATCGCCCGCAGAAGCGGCCAAACTGGGCAAGGAGCTGACCTGTGTAGGGGCAGAGCAGGCGGGTAACGCCGCGGGCACCATCCCTGCGTATACCGGCAAGTACCTGGGCGAAGTGCCGGGTTGGAACCATGTGAAGTTTTCCGGCGACCAGCCGGTTGACCCCTACGCTGCGGAGAAGCCGATTCTGGTGATTACCGCGCAGAACATGGCCCAGTACGAAGACAAACTGACCGAAGGCCAGAAGGCGCTGCTCAAGCGTTATCCGACCACCTACAAGATGAACATCTACACCGGTCACCGTGACTACCGCTACCCGGATTACGTGTGCCAGCGGGTCATGAACAACGCCTTGAACGCCAAGCTGGTCAATGATGGCATGGGCTTTGAAGGGCTGGGACAAGTGCCGTTCCCGATTCCTAAAAACGGCATGGAAGCGCTGTGGAACCACCAGCTGCCGGCCCGTGCCTGGACCGAAGAAAAAACCAGTGACCTGGCCTCCGTGCTGCCCAACGGCAGCATTGGCTGGGGCCGTGCCTATGCCCGTAACCTGGCCATGGCCAACTCGCCTACGGTAGAACCCAGGACTGAAAACAAGCTCCAGGCCATGAGCAACAACATGACCCTCAAGCCGACCCGTGACAACGGCACGCTGAGCATCTCCCACGAACCCTACAACTTCGCCACCGACCCGCGCCAGGCCTGGAGCTACAGCCCTTCGACCCGTCGTGTGCGACTGTTGCCGGGCTACGGCTACGACCAGCCGATGATCGGTACCAATGGCACCATGACCGTGGACGAAGACCGTTTGTATAACGGCTCGCCGGAGCGCTACAACTGGAAGCTGCTGGGCAAGCGCGAAATCTACATCCCGGCCAACGCCTACAAGCCCAACGCAGGTACGGTGAAATACGCTGACATGCTGACGCCCAATCACCCCAATCCGGACTTGATGCGTTATGAGCTGCGCCGGGTGTGGGTGGTTGAAGCCGACCTCAAGGAAGGCTACCGCCACGTATACGGCAAGCGTGTACTGTTCCTCGACGAAGACACCTGGAACTCGGTGCTGGCGGACAACTACGACGCGCGTGGCCAGTTGTGGAAACATGCCATGATCAACTACTACTACCACCCGGACATGAGTGGCTGGCAGGCCGGTTCACAGTTCTTCATGGACTTGAACTCGGGGCAGTACACCGGCTACGGCATGACCAACGAAGCCAAGAAAGGCCCGATCCTCAACGAAGGCAAGTTCACCCCTGACCAGTACACCGCTGATGCTGCGCGGGCGATGGGGAGGTAAACCGCAGGGTTTAGCGCCACGCTGCAGGTAAAAGCCCCGTCGGTGTAACGCCTGCGGGGCTTTTTCATGGGCTCAGGTCAGTGAGGCAAACGTCATTCCGGTGGCATGGACGACCTGACGCATGGTGCGCAGTGTCGGGTTGCCCTTGGGCGAAAGGGCGCGGTACAGGCTTTCGCGGGAGAGCCCGGCCTTTTCGGCTATTTGTGCCATGCCGCCCCGTGCCTCGACAACATGGCGCAACGCGGTCAGAAAGCTGGCCTGGCCACCTTCTTCATCGAGCTCATCAATGGCGATACGCAGGTATTCAATGGCAAATTCGGGATCCTGGCGGATCATCTCGATAACGGATTCGTCGTGATTCTTGGTTTTGTTCATGGCTTCCTCTTCTGATACTCGTTCCAGCAGCGCACGGCTTTTTCGATATCGGCCTGTTGCTGGCGCTTGTCGCCACCCAGCAGCAACAACACCAGTTTTTTGCCGTCCCGAGCGTAATACAGCCGATAGCCTGGTCCGTGATCTATACGCAATTCCCATACGCCCTGGCACAGGGCTTTGCAATCACCAAAAGCGCCCGCTGAAAGCCGGTTGACCCGCACGGTGATGCGTGCCTTGGCCGTGCGATCCTTTAAGTGGTCCAGCCACTGCTGGTAAGGGTCGTTACCTGTTTCGCTGAGGTAGTGTCTTATCTCTAGCATTTAAAATGTAGCTTTGAAGCTACCCTTTGGTCAATTATTTTTAACCGCCAAGCACGGCTGTTCGTCAGTGCAGACCCACATTCAATGTGATTGAAGGTGGCCGTGGCAAAGCTAGGGCTGCGGTGTAGCGAGGGCAATTAGGATGGGTCGCAAGGTTGTGCAGGTTTTATTACATAGGCGCAATTGCGGCGCAGCGGCAGACCCCGGTAATGCAACAAGTCATTGCCGGGGGAGGGGGGAGGGTTGTGTCGAAGGGGAGTGATTAATTATGCCTGCGACCACACGGCCAGTTCGTAGCCATCCAGGTCGGTGAAGTGGAAGCGGCTGCCGCCGGGAAACTTGAATTCAGGTCGGCTGATGCGACCTCCGGCAGCGCTGATGGCTTGCTGAGCCTGGGCCAGGTCGTCGGCGTACAGAATGATCAGCGGGCCACCGGGGCGTACAGGTTCGCCAGTGGTGAAGCCGCCGCTCAGGCGCCCATCGCTGAATTCGCTGTAGGTGGGGCCAAAGTCGGTGAAGGTCCAGCCGAACACGGCGCCATAAAAGACTTTGCTGCGCGCGATGTCATGGACGTTGAATTCGATGTTGTCGATTCTGTTGTGGCGGTTGTCAGTGGTCACGGGCATCTCCTTATGAGGCTCAAATATAGATAAGTGACTGGCTGAATGCCATGCGGTTCTCATGAGCACATGAAGGTCGTAGCCATTGGCCAAAGCAGTCACCCAGCTTGAGTGTTTTGACCATTGTTGCAGAGCCTTCGCAGGGCGATTATCAGCAGGATTTTTCACGGTTCCCATCCTAAAAATAAAGACCGAGGGATTCTGCTGATGCGCGACTATCTGAGTTCGATGACTGATTTTGACTACCAACGCACGGTAGCCGGTGCGCTGGATGGCCATCTGGCAGCGATCAATGCCTGTGTCGAGTGCTGCGACCGTCATGCCTTGCCGGGCCGCATTGCGTTGTTCTGGGAGGGGCGCGATGCCAGCAGCGCGACTTATACCTTCACTCAGTTGCAGGAGCAGGCCGCGCGCTTTGCCAATTTTCTCCTCGCCCAGGGCGTCAAGCAGGGCGACAAGGTGGCAGGTTTGCTGCCACGCAATGTCGAGTTATTGATCGTCGCATTCGCCGCCTGGCGCATTGGTGCCATCTACCAGCCCCTGTTCACTGCATTCGGGCCAAAGGCCATTGAACACCGGCTTAACAGCTCGGGGGCCGTGCTGGTGGTCACCGATGCGGTCAACCGCGTCAAGTTGGACGAGGTCAATGACTGTCCGGCCATTGTCACCGTGGCGGGAGCCAAGGGGCAGGGTCTGGTACGTGGCGACTTCAGTTTCTGGGCAGAGCTGGACAACTACCCGGCTAACTGCGAGCCGGTGATGCTGAGCGGTGAAGATCCGTTTCTGCTGATGTTTACCTCGGGCACTACCGGCCCGGCCAAGCCGCTGCTGGTACCGCTCAAGGCCATCGTTGCATTCCAGAGCTACACCCGTGATGCAGTGGGGCTGCGCCCCGAGGATTCGTTCTGGAACCTGGCAGATCCGGGCTGGGCCTATGGCATTTATTTCGGCATCACCGGGCCACTGTCGATGGGCCACCCGATCACCCTGTACGACGGCCCGTTCACGGTCGAAAGTACCTGCCGGGTCATCAGGAAATACGGTATTACCAACCTGACCGGTTCGCCCACCGCCTATCGCCTGTTGATTGCGGCCGGTGACGCCTTCGCCAGCAAGATCAAGGGCCAGTTGCGCGTGGTCAGCAGTGCCGGGGAGCCGCTCAACCCCGAAGTCATCCGCTGGTTTGCCGATGAACTCAACGTCACCATCCACGACCACTATGGCCAGACCGAAGTCGGCATGGTGCTGTGCAACCATCACGGGCTCGATCATCCGGTGCATATGGGCGCCGCCGGTTTTGCCTCGCCGGGCCACCGCATCGTGGTGCTCGATGACAATCATCAGGAGCTGCCCGTTGGCCAGCCGGGGATTCTGGCGGTTGATCGCAGCCAGTCGCCGATGTGCTGGTTTGGTGGCTACGAAGGCTTCAAGACCAAGGCTTTTGTCGGCAACTATTACCTGAGTGGCGATACCGTGGAGCTGAACCCGGACGGCAGCATCAGTTTTGTCGGGCGCAGCGACGACGTGATTACCACGTCCGGTTACCGCGTCGGGCCTTTTGATGTGGAAAGCGCCCTGATCGAACACCCGGCGGTGGTAGAGGCCGCCGTGGTGGGCAAGCCGGACCGTGAACGCACCGAGCTGGTCAAAGCCTTTGTGGTGTTGAACCCTCAGTATCTGGGGGATGCACAACTGGCTGAAACCCTGCGCCTGCACGTGCGTCAACGGCTGGCTGCCCACGCTTACCCCCGTGAAATCGAATTTGTCAGCGAATTGCCGAAGACACCCAGCGGCAAGTTGCAGCGCTTTATTTTGCGCAATCAGGAAATCGCCAAGGCTGAGCTGGCCGCAAGCGCCAGCGTCTAACTTTCAGGAATCATCATGCAAATCGAAAACAAGGTTTTTATCGTCACCGGTGGTGCATCGGGGCTGGGTGCCGCCACGGCGCACATGCTGGTCAAGGCAGGTGCCAAAGTGATGCTGGTGGACCTGAACGCCGAAGCAGTGGCCGCCCAGGCCCTGGCGTTGGGCGAGCAGGCGCGCAGCGCTGTGGCGGACATCAGCCAGGCAGATGCCGCCCAGGCGGCCGTGGCCGCTACAGTGGCCGCCTTTGGCGCGGTCAACGGGCTGGTCAACTGTGCCGGCATTGTGCGCGGTGAAAAGATCCTCGGTAAAAACGGCCCCCATGGGCTGGACACATTCAGCCAGGTGATCAACGTCAACCTGATTGGCAGCTTCAACATGTTGCGTCTGGCTGCAGCGGCGATTGCCGAAACCACTGCCGATGCCGAGGGCGAGCGCGGGGTGATCATCAACACGGCTTCGGTCGCGGCATTCGACGGTCAGATCGGTCAGGCAGCTTATGCCGCATCCAAGGGCGCGATTGCCAGTCTGACCTTGCCTGCAGCCCGTGAACTGGCACGCTTCGGCATTCGGGTAATGACCATCGCCCCGGGTATTTTTGAAACCCCGATGATGGCTGGCATGACGCCTGAAGTGCGTGCATCGCTGGCCGCCGGTGTGCCATTTCCACCACGCTTGGGCAAGCCTGACGAGTACGCCTCGCTGGTGCGTCAGATTATTGAAAACAGCATGCTCAATGGTGAGGTGATCCGACTCGACGGTGCCTTGCGCATGGCCGCGAAATAAGAGGTGAGATATGACAATCAGCAATGATCCGGTTGTAATCGTAAGTGCTGCGCGTACGCCCATGGGCGGCTTTCAGGGGGACTTCAAGGGCCTGACCGCGCCGCAACTGGGCGCTGCGGCGATTCGTGCAGCGGTTGAACGCGCGGGTGTTGCTGCCGATGGTGTGCAAGAAGTGTTGTTTGGCTGTGTGCTGTCGGCAGGGATCGGCCAGGCACCTGCCCGTCAGGCCGCCCTGGGGGCCGGGCTGGACAAGGGTACCCGTTGCACCACACTGAACAAGATGTGCGGTTCGGGCATGGAAGCGGCCATTCTTGGGCACGACAGGCTGCTGGCCGGCAGTGCCGATGTGGTGGTGGCAGGGGGCATGGAGAGCATGTCCAATGCGCCGTACCTGCTTGATCGCGCCCGCAGCGGTTACCGCATGGGCCATGGCCGGGTGCTGGATCACATGTTCCTCGACGGCCTGGAAGACGCCTATGACCGTGGCCGTCTGATGGGGACTTTTGCCGAAGACTGCGCCCAGAATCACGGTTTTACCCGTGAAGCTCAGGATGCCTTTGCCGTGGCCTCCCTGACCCGTGCGCAGCAGGCCATCAAGGACGGCAGTTTTAGCAGCGAGATCGTCCCGGTACAGGTGACCGTGGGTAAAGAGCAGCGCCTGATCAGTGATGACGAGCAGCCGCCCAAGGCCAATCTGGCAAAAATTCCAACCCTGAAACCGGCGTTCCGCGAGGGCGGTACGGTGACGGCGGCCAACTCCAGCTCGATTTCCGACGGTGCGGCAGCGCTGGTACTGATGCGTCGCAGCGAAGCGCAAAGACGTGGCCTCAAGCCGTTGGCGGTTATCCACGGCCACGCCGCCTTTGCCGATGAGCCGGGGTTGTTTCCGACTGCACCGGTGGGGGCAATCAAGCGCCTGATGAGCAGCACTGGCTGGGATCTGAACCAGGTCGATCTGTTTGAAATCAACGAAGCGTTCGCTGTGGTCAGCCTGGTAACCATGACCGAGCTGGATATCCCCCACAGCAAGGTCAATATCTACGGCGGCGCCTGTGCGCTGGGGCATCCGATTGGGGCTTCGGGTGCGCGAATACTGGTGACTTTGCTCTCGGCATTGCGCCAGCAAAAGGCTACACGCGGTGTTGCCGCCATCTGCATCGGCGGCGGTGAAGCCACGGCCATTGCCGTGGAATGTCTGTATTAAGGATTTTGTATGCTGCCTACACCCGAACAATTACAAATACGCGAAGCAGCTCGAGAGTTTGCCCAGGAACGCCTCAAACCCTTTGCCGCCGAGTGGGACAAGCAGCATCGCTTCCCTCGTGATGCAATTGCCGAGATGGCTCAATTAGGGTTTTTCGGCATGCTGGTGCCCGAGGAGTGGGGCGGTTGTGACACGGGTTATCAGGCCTATGCCATGGCCCTTGAAGAAGTCGCCGCCGGTGACGGCTCTTGCTCCACGATCATGAGCGTGCATAACTCGGTGGGTTGCGTGCCGATTCTCAAATACGGCAGCGAGGCGCAAAAACAGCAATTTCTGATCCCCCTGGCCAGCGGTGAAATGCTCGGCGCGTTTGCCCTCACCGAGCCGCAGGCCGGCTCCGATGCCAGTGACCTGAAAACCCGAGCCCGCCGCGAAGGCGATCATTACATTCTCAATGGCTGCAAGCAGTTCATTACCTCAGGGCAAAACGCCGGAGTGGTGATCGTGTTTGCGGTGACGGACCCGGCGGCGGGCAAGCGTGGCATTACCGCGTTTATCGTACCCACGGATACTCCGGGTTACAGCGTGGCCCGGGTTGAAGACAAACTGGGGCAGCATGCATCGGACACCTGCCAGATTCTGTTTACTGACCTGAAGATACCGGTGGCCAACCGCCTGGGCGAAGAGGGGCAAGGCTACAAGATTGCCCTGGGCAACCTGGAAGGCGGGCGCATCGGTATTGCCGCACAAGCCGTAGGCATGGCCCGTGCAGCCTTTGAAGCGGCCCGCGACTATGCCCGCGAACGCGTGACCTTTGGCCAGCCCCTGGTGGAGCATCAGGCGGTGGCGTTTCGCCTGGCCGATATGTCGACGGAAATCGCCGTCGCCCGGCAGATGGTCCATTACGCTGCGGCACTGCGTGACAGTGGGCAATCGGCGCTGGTCGAGGCCTCGCAAGCCAAGCTGTTTGCATCGGAAATGGCCGAGCGCGTGTGCTCCAAGGCGTTGCAAACCCTGGGCGGTTATGGCTATTTGAGCGACTTCCCGCTGGAACGGATCTACCGCGATGTGCGGGTGTGCCAGATCTATGAAGGCACCAGTGATATTCAGCGCATGGTCATTTCGCGCAATCTTTGAATCGAGGACATTAGCGATGAGCTACGAAACCATTCTGTTGGACATCCATGGGCAAGTGGGCCTGATTACCCTGAACCGCCCCCAGGCGCTGAATGCTCTGAATGCGCAATTGATCCGCGAAGTAAACCACGCGCTGGACAGGCTGGAAGCTGATAACGGGATTGGCTGTATCGTTATCACCGGCTCGAAGAAATCCTTTGCTGCCGGTGCGGACATCAAGGAGATGGCCGACCTGAGCTATCCGCAAATTTATCTTGATGACCTGTTTTCCGACAGCGACCGTGTGGCGGCCAGGCGCAAGCCGATTATTGCTGCAGTTGCGGGTTTTGCCCTGGGTGGCGGTTGTGAGCTGGCCATGATGTGTGACTTTATTCTGGCCGGGGACAACGCCAAATTCGGCCAGCCTGAAATCAACCTGGGGGTGTTGCCGGGCATGGGCGGCACACAGCGCCTTACCCGTGCGGTGGGCAAGGCCAAGGCCATGGAAATGTGCCTGAGCGGGCGTTTGATAGGCGCAGAAGAGGCGGAACGTTCGGGGTTGGTGGCCCGTGTGGTGCCGGTGGATGAATTACTCGACGAAGCGCTTAAGGTAGCGGCCACCATTGCCAAAAAGTCCCTGCCGGTGCTGATGCAGACCAAGGAATGCGTCAACCGTGCCTTTGAGGTGAACCTGGCTGAAGGTGTGCGTTTCGAGCGTCGGGTATTCCACGCCTTGTTCGCCACACAGGATCAGAAAGAAGGCATGGCGGCGTTTGTTGAAAAACGCGAGGCGCAGTTCAAGAACCAATAACTGCACATGCCTCTATGTGGGAGCGGGCTTGCTCGCGATAGCCTCAACGCGGTGTGTCAGCTGCACCGAGCCGACTGCATCGCGAGCAAGCCCGCTCCCACAGGTTGTGAATCAGTTTCTAAAGCAGGTAATTCTTCAGCTCCCGCGCAATCACCATGCGCTGAATCTCGCTCGACCCTTCATAAATCTGGGTAATCCGCGCATCGCGGTAGTAGCGCTCCACCGGATAGTCTTCAAGGTAGCCATAGCCACCGTGGATCTGGATGGCTTTGGAACACACATACTCGGCCATTTCCGAAGCAAACAGTTTGGCTTGCGAAGCTTCTGACAGACAGGGCTTGCCCGCGCTGCGCAGGCGCGCCGCATGCAGGATCAGCAGGCGTGCCGCATTGATGCGGGTCTGCATGTCGGCGAGCATATTGGCCACGCTCTGGTGCTCAATGATCGCCTTGTCAAATTGCACCCGGTCACGGGCGTAACCCAGTGCTGCCTCGAAGGCCGCACGGGCGATGCCCAATGCCTGGGCGCCAATGCCGATTCGCCCGCCTTCCAGGTTGGCCAGGGCAATGGCCAGCCCCTTGCCGCGCTCGCCGAGCATATTGGCTTCAGGCACGCTGCAGCTGTTGAGGGTTACCGCGCAGGTGTCCGAGGCGCGGATGCCCATTTTGTGTTCGGTGCGGTCGACAATAAAACCGGGGGTGGCGGTGGGTACCAAAAATGCCGAAATACCTTTTTTGCCCAGATCAGGGTCGGTTACCGCAAAGACAATGGCCAGTTTGGCGCGCTTGCCATTGCTGACAAACTGCTTGGCACCGGTAATCACCCATTGACCGTCACGCAACTCGGCGCGGGTGCGCAGGTTATGGGCCTCGGAGCCGGCCTGGGGCTCGGTCAGACAAAAGCAGGCGATGGTCTGGCCGCTGGCCAGCTCCGCCAGCCAGGTCTGTTTTTGCTCCTCGCTGCCGTATTTCAGTATCGGCCCGCAGCCCACCGAATTGTGGATGCTCATCAGGGCGCCGGTCGCGGCATCACCTGCGGAGATTTCTTCCACGGCCAGGGCGTAGGCGACGTAATCGACATAAGTGCCACCCCATTCCTCCGGCACCACCATGCCCAGCAACCCCAGTTCGCCAAGCTTGGCCACCAGCGCGTCGTCGATCCAGCCGGCTTTTTCCCAGGCCTGGGCATGGGGGGCGATTTCACGCCGGGCAAAGTCGCGAGCCATGTCGCGGATCATCACTTGTTCTTCGCTCAGTTCGATGTCTTGCATGGCTCAGGCTCCCTTGGCGTTGAATGCGGTGAAGAAACTGGCGACATGGGCTGGATCCAGTGCATCCAGGCTGGGCGGGTTCCACTGCGGTTTCTTGTCCTTGTCGATAATCAATGCACGCACGCCTTCCATCAGGTCGCCGCGATCAAACCACTGGCGATCCAGGTGCAGTTCCAGGGCGAAGCATTGCTCAAGGGGCAGCGCTCGGCCACGGCGCAGCATTTCAAGGGTCACGGCCATCGCCAGCGGCGAGCGGGTTTGCAACAGGTCGGCGGTTTCATTGGCCCAGTCGCGAGTTTCCGGGGCTATGACAGCGCGCAGATGGGCGATAATCCGTGGCATGTCGACCTGGGCGAAAACGCTGTCAATCAGCGGGCGCAACCTGGCCAGCGGTGGGTCGGGCAATACGGTTACGGCGAATCGGGCTACCAGCGCGGTCAGGTCATCGATAGGGGATTTTTGCCAGTTGAGGCTGTCGAGGCCCTTGTCCAGTTCAGGCAGTGCGGTGCTTTCCAGATAGCCGTCAGCAAGCCCGCAGTACAAGGCATCGGCAGCGCGGATTTGGACCCCGCTGACGCCCAGGTAAGTGCCCAACTGACCTGGCGTTCGGGTCAGGAAGTAGCTACCGCCAACGTCAGGAAAATAACCGATGCCCACTTCCGGCATCGCCAATTTGCTGCGCTCGGTAACCAGGCGCAGATCCGCGCCTTGCACCAGGCCCATGCCGCCGCCGAGAACGAAGCCGTCCATCAAGGCCACAACGGGTTTGGGGTAGCGGTGCAGGGTCAGGTCGAGGGCATATTCCTCTTCAAAGAACAGGGTATGCAGGGTGTCGTTGTTTTGATAGCTGTCGTACAGCGAGCGTATATCTCCGCCCGCGCAGAAGGCTTTTTCGCCCGCGCCACGCAGTACCACAGCCTTGACTTGCGGGTCTTCGACCCAGGCATCGAGTTGCTGCTGGAGGCTGCGGACCATTTCAAGATTGATGGCATTGAGTCCGCCTGGGCGGTTCAGGGTCAGGTGGCCAATATGGTTGCGGACCTCGGCCAGAACGGTGCTTTGCAGCTGCGCGATATCCGGTGTCGGTGAGGAGGAAACCTGAGCAGTCATCACTAACTCCCTGCTTTATATTATTTTTAAGGGGGTTCACGGGTGAACGATAACCGATGCTAACAGTGCAAATTTGCCCATTACAACCCTGATAAGTGCAGGGTTGCTGTGCATTTTTGCATATTGGGCGTGCAGCAATGCGCGATCTTATTGCGCCAGCCAGCCACCATCGACATTCCATGCCGCGCCCCGTACCTGACTGCCAGCCTCACTGCATAAAAACAGCACCAGCTCGCCCAGTTGCGGCGGGGTGACGAATTCCAGCGAAGGTTGTTTTTCGGCCAACAGGTCGTGCTGCGCCTGATAGGGGTCAATGCCCTGGCTGATGCGCTGATCAATCTGTTTTTGCACCAGCGGCGTCAGCACCCAGCCCGGGCAAATGGCGTTGCAGGTGATATTGCTGGTGGCGGTTTCCAGGCCCACCACTTTGCTCAGGCCGATTACCCCGTGCTTGGCGGCGACATAGGCGGCCTTGCCGACCGAGCCCACCAAGCCATGAACCGAGGCAATATTGACGATGCGCCCCCAGCCGCGCTTGCGCATGCCGGGCAGGGTGAGGCGGGTGCTGTGGAACACGCTGGACAGGTTAATGGCGATGATCGAATCCCAGCGCTCTACCGGGAACTCTTCGACGCTGGCTACATGCTGAATGCCTGCATTGTTGACCAGGATGTCGACGCCGCCGAATTCGCGCTCGGCATAATCGATCATGTCGGCGATCTGCGCCGGGTCGCTGACATCTGCGGGGTGGTGACCTACCCTGACGCCGAACTGTTCGACTTCGGCAATCACTTTGGCCGGATCGCCAAAACCGTTGAGGATCAGGTTGGCTCCGGCCTTGGCCAGGCTCAATGCGATACCCAGGCCGATGCCGCTGGTGGAGCCGGTAACCAATGCAGTTTTACCTGTAAGGCTCATGATCAATTCCTCGGATGAGTCACGACGGATTCGTGAATGAGGAAACGTAGCACGGGGATTTGCCGTTGCCCAAACGAAACGACCCGCCAAAAGGCGGGCCGTCTTCACGCAGCGCGCAGAGGATCAGTCCTGGCGGCTGGTGACTTCCAGCAGGTGGTAGCCAAACTGGGTTTTAACCGGGCCTTGCACCACGTTGATTGGCGCGCTGAACACGACAGTGTCGAATTCTTTAACCATTTGGCCCGGGCCGAAAGAGCCCAGATCGCCGCCCTGACGGCTGGACGGGCAAGAAGAATTGGCCTTGGCAACTTCGGCGAAATCAGCGCCGCCTTCGATTTGGGCTTTCAGTTCGTTGCACTTGTCTTCGGTGGCAACCAGGATATGACGGGCAGTGGCTTTGGCCATGAGGGTGTACTCCTTTCAAGAAAGTGCCGAGCCTACCGGATTCAGTAGGGTTTTTCTCGGCAAAAAGTGCGCTTAGCTATATTTCGTTGCGGGTTTGCCGGTGGGCTTATGCTCCCGCTGCCTTTAGTCGTCTGGCGTGATCGAGGTAATGGGCGACAGGGTCAATGCGTGTGCGGTTCATTCTGGCCAGGTGATTGATGGTGTCCAGGTGGTCCATTGCATAGTCCGAGCCGATCACATGGCCCAGATGCGAGCTGAAACGTCCGACCAGCCCGTCGTTCTGTTTGCTCTCGCGGGTAAAGAAACTGCCAAAGATGCGGCAGGCATTGTGTAGGGGGTCGAGCAGATTTAGCGACTCCGACAACCGTGAGCCCTTGATGATGCCGCTCCATGAGTAATAAAGAACGTCATTGACCTGCTCGGGGCCCATGCCGCCCCATGTGGCGGGCAGGCCCTGGGGGTATTTCAGGTTGAAGGCGGCAACGCCTTCGGTGGTCAGCGCGTTGAGGGCTTCAAGGGCGTGTTGCGGTAATTGCCGGTGGCCGGTGATCGCGGACAGGAAACTGGAAAACGAGGTGGTCAGGGCGGCGGCGACGGTTTCGGGGAGCGATCCGGGCACGAAGGCCTGGCGCAAGCGGTCTGCTGCTTCGGAGCCATGATTCGGTCCGCTGACGGAGGTGACGGAGGCGATCAGAAGGGGGGCCACGGCTGCCGCATAGCGGGCTGTCAGGGCACCCTGGCTGTGGCCGATCAGGTTGACCCGTGTTGCCCCGGTGCGCGAGCAAACCCCGCGTATGTATTCAAGCAGCTGCTCGCCCCGGGTCTCGTTGTTGTTGGCGGCCGAGATGATCGGTACGAAAACCCGGGCGCCCGATCCGCCGAGCGCTTGCTTGATGCCTTTGAAGTAGTTGAATGGGCCTATGCGGCCGAAACCGAAGAGGCCGTGTACCAGTAATATCGGATACTTGGTATTGGCTGAGTCGTCCATGGGCTATTTTCCAGGTGTTTTTGAATCATAAAAACACCTTAGTCGATACCGGCTTCGCGCAACCGTAGGCATTGTCCCGGGTTGCGCTGTGGTTAGCCGAACGCGTCTGTCAGGCGATGGCCTTGGCAGTGTGGCGCTGTGTTTGCAACTGATGTGCGGCGTTACGCAGCAGTTGCTCGGTCGCGTCCCAGCCCAGGCAGCCATCGGTCACCGAGACCCCGTAGCGCATGTTTGCACCCAGGGACTGGCAGCCTTCGAACAGATGGCTTTCGAGCATCATGCCGATCAGCGAGTGATCGCCGGCAAGACGTTGTTCAAGCACATCATTGAAGACTTGCGGCTGGCGCAGTGGGTCTTTGCCACTGTTGGCGTGGCTGCAATCGACCATCATGCGGGCCGGGATGGCGGACTTCTCAAGCCCTGCACGCGCCTTGGCGACGCTGGCGCGGTCGTAGTTGGGACCGCTGTGGCCGCCGCGCAACACCAGATGGGTGTCGGGGTTGCCACGGGTCTCGACGATTGCCGGGTGGCCCTGGCTGTCGACGCCGAAGTGACGATGGCTGTGGGCGGCGGAGCGCATGGCGTCGCAGGCAATGGCCACGCCGCCGTCGGTGCCGTTCTTGAAGCCCACCGGCAAATCAAGCCCGCTGGCCATTTCGCGGTGGATTTGCGATTCCGTGGTGCGGGCGCCAATAGCTACCCAGCCCAGCAAGTCGTCGAAGTAGCCGGCGGCGATGGGTTGCAACAGCTCGGTGGCGACCGGCAGGCCCATGCGCAGCATCTCCAGCATCAATTCGCGCGAAAGGGTCAGGCCGTGGGCCATGTCATCGCTGCCGTCCAGGTGCGGGTCGTAGGCCAGGCCTTTCCAACCCACGGTGGTGCGCGGTTTTTCAATGTAAGCACGCATTACCAGCAGCATGTCGTCGCGCACATCATGGGCGAGGGCAGCCAGGTTGCTGGCGTATTCCAGGGCGGCGACGGGATCGTGGATGGAGCAGGGGCCGACCACCACCAGTAAACGGGAATCTTCACCGTCAAGGATGGCGCGAATGGCCTGGCGCTGGCTGCTGATCTGGACGCGCAGGGCATCGCTGAGGGGCAGTTGCTGTTTGAGTTGTGCTGCCGTGGGCAGGCGACGGGTCGTCACCGGGGCAGATACGGCGTGTACGGTTGGCAGGGCGGATACGGATGCGTTCATGGTTCGGGCTTCCTGGGCAGGCGGCGGGTTGTCCCGCGCGCTCAGCCCTAGTGGGGTGTTCGACAATTGGCCAGACTGGCTGTAAGTACGTGCGTGCCACCAATGTGGGTCCGTTCGGAGGCGGCAGGCTGTCCCGAACGGCGGCTGATAAATCGCCATGCAGTGCAAAGGTCGAAACGGTAATAAGTGGCGTAGTTCATGGGGTAAATCCTCAATTCAAGAAAGTGTCAGGTGCCAAAAAAACAAAACCCCCGGTCGGGAAGCCGACCGGGGGTGAGAATTCTCTGTCAGGCGACCCCTAAGTAGTGGGCGCCGTGTGGGTATCAGGCGCGCCAGTGGCTAAACCAATACCCAAAATAAAATCGTGCTGTGGAGTGCATGTTGTTCGCGCACACAGCAGCAGCCAGACGCGATTGGCGTGTGGTCATGCAGATGGCGGTGGTGGCGTGATGCAACATGGGTGGTCTCCGATTGATGGTTTGCAGCTTACGCGAGGCGAACGGGCAGATTCAATAAGAAAATACTATCTGGAACTCCCACGATCACTATTGGCCTGTACGTGTGCAATGCCAGGGCAGGGCGCAGAGCCCTGTAATCGGGCCTCTGAGCCAGTATAAACACTAAATCGGGCCTGTCGCCCGATTAGGCGCATACTCAAGCTAACTCATCATCCTTAGCTTCTGTCAGATGCGTGCCCTGGGACGGAATGATCCCGTCCTTCATGCCCAGAAGAACCGCTACCTTGTGGGCTTCACCACGTTTCCCCTTTTTGCGCCCGGCGAGCACTTGATAAGTGGTAGCTGGGTCTATGCCATGTTCCCGAGCGAACTCTTGAACGGACTTTCCCTGGTGTTCCAGCCATGCCTTGGCTTGTGCAGCGGTACGAATTCCGGTCATAGTTCAAAACCGTTCAAAGTTGTTTAATATTTATCGATTATACCATCCTTGTGGGTGTTTAAAATGGGATCCTACATCCAAATGAGTGGAATTGGTTTGCGCTTGCGGCAGGAGCGAGAGCGGCTAGGTCTGTCGCAAAAAACTTTTGGCGAAATCGGTGGTGTCGAGGCTAATGCCCAGGGCAAATATGAAAATGGTGACCGCGCACCCAAGGCAGATTACTTGTCGCGCGTTGCTGCCCGGGGTGTTGACGTGCTTTACGTGTTGACCGGCAGTCCAACCCCGACCCTGCTCGATAATTTGAGTCATCTTGAAGAGAAGGTGCTGATCAGTTACAGGGTGCTGCACAAGGAGGATCAGGACGCCATTCGCCGCCTCACCACTACCCTGGCAGAATTATCGGCACCTCAAGCGGCAAAGGAACGCCGTGATCCTAAGGAGGTAGATCCCGTCAAGGAATGAATGTTTAAAAGGATTTAATGCTTTGGCAGGGATAGTTGACGCAAGTCGATAGGTTGGTGCTTTAGTTTTTGCTAAGGTGTCGGCAATCAACCAAGACCAATTTGCGAGGTGTCGACTTGATTCGGGTTCTAGTGGTCGATGACCACGATCTTGTGCGTACAGGGATCACACGAATGCTGGCCGATATCGAAGGTCTGCAGGTGGTCGGTCAGGCCGAGTCCGGCGAAGAGTCGTTGCTCAAGGCTCGTGAATTGAAGCCGGATGTGGTCCTGATGGATGTCAAAATGCCTGGCATTGGTGGTCTTGAGGCTACTCGCAAGATGATGCGCAGCCACCCGGATATCAAGGTTGTCGCTGTGACCGTGTGTGAAGAAGACCCTTTTCCTACGCGCTTGCTGCAAGCAGGCGCGGCGGGTTACATGACCAAAGGTGCCGGTCTGGCTGAAATGGTTCAGGCAATTCGCCAGGTGTTCGCAGGCCAGCGCTATATCAGTCCGCAAGTGGCACAGCAACTGGCGCTCAAATCTTTTCAGCCTGCCAGCGACTCTCCCTTCGATGCCTTGTCCGAGCGCGAAATCCAGATCACCCTGATGATTGTTGGCTGTCAGAAGGTTCAGGTTATTTCTGACAAGCTTTGTTTGTCGCCCAAGACGGTAAATACCTATCGCTACCGTATTTACGAGAAGCTCTCGGTCAAGAGCGATGTTGAGCTGGCCTTGCTGGCCGTTCGTCACGGCATGGTTGATGCTGGTTAGAGATGACAGACGTGTTTGATGCAAGTGCATTTCTTTCGACCTGCAGTGGTCGACCCGGCGTGTATCGCATGTTCGACAGCGATGCGCGGCTTCTCTATGTGGGCAAGGCCAAGCACCTGAAAAAACGCCTGGCCAGCTATTTTCGCAAAACCGGCCTGGCGCCCAAGACGGCTGCACTGGTTGCGCGTATCGCGCAAATTGAAACCACTATTACCGCCAACGAAACCGAAGCGCTGTTGCTTGAGCAGACGCTTATCAAAGAGTGGCGTCCGCCGTACAACATCCTGTTGCGCGACGACAAGTCCTACCCCTATGTGTTTTTGTCGGATGGTCAATACCCGCGGCTGAGTATTCACCGCGGTGCCAAAAAACTGAAAGGCAAGTATTTCGGGCCTTACCCCAGCGCCGGCGCCATCCGTGAAAGTCTGAGTATCCTGCAGAAGACTTTTCTGGTGCGTCAGTGCGACGACAGCTACTTCAAAAACAGAACGCGACCTTGCTTGCAGTACCAGATCAAGCGTTGCAAGGCGCCTTGCGTCGGCCTGGTTGACCCGCAGGAATATGCCGAGGACGTACGCCATTCGATCATGTTCCTTGAAGGGCGTAGCAGTGCCCTGACCGATGAGTTGAACGCAGCCATGGAACAGGCTGCCAGCACGCTGGACTTCGAGCGTGCCGCTGAGGTGCGTGACCAGATTTCCTTGCTGCGCCGGGTTCAGGACCAGCAAAGCATGGAGGGCGGTAACGGCGACGTGGACGTGATTGCCGCTTTCGTCAACCCGGGCGGCGCCTGTGTGCACCTGATCAACGTGCGCGGCGGGCGTGTGCTGGGCAGCAAGAATTTTTTCCCTCAGGTAGGTATTGAGGAAGATGTCGCCGAAGTCATGGCGGCCTTTCTTGGCCAGTACTACATCAGCAGCCCCGAGCGCGACCTGCCCAGCGAGTTGATCGTCAACGTGGAGCATGAGAGCTTCGGCGCGATTATCGATGCAATCGCCGAGCTGCGTGGCCGAGAGCTGGCGATCAGCTATCGTGTGCGCGGCACCCGGGCGCGCTGGCAGCAGTTGGCGGTCACCAATGCCGAGCAAGCGCTGATGGCCCGCCTGGCCAATCGCCTGCATGTGGCGGCGCGTTTTGAAGCCTTGGCCCAGGTATTGAAACTCGACGAGATTCCGCAGCGCCTGGAGTGCTATGACATCAGCCACTCCAGCGGCGAGGCCACTGTGGCGTCCTGCGTGGTGTTTGGCCCCGAGGGGCCGATCAAGTCCGACTACCGGCGCTTTAACATTGAAGGTGTCACGCCAGGCGACGACTATGCCGCCATGCACCAGGCACTGATGCGGCGCTTCAGTCGACTCAAGGAGGGAGAGGGCAAACTGCCGGACATTCTTCTGGTCGACGGTGGCAAGGGGCAGATGTCGATGGCCCGTGATGTGCTGAATGAATTGGCAGTACCCGACCTGATTTTGCTTGGCGTGGCCAAAGGTACGACGCGCAAGGCCGGTTTTGAAACGCTTTACCTGAATGATGCGGCCCATGAATTCACCCTCAAGGGTGACTCGCCGGCCTTGCATCTGATCCAGCAAATCCGTGACGAGGCCCACCGCTTTGCAATTACCGGGCACCGGGCGCGACGCGGAAAAACCCGTCGAACCTCAACGCTGGAAGGCATTGCAGGGGTAGGGCCGACCCGCCGCCGAGATTTATTGAAACATTTTGGTGGCTTACAGGAGCTATCTCGTGCAAGCATCGAGGAGATCGCCAAAGCACCCGGGATCAGTAAAAAGCTCGCTGAGTTGATTTATGCAAACCTGCACAGCGAGTAGAATGCCACCTCACCTCGTAGCCAGTTGTGCCGATGAATATCCCTAATTTGATCACCGTACTACGCGTTCTACTTATTCCTTTCTTCATTTTGTTGTTTTACCTGCCTTACAGCTGGAGTTATGCAGCCGCCAGCTCAGTCTTCGCCTTTGCGGCGGCGACCGACTGGCTTGACGGCTACCTGGCCCGCCGGCTGGAGCAGAGCACGCCTTTTGGTGCCTTTCTGGATCCGGTGGCCGACAAGTTGATGGTGGCTGTGGCTTTGGTGTTGCTGGTGCAAGAGCATCACAACGTGTGGCTGACCTTGCCGGCGGCGGTGATTATTGGCCGTGAGATCGTCATCTCCGCGTTGCGCGAGTGGATGGCGGAGCTGGGGGCACGGGCCCAGGTTGCGGTCTCGAACATGGGTAAATGGAAAACCGCAGCGCAAATGCTCGCTCTGGTCATACTGCTGGCCAATCCGTCGGACTTCAGCTTCTGGGTATTGGTAGGGTACGGGTTGCTGTTGGTAGCTGCCGGCTTGACCCTGTGGTCGATGCTCCAGTATTTGCGGGCTGCCTGGCCGCATCTGAAGACCACCTCGGTAAAATAAATAAAACTTTTTAAAACAAAGGCTTGACGCGTTATTAGATTTCTATAGAATGCGCATCACCAAGCGGGAATAGCTCAGTTGGTAGAGCACGACCTTGCCAAGGTCGGGGTCGCGAGTTCGAGTCTCGTTTCCCGCTCCAAACATGGCCCTGCGAATTCAATCGGATTCGCAAGGGCAGAACAAAGGACCTTCGGGTCCTTTTTTCGTTTCTGGCGTTTTATTCGGGGATGCTGAATCGCTCTTCTAAAGCCGCGGGCTGAAAATGATGTGCGCCCGACACAGCGTATTGATCTATTAAATGCCCAACCGTTTGCTATTCCCTGGCCTGTTTGATTGAGACGTTGAATATGGGTTTATTTAAAGTTCGCAGCTCTTTCAAGAAAAGCGCACTTGCCCCGCCAGCGAGCCACTTCACTCAAGTCCGGCGCCATCAGCTCCCGGACAGCAGATTGCGATTTCATGTTTAGTGCATCATGTTTAATGATCTTTAGCGCTTTAATATGTTAGCGAAATCAATCAGTTGATCAGCTCTGCCCATCAGCGGGTATTCGCCCGCTGAATAACGGCGCGCTCTTGTTGTATTGTCCTACAAGGTAATTGATTTCTATATAACAGGCTCTGGCAACGGATCAGGAATATTGGTAGTTTGCGCCCCGTTGATCACTGGACCTCTAATAATGAAAAAACTATTCTTCAAGACCACCCTCGGTCTTGCCGTTGCACTTGCGTCGTCTCAGCTACTTGCCAGCGGTCTTGCAATCAATGAACAAAGTATCAGCGGTATGGGCACCGGTTTCGCCGGTCGATCGTCCTCCGCGGATGATGCCAGTACCGTTTACGGCAACCCTGCCGGCATGGCGCGCCTGAAACAGGAGCAGGTGAGTGCAGGTGCTGCCTTGCTCGTGGCGAAAACCGATATCAGCCATACCCGCAGTACTTTTGGCGGCAAGGAAGACGGCGATATGGTGCCGTTGACTGCGGTGCCAATGGGTTATTACGTCAAGCCGATTGATGAACACTGGGCTTTCGGTGTCGGTTTCTATGTGCCGTTTGGTTTGATTACGGACTATGGCAGTGGTTTCGCCGGCCGCTACTTCGCCAATAAAAGCAAGATTCAAGTCATGACGTTCCAGCCTACGGTCAGCTATGCCTTCAATGACAAGGTGTCGATCGGGTTTGGTCCGACCATCAACCGCATTGACGGTGAACTGACTTCACAAGTGCCAAATGCCCTTACCCCGGGCAGTAACGACGGCAAGGTGAAGATCAGCGGCGATGACACGGCCATCGGTTTCAACGCCGGTATCCTGGTACAGGCCACTGACAGCACCCGTGTGGGCCTGACGTATCACTCCAAGGTCAGTTACAACCTCAAGGGCACTACCAAGGTCACTGGCGGTACCTTCAGCCTGCTGGGCCTGAGCGGCCAGAGCTACGATGCCAAGCTGGACCTGGACACGCCGGAGTCCGTGGACTTCTCGGTCACTCACCAGCTCAATGATGACTGGACCCTGTATGCGGGGAGCACCTGGACCCGCTGGAGCCGCCTCAAGGATATTACCGCTCAGAACAGTGATGTCAGCCCGCGTCTTGGCGGCTCGTTGAGCACCATTACCGAGGAGCAGAACTGGCACGACACCTGGGCCCACGCCATTGGCGTCGCGTATCAGTTGAATCCGCAATGGGTGTTGCGCACGGGCTTGTCAGTCGATGAGTCGCCGACCAACAACAGCAACCGTTCGCCGCGTATCCCCACCGGTGACCGTACCGCCATCAGCTTCGGCGCTGGCTGGACGCCGGTGAGTAACATGACGATCGACCTGGCGTACTCCTACCTGTGGGAAGACAGTACCAAGGTCAACGACAGCTCGGCTTCCAAGGGCGCGTACAGCTCTACCTACAAAAACAGCGCGAGCGGTTTTGGTACTTCGATCACCTATCGTTTCTGATCTGCGGGATGTGCGTTACCGGGAATGTAACGCACATCTGGCCGGGGGCAAGCAGCACCATGCTTCACACCCATGCTCAGTCAAGGCACCGCAAGCGGCTCGGCCTCGCCAGCGGCAAACACTGCCCGGGCATTGCTCTGCGGGCTGAAAATCCGCGTCAGTAGCAGCATTGCAACAACCGCCACAACCAGAACCCACCAGGCACTGACAAAACTCCCCGTAAGTTCGCGAAGCCAACCCGTCAGCCATGGCGAAACCGCATTGACAAGAAACCCCGCGCCTTGCACGAACCCTGCAAGCTGAGCGGCTTCGCTGGGTTTGCGACAATGGTCTAGGGTCAGGATCAGGCTCAGGGCGAAACAGGCACCCAGGCCAAAACCAATCAAGGCCACCCACACATACGGCGATTCCAGCGGCCACATGACCAGTCCGCTATAGCCCAGTGCCTGCGCTCCCAGGCTGACCGCCAAGAGCGGGCGCCTGTCCGTGCTGCGGTGGGCCAGCGCAGGCATCACCAGCGCAGCCAGTACCTGAAAAATGGTCATGAACGCCAGAAGCGAGCCGCTTTGTGCTGCACTCCAGCCCATCTGCAAATAGTAGGCGGGCAACCACGCCACCATGCTCATATAGCCACAGTTGACGAGGCCGAAGTACAGCGCCAGTAACCACGCGCGCCGGTTGCGCCACGGGCGCATGGCTGGCTCGCCCGCCGTTCGGGCACCGCTGGCAAAGGGCAATAAGCCCCACAGCACCAGTGCGACCAGAGCAGGCGCCAGCCAAATCCCCAGTCCGGCCTGCCAATGGCCAAAATGGCCGGCCACCAGCGGGCTGACGAGTGCAGCCAGGCCGCCGCCGGCCATAAGGGAGGCGGAGTACACCCCTAAAGCCAGCGCAACCCGTTGCGCAAACTGGCGCTTGATCAGCGCCGGAACCAGCACCTGGATCAGCGCAACCCCGGCACCGCCCAACAAGGCCGTGGCCATCAGGGTTTCTGCCTGATCGGCAGACAAGCGCCACAGGCAGGCGCCCAGGATCATCGACAAGCCCAGGGCCACGCCACGGCGCTCACCCAGGCCTGCCTGCAGGCGTACGCCGAGCAAGGCCACCAGACCCATGCAGATCACTGGCAGGCTGGTCAGCCAGGCACTGCTCTGGAAGCTCATGCCCGTGTCATGACGGATCTCAAGCAACAGCGGGCTGATGGAGCTGAGCAGCGGACGCAGGTTAAGCCCCAGCACCACCAGCAATGCCCAATTGGCGAACACCCGCGCAGGGTGTTTATCCAGGCTCATGGCAGGCTTTCCAGTCACTGTAGATCTCGACCATGGCCGGTTGGGGTATGTGTTGTATCGCCAGTTTCTGTTCGCTCAACGGCAGCGCCAGTTGCTGATAAATCGCTGCAGTAGACAGCCCGAAGGGTTCCCCCTGCGGGTTGCTGGCGGCATACACCACTCGGGTTACGCCACACAGGTGCATGGCACTCAGGCACATGGGGCAAGGCTGGCCACTGGCATAGATCACGCAACCCTCCAGGCGCGGGCCCAGTTGCTGGCTGGCAGCCCGTATGGCCAAGAGTTCTGCGTGTGCAGTCGGATCCTGGCTGATATGGAGGGTGTTGACGGCCTCAACGATCACTTGGTCGTCTTTGACCAGTAGCGCAGCAAAAGGCCGGCCACCGCCGGCAACGTTGTTGGCGGCCAGGGCCACGGCGCGTTGCAGGTAAAACTCATCGCTATGCATAACAACTCCAGGGTGTGATTCAGTGCGCGCCGGCATCACGCAGCAATTGTGCGGTCACGCCCTGGCCGCGCTGCTGCGCTTGTTGCAGGGGGGTGTGGCCGTCGCTGTCCGGCAGGTTCAGGTCGGCACCGGCATTGATCAGCTGGGTGATGATCTGCTGATGCGCCGGGCCGCCGTCGGAGAGCACGATGGCTTCCATCAGGCAGGTCCAGCCCAGGCGATTGACATGGTTCAGATCAACCCCTGCTGCGATCAGCAGGCGTACCGTTTCAACATGTCCGCGCTCGCATGCCGGGATCAGGGCGGTGCCGCCATAGCGGTTGGTACTCTGCAGATCGGCACCGTGAGCCAGGGTCATTTGCAGGATTTCGTTACGCCCACTGGCGCCTGCCAACAGATAGGGGCTGTCACGCATCAGGTTCTTCTGGTTGACGTCGGCCCCGGCCTGGATCAAGGCCCGGGCGATTTCGATCTGGTTCGATCGGGTTGCCAGCAGCAGCGCGCTGCTGCCATCCAGCGCCTGTACGTTGAGGTCCGTGCCTTCACTGATCAGTTGCTGGACCCTGTCCAGTTCGCCGTCGCTGACGGCATTGAGGAGTGTCTTGTCGCTTGCCATCACCGCTCCCATTATCAACAGCGCGACCGTCAGCAGGCCGCATTTGCGTGTCAGGCTGCCCATGGTTGAGCCCTCTTTTACATCCCGTGAAAAGCCAGTATGGTCAGCGCAGCAGGTATTCTGAAATTAAATATAGCCATGCCTTTAAGTGGCAATGTGAATGGTGAGGCGGATGCTTGATCCCATACTGTTACGCAGTTTTGTCGCGGTGGTGGACTGCGCCAATTTCACCCGGGCGGCGCAGCGTCTGCATCTCACCCAGTCGACGGTCAGCCAGCAGATCCGCCGTCTGGAGGACAGCCTTGGCTGCAAGCTGCTCGACCGCGAACAGCGCCGGGTGATTGCCACCCCTGAAGGTGAGCGCCTGCTGGCCTATGCGCGGCGCATTCTGGCGCTTGATCAGGAAGCCCGCGATGTGCTGTTCAACCAGGCCAGTGAGGGGGTGTTGCGCCTCGGCGTGCCTGAAGACTTTGCTGCCGAGCGCTTGATGCCGATCCTTTCGCGGTTCGGCCTGGAGCACCCGGGAGTGCGCCTGGAAGTCACCAGTGGGTTGGGGCCTGAACTGATGCGGCTTTATCGCCAGGATGAATTCGACCTGTTATTGGTCAAGCAGATGGGGCAGGGCGATGATTGCCTGGCTTGCTGGCCCGAACCCATGTGTTGGGTCGACAGCCGTTCAACGCCAGCACTGGGGCGCGAGCCCTTGCCGCTGGTGGCGTTTCCGGTGGGCGGTTTGTACCGCAATGAAATGCTCCATCACCTTGAAGTGGGGGGATGGCGCTGGCGCATCAACTACTCCAGCGCAAGTCTGGCTAGTGTCTGCGCCGCCGTGGCGGCGGGCCTGGGTATCAGCTTGTTGCCGTTGCGGGTGATCAGTCCGGAACACAGGGTAATTGATGCCGGCAGCGGCCTGCCGGATATCCAGGGGGTATTTCTGGCGTTGTATGGGCAAAACGGTCTGAGCCATGCGGGCAAATTGCTGCAATGCCAGCTGCTGGATCTGTGCCAGACGCTTGCTAACGATGAGCAGGCTGGTGAACGAGCCCTTCAAAACGCGGCCAGTTGAGTGAGAGTGAAACAATTTGATCCTGTGATTCCAGAATGTTTGGAATTTATGGGTGATTATCTTGTGCTGGAACATGACTAAAGTAGAGGTTTTACAGGTCAGGAGCTGATTGTCCTGAGCAGGCCAGCGCCTTCACAGGCAAGCCAGTCACTACAGAGGTCACAGGTTATGGATACCAAACTCAAAGCGTTGCTTGATCGCGAAGAGATTCGCAATCTCAGAACCCTCTATGCACATCACCTGGACAGCAACACTATCGACGCCCTTGACGAAGTGTTCTCGGCAGATGCGGTGGTGGAGGTTACGGTCGGCAAAATGACGGGTATAGATGCCATCCGCAGTGGCCTCAATGATGCCTTCAAACTCTTCGATCGCGACCACCAGGGCAGTTATCCGTTTCTGCATGCGATCGCCAACCACTGGATCAAGTTGACCGGGCCCGATACCGCGCAAGGGCGTTGCTACCTGATTGATTTCGAGACCGCATCCAAGCCCGATCCGAACCCGCTGCTGTTGCTCGGGCTGTACGCCGACACGTACCGGCGTATCGATGGCGAGTGGCGTATCACCCATACCCGCCTTGAAGTGGTCTGGCCTGAGCGTGCAGCCTGATCCAGGGCCGGCTCCGAGGATTGAGCATGAGCGATGCGCCTTTATCCAGGGCGCATTTTTGTTTGTGCAGAAGGTAAGCCCCGGGGTTTTACCCCTCTATTACTGCATGGTTTTGCTATTGTTCAGCTGCAGATCCTTAAACTTTAGCCTTGGACGCCACAATGACGGGCAACCCATTTGACGGTATTCGTGAGTTTGTGTCTGCGGCCCAGTCACTGAGCTTTACAGCGGCAGCCCTGGAGCTTGGCGTGACCAGTTCCGCCGTTGGCAAGAGCGTGACTCGCCTGGAGGCGCGCCTTGGCGTCAAGCTTTTGCATCGCACCACCCGGCGCCTGAACCTCACCAGCGAGGGTGAGGCCTATCTGGCCAGCTGCCTGCGGGTAATGGATGAACTGGCCGAGACCCAGGGCTTTTTGACCACCGGCCAACAGGAACCTGTCGGTCGGTTGCGGATCGATCTGCCGGCGGCCTTTGGTCGCCGACATATTTTGCCGACCTTGATCGATATGGCGGTGCGATACCAGCAGCTCGATCTCTCCATCAGCTTCAGTGAGCGGCTGGTGGATATCGTCAATGAGGGTATCGATCTTGTGGTCCGAATCGGTTCATTGAAGGATGACGCTGAAATAGTGGCCCGCAGGCTGGGCAGCCAGAGCCTGTTGATTTGCGCAACCCGCGAATACCTGCACAGGCATGGCACGCCCCAGGCACCGGCTGATCTCCTGCAGCATGACTGCATTGTCGGCTGGCGCAACGGCACTCGCAAAAGCTGGATGCTGGTGGATGAAAAGGGGCACACCAACGAGCACGACGTGCGGGTCAAGCATGAGATGGGAGACGGTGAAATGTTGCTGGACATGACACTGGCCGGGGGCGGCCTGGCCCAACTGCCCACCTGGCTGGTGCAGACGCATATCCAGCAGGGGTTGCTGGTGCCCGTACTTGAGCAATATGCCGGTGCCGAGATGCCTATTCACGTGATCTGGCCACGCACGCGCTACATACAGCCCAAGATCAGAATGGTCGTCGATGAACTGCTGGCACTGGCCCGACGCGATGCCGGGATTTTTCGCCCGGATCAGGGCGCGCCCAACTCCCAGGGTTCATGAATGCAGCGCCTCAAGCTCCATGACGTGAAGCGCTGCAGCTGAATACCGTTACAGGTTCGGCGAGTGGAAGGGGTAATCGACATAGCCTTTTTCACCGCTGTTGCCGTAGAACGTGGCGCGGTCCGGGATTGCAATCGGCCAGTTATTTTTCATCCGCTCCACCAGATCCGGGTTGGCAATAAAAGGCCGCCCAAACGCGACCAGGTCCAGGGCGCCTGATTCCAGTGCGGCTTGCGCCGACTCGCGATCAAAGCCGCCAGCGGCAATCAATGTGCCTTGATACGACTCGCGAAAAGTCTGCGCAAAGCCTTCGGGCATGCGCTCGGCGCCAATGGTTAATTGATCGCTCAAGTGCACGTAGGCAATGTCGCGTTGATGAATGGCGTGAGCCACCGCGACCCAGGTCTGGGCTTCGTCATCAAACGGCGCCATGTCGAACAGGCGGCCAAACGGCGAGATACGCACGCCAACCTTGCCACGCCCAATGGCGTCGGCAACCGCATCAATGGTTTCCAGCAGCAGGCGAATGCGGTTTTCGATTGAGCCGCCATAACGGTCGGTACGATCGTTTACACACGGATTGATAAACTGCTCGAACAGGTAGCCGTTGGCGCCATGAATTTCGACCCCGTCAAACCCCGCCTCGACAGCCCGGCGGGCAGCCCGAACAAAGTCATTTTTGATCGCCCCGACTTCTTCGGTCGACAGCGCGCGCGGCTGGCTGGCCTGGATCGGGCCCGGTTGACCGTGCTCGTCATAGGCATAGGTCATGGAGTTGGCCGCCACCTTGTTGCTGGATGACACCGGCGCACCGCCGTCCGGTTGCAGCGTGGTGTGGGATACCCGGCCGACATGCCAGAGCTGGGCGAAGATCTTGCCGCCGTCCTCATGCACGGCCCGGGTGACGTGCTTCCAGCCTTCCACTTGTTCCTGATTATAAAGGCCGGGGTTGAACAGATAGCCGCGGCCCTGGATGGAAACCGGCACACCTTCGCTGATGATCAGGCCGGCGCTTGCACGCTGGCGGTAGTAAAGAACCGTCAACTCGTCAGGAATATCGTTCAAGGCGCGGGCACGGGTCATGGGCGCCATCACGACACGATTGTTCAGTTCCATTCCCGACAAGGTGTATGGAGAAAACAGCATACTCATAGGGCAGGGACCTCCGGTGTGGGGCGCTGCGTGGCGCCAGTCCGGGTCAATATACGGTGATATTGATCCCGGATAATCGGCCCTGGATTCCAAACATTGCGGAGTTGAATTCCATAATTTGCGGGGTTAATTACTCCAGAACAGTCGGGTCGCGGCGGATTTCTTCCCGTGCCATGGCTTCCCACAGAAACGGGAAACCGTTGGCATCGGTGCGCTCTCCAGTGGCGAGGGCGACATGGGCAGGGAGCGGCGCGCCGCCACCGAGTGCCTCGACATGCCAGGCCAGGCGGCTGCGCCACTCCAGTGTGATCGCGCGCAAATGGGCCTGGCGAATGCCATTGGCGACCACTAGCACACCGTGGTTGGCGAGCATGGCCCATTTCTGGGCTCCCAGTGCCGTCACTACGGCGCGGCCGAGGACGGTGTCTTCGACTGTGCCGCGATACTCGTCATAGAGCACCGGGTCACTATCGACCAGGGCGGAGGTCTGGTCGTAAACCGGCGGGATGCGCCCCGCGGCTGACCAGACGCCTGCCCAGCGCGGGTGGTTATGGATGACCACCTCAACATCATGGCGCGCGGCATGTAAATCCATATGCAGGTTGATCGCCGGGGTGATGTTCCATTCGCCTTCGATGACCTTGCCGGTCTGGTCGAGGCGCAGGATGTCCGAGGCGGTTACTTCGCCCCAGGTGAGCTCCCAGGGGTTGGCCAAATAGGTGCCATCGTCCTGCTTGACGGTGACATGACCGGCAATATGGTCGTTATAACCCTCTCGATACAGCACCCGGCACAGCAGCGCCACGCGTTGGTGCGCAGTCAGTTCGGGCAACAGTGCATACCGGCCTGGCCTGGGAATGTAGCGGGCCAGGAGGTCGTGATTAAGTTCATCGTTCATCATTCTGGTGTGCTCCTCTGCAGCGGTTGTGATCCGTGAATGTTCCTTCAGAACTCACGCCTGCAAGGGTTCGCGGGCGAATACCGAGGTGCGCTGCATGCGCCGTTGATGGGGTTGGTAGTCCAGAATGGCGTTGTGCAGCACGCTTCGGTTGTCCCAGAGCACCATGTCACCGACACGCCAGCGATGGCGAAACCCGAATTGCACGTGCTGGCAGTGCGCGTGCAGATAGTCCAGGATCGCGTCGCTTTCAGAGGGGGCCAAGCCGTCGATATGGGTGGTGTAGGTCGGGCTCAGATACAGGGCTTTGCGACCGGACACCGGGTGCTGGATCACCAGCGGGTGCAGGTGGCGGCGGTTCATCTGCACGACCTCGGCATAGCGCTCATGGCTGACGACGCTCTGGCGCAGCGCTGCCGTCATTGGCCCGTTCATGTCGTGCCAAGCGCTGAGCCCGTCGAGGTAGTGCTGCATACGCCCGGACAGGCTGTCATAGGCCGTGGTCATGCTGATCCAGCACGTATCGCCACCACAGGGGGGAAGGATCTGGGCGTGGGTCATGGTGACAATCGGCGGGTCGGGCAGGAAGCTCTCGTCGTGGTGCCACATATCCGCCCGGTCACCCAGCCTGGAGTCGATCACGGTGATCTGTTCAAAGCCTGCGCCCAGGTTGGGATAGAACGTGTGAACTTCGGGCTCGCCGAAATATCGTGCAATGGCCAGGTGTTGTTCTGGCTGTAGCCATGGGGCGTGCAGTACCAGGGCTTCATGTTTGACCAGCGCGGCTTCCAGTGCCGCCAGGGTTTGCGGCTGAAAAACAGTGGCAGGATCCAGGTCAAGCACTTCGGCGCCCAGGTGTGGGCCAAGGGGCTGGAGGGTGAGTGGTGAAGGCATGGGCAATCTCCCGGCAGGCTGAAATATCCGATCTTATAGAGGGCGTATCACTACACGTTTGGACGATGTCCGAGCGTCTCCAAAGATCATACTGACGTCATCAGGGTTGAGATATTCGCATTCTGCGGGCATCTGATTGCGTATTTAACCTACTGATATAAAAGGAAAATATCTGAAATTAAGAACAGCAGTAAATACTCCGCTCGGGTTCCCATGAGCAAGCCAGCCGATGACAATACAAAGGGTCTGATGCCTGCGCTGCGCAAGCGGCCGGTGCAATCCCGCTCACGGGCACTGGTCGATGCTGTTGAGCAAGCCTGCCTGCAGATTCTGGATGAAGCAGGAGAGGCGGCGCTGACGATCGCCCGCATCGCCGAGGTATCTGGTGTCGCGGTCGGCTCGATCTACCAGTATTTTCCCAGCAAGGACGCCATCGTGGCTTTGCTGTACGAGCGTGTGCTCGACGAAGAGTCCGAGCAGTTGCTGAAGGTGCGGGAAAAGTTGATTGGCGTGCCCCTGAAGTCGGCGCTGGAACAAATTCTGGCCAACATCATTCGCGTCGAAACACGCTTGTTCAGGCTGAACAAGGTGTTTCATTTGCGCTATCACTCGGCCTTGCACCTGGGCATGTGGCGCGGGCCATACACCACCACCGGGGAATTTATCGAAGCGACCTGGTTGCCGCTGCTGCAGTTGTATGAGGATGAAATATCCACGCAACACCCGGCCATGGCCGCTTACCTGCTCGGGCAGGGGCTGCGCAGTGTTATCCGTTCGATACTGGAAGACATGCCGGACCAGCTTGAATCCAGTGCGCTGCTCGATAGCCTGGTGGCCATGGCCATGGGGTGCCTGCGGCCTTGCACGCGGGAGTGATCTTGAGGTCGGCCCGCTGTGCGGCTTCGCACGCCGAGCAGTTGCGGGCGCTACACGGATCATCAGTCAGCTTGAAACAGCCAGTTGCACCTTGACCTTCTTTATCCTGCAACTAAGGTCGTGGTAGTGCACCCACCGCGCAGCGTCTGTTCTTGAGCGTGATCCGAAGGCAGGGATATGCAAATTAATCACCCATGTTCAGCACTACGCCCGTTTCTCCGGTACGCAGCCGTCAGCTTGCTGACCCTGGCTATGGCAGCGCAAGCCCATGCCGAAGACACCTGCAGCACCTTGGCCGCCAGGGCCTTGCCCGATGCGACCATCACCGTGGCCGAGGCCATTGCCCCCGGGCAGTACCAAATGCCGGAAAACCCGCTGACCCGGCTGGCGAGTTTCTCCGGCATGAACCCGGCAGGGCGCCCCGCAGTCGGGCCCAACCCGGCCTTTTGCAGGGTTGCTGCCACACTCAGGCCCAGCAGCGATTCAGATATCAAGATCGAAGTCTGGTTGCCGCTCAATGGCTGGAACGGCAAGTTACTGGGTGTCGGCAGTTTTGGCTGGGGCGGAGCGATGATGTACCCGGCCATGCTCGCCGGGCTTGAGCAGGGCTACGCCACGGCAGCGACCGATACCGGACACGACAGCAGTACTGAAGAAGGGAAGGGCGGGCAGTTCGCCCTGGGGCACCCGGAAAAACTCATCGACTATGCCTGGCGCGCCGACCACTTGATGACGGTACATGCCAAGGAACTGATCAAGGCCTACTACGGAAAACCGGCCAGCCGGGCGTACTGGATAGGCTGTTCGCTGGGCGGCCTTGAAGGTCTGATCGAAGCCAGGCGCTTTCCCGATGACTACGATGGTATCGTCGCCGGTGCGCCGCCCAACCCGCTGGTCAAGTTCAATGCCGCCCAGCTCTGGCCCGGCTGGTTGCTCGGTCGCCACCGCGATGTGAACATGACCAAGGCCAAGCTCGAGATGGTCAGCAAGGCGGCGCTCAAGGCCTGCGCCACGCCCATTGGCCTCAAGCAGGGGTTTATCGACGACCCGCAGCATTGCGATTTTGAGCCAGAACAATTGCAGTGCAAAGGCATCGAGACAGCCGACTGCCTGACGACGGGGCAGGTAGAGCTGATGAAGCAGCTCTATCGAGGGCCGATCAACCCGCGTACCGGGGAAGTGATCTTTCCTGGCGTGGCCAAGGGTAATGAAAACCTGCTCGGTGATTTTGTCGATGGCCAAGCGTTCCCGGTGGCCCTGGACCTGTTCAAGTACGCGGCTTTCCAGGATCCGGACTGGGACTGGACGACCATGGACTGGGACAAGACCGTGAATGAGGCTGTGAACAGGCTCGGGCCCTTGTTGCACGTTGACTCCAACCTCACGGCATTTTTCGACCGGGGGGCAAAGCTACTGCTTTATGTGGGCTGGAACGATTTTCATAACGGCCAGGAGCTGATCGACTACTACCAGTCACTGCTGCGCGATTCGGGCAAGGCGGCCCGGGCTTCGGCCCGGCTGTTTCTGATCCCGGGCATGGGCCATTGTTACGGCGGTGCGGGCTGCGACACCTTTGACAAGTTGGCTATTATCGACAATTGGGTGGAGCACGGCGTAGCACCGCAGCGCATCGTCGCTTCGAAAATTGAAGACGGCAAGGTTGTGCGCACCCGCCCGCTATGTGCCTGGCCGCAGGCCGCCCGTTACGCGGGCAAGGGCGATATCGACAATGCCGACAGTTATGCCTGTGTCGAAGTAACGCAATAGTGGTGCAAAAAAACAAAGGCCTGCATGAGAAGTCTCATGCAGGCCTTTGTGTACCTTGCGCCGGCGCTATTGCGCTGGTTTCAGCGGCCTACCAGCAGTTCTGCGGCCTGATCCAGTAATGCCAACGGGTCCTTGGCCTTATGGATATCCACCGACAGCAGTTGACGAAAGCGCCTGGCGCCAGGGAACCCCTGGCCCAGCCCCAAAATATGACGCGTGATATGGTGCATTGAACCACCCGCGGCTATATGCGCTGCGATATAAGGCCGCAACAGCGTGAGCGCCTCTACCCGCGAAATGACAGGGGCAGAACTGCCAAACAGACGTTGATCGACCTCGGCCAGAATATACGGGTTGTGATAGGCCTCGCGACCGAGCATCACACCATCAAACACCTGTAAATGTTCCTGGCATTGCTCGAGGGTCTTGATCCCGCCGTTGAGAATGATCTCCAGTTCAGGGAAATCGGTTTTCAACTGCGCGGCAACGTCATAGCGCAGAGGCGGGATATCGCGGTTTTCTTTAGGCGACAGCCCTTCGAGAATGGCAATACGCGCATGCACGGTGAAACTGGTGCAGCCGGCATCACGAACCGTACCGACGAAATCGCACAGTTGTTCATAGCTATCGCGGCCGTTGATGCCGATACGATGCTTGACCGTGACAGGGATAGAGACCGTATCGCGCATGGCCTTGACACAATCGGCCACCAGCGCCGGATGCGCCATGAGACAGGCACCGATCATATTGTTCTGCACCCGATCGCTGGGGCAGCCGACATTCAGGTTCACCTCGTCATACCCTGCATCCTGAGCCATGCGTGCGCAAACGGCCAAGTCAGCCGGAACACTCCCTCCCAGTTGCAAGGCCAGCGGATGCTCAGACGCGTCATGACGCAAGAAGCGCTCGGCATCACCATTGATCAGCGCACCCGTAGTGACCATTTCGGTGTACAGCAAGGCGTTTTTGGATAGCAGACGCAGAAAAAACCGACAGTGGCGATCTGTCCAGTCCATCATAGGTGCCACGCTAAAGCGCCTGGACACCGCAGAGCCTTTGTTTGCGGGGTTTGTAGCTGATTTTTCTACCATTTTGCTCTACGTGTTTAAGGCGTGTTTTAGGGGGTAAAAGGGCGTTTTTTGCATGTCACTGGTACAATGTACCATCTCAATTTCGAATTGTACCAGTTGACCATGGCCACGATCAGAGCACGCAAACGCACTGACGGCAGCACCAGTTACACGGCTCAAATACGCCAGATTCGTGAAGGGGCGCAAGTCTATCAAGAGAGCCAGACTTTCGCCCGTAAACAGGCCGCCCAAGCATGGGTTCGCAAGCGTGAAGCCGAACTGGATCAACCCGGCGCGATCGAGCGGGCAAACCGGATAGGCGCCACGGTTAAAGAAATGATCGATCGATACATGGTCGAAATGGAAAAAGCCCGTGGCCTGGGAAAAACCAAGCTGGCCACCCTCAAAGCTATCAGCGAGTCCTACCTGGGCGCGGTGAGTGACCAGGACTTGAACTGCCAGATTCTGGTTGAGTACGCGGTCTGGCGAATGGGGCCAGAGGGCGGCGAGGTGCTGCCTCAGACCGCTGGCAATGATTTGGCGCACCTTGGGGCTGTGCTTTCGATTGCGCGCCCGGCATGGGGCTATGACGTCGACCCTCAAGTAATGGGCAATGCCCGCAAAGTCTTGCGCAAGTTGGGCTACAACATGCGCAGCCGTGAACGTGACCGCCGCCCGACTCTGGATGAGCTGGATAGGCTGCTGGAGTACTTCCAATCGATTCAGGACAGGCGCCCGACTTCGATCAATATGCTCAAGATGACAGCTTTTGCCTTGTTCTCGACGCGGCGTCAGGAAGAGATCACCCGGATCAAGTGGGCGGATCTTGACGCGGAGGGGAGTAGAGTCCTGGTGCGGGATATGAAGAATCCCGGGCAGAAGATAGGCAATGATGTGTGGTGTCATCTACCGGCTGAAGCCTTGGCCATCCTGCAGTCAATGCCAAAGACCGTTGACGTGATTTTTCCCTACAGTGCTGAATCAACTTCCACATCCTGGACACGGGCCTGCAAGTTTCTGGGGATCATCGATCTGCACTTTCACGACCTGCGCCATGAGGGTGTCAGTCGCTTGTTTGAAATGGATTGGGATATACCGAGGGTGGCCAGCGTATCGGGGCACCGCGACTGGAACTCGATGCGTCGCTATACCCGTTTGCTCCAGTTCTCGAAAAGGTCTTTGTAAATCTCCTTCACATGCATTGTGAATTTGCACTTTTCAGGTCGCCCGCAAATGATCATCCAGGGTTCATCATGGCGGGCGTACAGCAGCTTGTCCTTGTGGTTGCAGCTAGGGCAGGTCAATCAGGATCTGATCTGGAAGCCTGATCTGAAGGGCATGCACTTTGCAGACATGCGTTACAGCGCGGTTGTGGTGTTTGAGCGCTTTGCTGATGAACCCGGGCGGCTCATGGCTTTGTTGGCCGCGCCGAACCTGCTGCAGCTGCTGAGCGCCAAACTCAAGGACAGCCACGACACCGGGTTGCCCACCGGCCAGCAGTACGCCCTGGTGATCCTGTTCTTGGGCACGCGGTACGACCAGTTCGCCGCCACCCTGGCGCGTTTCAACGCCTTGCTGCCGTTCCCGGATTTGGAGCGCGCTCAGCGCCGCGTCCAGCAGCTGTTCAAGCTGGGAGCGGAAAAGTGGGAATTGCCGTCTGCCGGTGCGCTGCCGCGTTGGGGCCAGATGCCCCTGGAGCGCTGCACCGTGACCAAAGCCGCAAGCCAGGCGCTGTCCAGCCAACTGGCGGCGCTGGAGGGCTACGCCGCTGACAGCTCGCCCATGGCCGACTTGGCGGCACTGGCTGCACGCAAGGCCAGTCAGGCCCACGACCGCAAGCTGGCCGAGCTGCAGCAGCTGCTGACCGGGAACGCCGCTGAAACCACCATGCAATGCCGACTGATTGGCCCGGGGAACGGCACCGAGCTGAGCACCCAGCTGCTGGAAGGCCAGGCCCCGGGCCACGAATGGGGGATCTGCGCGGGCATGGTGCTGGTGGGATCGCGCCAAGGGCTGAGCTTTGTACAGGAGATGATCGGCCTATGACGCTGCTACTCGATGGCGAACAAGTGCGCTGCAAAAACATGAAAGCGACGGCAAACCTGCGCATTGAAAGCGGGGATATGTCGGGCCACACCAGCAACAGCGACACGGCCCACACCGGCTTCAAGCCCAAAACCCTGACCTTTTCCGGGCTGATCCGGCATGCTGATGCGGACTGGTTGCGCACGCTGATGCGCCTGGCCGAGGCAACAGAGAGCGGTGGCCAACTCAAAACCTATCGCATCGTTCACGACACGGCCGCCGCGTTCGGCATGCACCAGGTGCAATTCAGCGACGGGGTTAGCTCCCGGGAACACGACACGCTGCAGGCTTGGCTGATCCAGTTCACGCTGACCGAAAAGCTGAGCAACCCCGAGCGGGTAGAAGGTCGTCGCACCGGTAACAGCGTGGCCAGTCATTCGGCGCCCGGGCAAGGGGTTGCCGGTGAGAGCGGCAGTGATCCGGAAAAGCCCGGGCAAGAGCTGACCGGCTTTGAGTCCGTACTGAAAAAAATTGATAACTGGATAGGCTGACCGCCATGAAATTGCACAAAGTGCTGACCATTGGCGGCACCGTATACCCGCTGGTCAAAGACGATGTCCGGCTGGAGCTGCGCACCCCGGGGCGAGCATCGTTCACGGTGCAGGCCAAAGCCCCTTTAAAAGGATTGGTGACGCTGGACGTTGGTTACAACGACAAGCCGCTACAGCGGTTTTTCATTGGCTACGTCGAGCGCAGTACCAGCGTGAACGCCGTCGAGCAGGTGCTGTTCTGCCGCGAGCTGGCTGCAATCCTGAGTCAGCCGCTGCCGCTAAACCTGCGCCATGTGGATCTAAGCGCCGTCCTGAACGCTATCAGCAACAAAACCGGGCTGACATTCCGCGTGCCTGACGAGCCTTATGCAAAGGTCAAAGCCCCGTTCTTTTACAACCTGGCCACTGGCATTCAAGCCATGGACAGCCTGGCCCGGGTTTTCAGCATCGTTTCGGTGTCGCTGGCCGCGAATCAAATGGGTTTGAAGTGGAAGAAGCAATAAAACGCGCTGTAGAACGTCAATTTCCCGAGCTGAGCGGCGGCTACCACCTGCCCAGATTCGCCCTGGTGCAAGGCGTGGCCGACGCCCCGGCCCAGTCCGGCATCTGCGACAACTTCCGGCCCCGGTACGCGGTTGACCTGCAGGTACTGGCCGAGGACGGCGAGCCTGACCCCAACCTGCCAATCCTTGCCGGTGTACCGCTGCCCGTACCCGTGGGCGGTGATGAGATGGGTTTTTTCGCCTTCCCGGCAGAAGGCACCATGGTGGTGGTCAACTTTGCCTACGGTATGCCGAGCAAGCCCTTTATCCAGACCATTCTGCCCCACGGCCTGAGCCTGCCCAAAGTGCCCAAAGGGGATCAAGTCTGGCAGCACAGCGAAACCGCTCAGCAGCGCGTGGACGCCGACGGCAACTGGTCGCGGCAAACCGATGGCTGCATACAGGACTTTTCAGCCGATCGGGAAGTCCAGGCCTTGGACAACCAGGAGCACTATCAAAGCCACAGCCAAACCGTGGATGACCACTCAAAAGAGACAGTCGGCGGGGTTAAAACCATAGAAGCCCTGGGCGCCATGAAACTGCTGTCAGGCGGATCCATGAGCGTGGCGACTGTGGATGACTTGCACAAGGCCACCGGACGCGATCTGAATCTGTTGGTTGGGAATAAGTACAACGCCACCGTGGGTGGCGATATGCAGGAGCGGATCGAGGGGCTGCGTAAGAGCGTAGCGGGGGAGGGCCAGCGGTTAGTTGCATCGAAAAACTGGATCGGCTCTGAGAGAGTGAACCTGTTTCAGGTCGAGTGTGATTTGCTCGACCTGATACAAGACATGAACATAAAACTGGCTGGGCATGTCCATGGGCCGGGCCCTATTCCCAGTAATGCGGCTGATTTTTTGGCAAACTCTGCCGTAGCTTTATTGCTATCAACTAAGCTGAGACTGATCACATCAAAATAACTGTGAGTTGGTTGCCTTGGCCAATTAATATTTTAGGAGGTGTTGCGACACTTAACACTCGCTTTAACAGGGCCTTGACTGGCAGTGAGTATTATACTTATAGGTATCTAAGGCTTGGAGGGTGTTGAGTTATATAAGTATCTTGGTTTCGAGGGTTTAGGGTGCGTTGAAACTTTTCATACGCACCGATCAATAGGTCTACAGTTTTGTGGTTTTGATATTCTCTAAGAAATCCACCAGTTCGTGAATGTCTGTTAGTGGGTTGATTGAACCATTTCTCTTTGATTCGTCAAAAAGTTTTTTTGCGAATTTTTTGGCTCGACCTATATCTTTGTTTACATGTGAGAAGGAGCCAAGTATGCCTTTTTCATATTTGGGCCAGTATTTTTTTAACTCTTTTAAAACTTTGTTGCCTGCGCTTTTTCCTCCGCTAGCTGTAAAGGGTTTAGAGATATAGATGAAGTGTAGTATTAGCCAAACTTCAAAGCATGGAGTGGAGGTAATAGCGGTAAATACACCTGAAGGCTTGATTGTAGAGATGTGCGCTATTGCATTTGCGTAGTTAGGGTGCGCGTCACGATCAAAAACGCAAAAAACCCTATCGAAAGCTTCTTTGTCGTCATTAATTTCGTCAAGGTAAAGTTTTTTTCCATGTGAGATGACACTCATTGGATCCGAGCCGCATTCACCGCTGATAGTGATATTTGCTGTGTCGATCTCGTAAAAATCTTTGAGTTCTGTAAAGTAAAAGGGTTCTGTCTTCGAACCCTCAGTTACGATAAGTACCTTAGCGATTCTATTTCGAGTTGGACCTTTTCGCTTAAGGTCCGAAACTTTCTTAGCTTTTCGCTTTTGATGGAAATTGTCGTTGTCGCTGCCCATGATCACTCCCCAGATAAAATGAATTTTCTTACGTAGGGGAGTGCCCCGTACCGTCCAGCTAGATATGCATCTTCCAGATTTTCTCGTCCTTTACGAGGACTGAAATCGGTTAGAGGATACAGGCTAGTAGCTTGTGTTTTATCTTTTTCACAAAACCAAATCTGATCGCGTCTAAATACGTCTTGGTTCAGAATTGATGTTTCATGAGTAGTAAAAATAAGCTGCGCATTCTTTGTATTAGTTTTTGGGTTTTGGAAAAGATCAACTAGAAATCTGACGAGTTTTGGGTGGAGGTTGTCATGAAGCTCGTCGATGAAGAGGACTCTTCCTGTTTCTAAAACATTCAGCCAAGGGCCCGCAAATGAAAATAATTTTTGAGTGCCGTCAGACTCCTCATCGAATTCAAATTCGATGCGCTGGTTCTGAGCGCCTGTATGAATAGTTTTGATTTCAAAGATGATATTGTCTTCCATGTTTTCCAGAATGTCTTTCTTAACCTCTTCTGGAAGCGAGTCAGGCAAGTGTTTGGATGAGAACTTTTCGGTTTTGACTGCGACATCTGTGATGTCTAAGTCTGCAGCCCGCAAAAACTCCAAGATTTTTTGCTTCTGTTCGGTTTTTTCGCATTGTGAAGCCGTGTAATTAGGTGCCCATCCAGACACGCTTCCAAAGCGTACAACATATTTAAACCAGTTCAGCACTGGCTTAAGTTGTTTGCTATTAAGTTGAGTTGCAGTTGATAGGAAAAGCCTGTTCTCAGTAGTAGCGTCTTGCCATGCTTGTTTTTGTCCGGTCAGGGAGTTGCCAAGCGACCAAGAGTATTCTCCGCTTTCGGCATTGTACTGGCGGCTAAACCAATTTTGTGGGCGCCCATTAGGGTAAGCAATAAGCCATTCTTCAATAATACGAGTTGAGGTCGCAGAAAAACCGTACTGGTATCTGATATTATTAATGATGAATGATACTTCAAACTCAGTAGGTGCGCTCTGAGTTGATTCATCCAAGAGGAATGGAGTGACAGGTAATGAGTCCCCAGGCTGACGAGTTGATGATGCTTCAGTAATAATCGAAGTCATTGCTCTCATAGCATTAATGAAATTGCTCTTGCCAGCAGCATTTGCTCCGTAAATTGCTACTGAACGCAATAGTTCATTAGTAGCAGGCGCTTCCGGTTTGAATGTGTTCAATTCTGAAAGTTCGTCACCCTTTGCCTTTACTAGGCTTAGGGTCTGTTCATCCCGAACAGATCTCCAATTTTTCACGCTGAATTGAATTAACATTTTATCTCTCACTTTCATGTGGGCTTTTGACAAAAATCGCCAAAAGCCGTGGTCTAAAGTGACTTTAGCATGGCTAATGTGAACAAGGGGAGTGGCTATTGGCCATAACTAGCTTTTTTGTGCAAAAAAAATGTTGAGAAAAATATTCTTAAGGGAAACCCACTTATCCCCCTCCCGCCGACGAGCTCCGTGTCCTTTTTTTGTGCAAATCTGGATGTAGTGCAAACGAACCGGCAGCCTAGGCGGGCCGTGGGGATCTCTAGGGGAGAGGTCTTTGCACAGAGTGCAATGTTTTGCAGGGGCGTGAAGCGCGCTTGCACTGCAGCACGCTGAGCGGTTGCGGAAGGTGTAACGCTAGGATGTCTGGTTTCATTAGGTGAAAACTATTAAATCGCAGCTTTTAGTGGTTTTTCAATTTGATGCTAACAAATCTAATGAGCAGCTCTGACTCGTTAACAATTGAGCGATGCAACCAGAAGCCTTGCACCGCTTAGCTTACGGCGGTTCAAGGCTTTCACAACGATTGCAAAAATTTACAGAGGTCAGTCGAACGTCATGAGGGATAGTTCGGCTAGCGTTTTTACGGTAGGAGCAGCGTCTTTTAGATAATCCCAAGCATCCTCGTTTGTTGGGAATGCATAGATTTCTACAGCTTCGCCTAAAATTACAATTGCCAAAACTGCAAATTCGCGATCCGGACTCCAGCGGTTAAACATCTGAATGCTGGCGACTTCAAAATTGCCAACATTGAAGCCAGCGCTGTACCCCATAGCCATGATGTCTTCGGCCACATCGCCTTTGGAGTCTGGTAGGGCCTCCTCAAGCAGGTCGCGATCGTACGTGATAGGCCCAGTCCGCTTCATGTATTCGACGTACATCTCTCAATCCCCATCAGTTTATGTCATTAAGGTTCTAAGCCTAGCAAATGGCGGGCGTTGAAATGCCATTTTCAGGTGTCCGTCAAAAGTGGCTATTTTCCGCCACCCCCTGAAGAACGGGGTGATTAATGCCCTACAGCCCTTGTAGAACGTGGCTTTGATACATGGCGACGAAAAGGTCAGGAGGACTATTTAGAAAGGTATTTAAATATAAAACCCATATAAATCAGTAGGTTGACGAGGTTAGTAAAATAGTAGTCCTGATAGCCCCATTAATAGCTGGGATGGTTTGGAAAATAGGGTTTATGAAAGCTCTGAAAGCCTTTGTCTCTGTGGGTTAGAGAGTAGGTAAGTAAAAAAATACCTTTAATAGTCACTTTAAATCTCAACCGGAGAATTCATTCTGGCCGGTGGGAAAGCTCTGTCTGACGTGCTCGACTCTACAGCCCCGACCATACCGCTTGAGGGTGCATGGGATGGGATAGATGCATTGGGTAGATGTATTGGGTCGATATTGTTTGCTGCACTGGATGTGCAGTGATCGACGAAAAGGCTCAAGACTGGGGCTAAAAGGGTAGGGACGCGAAAGTTAGCTGGTACGAAAATGGTACAGAGAAAAATTAAGCAGGGCGTAAACCCTTGTTTTAAAGGGGCTGGCGGCTCAGTCCGTATCATCCATCATGGGGGCAACAGAAAACCGCCGACCCTGTGTTTACTGGCTTTGAAGCAATATTCTGTACCATTGTGCTCTACGTTTTTGCAGCGTTTTTAGGGGGTAAAAGAGCGTATTTTGAAGTCGACTGGTCCAATTTACCAATCAAAACAACAATTGTACCAGGCGATCATGGCCACTATCCGAGCACGCAAGCGTACTGACGGCAGCATCAGTTACACGGCACAAGTACGCCTGTTTTGCGATGGGTGCAAGTCTACCAAGAGAGCCAGATCTTCGCCCGATAACAGACGGCCTGGCAGCTTTGGGTCAATTGCGGGACTTTGCAACAGGCAGCAATCGGACAGATGCAGCCACACGAACAACATAACCTGAGCGCTGTTTTGCAGCGCCAAACGGTCACTTATGTTCCGCTGCCAACATTGATCTGAACTGGGAAATACTCTCTGAAGATAGCCCGGCACCTTCGAATACTGCGCAGGTGAAGCTAACGGGGGCAGGGCCTGGAGCGGTTATGATGCGGTCTGCAATCACCGCTATCGGACTGTTTCGATAAAACCCGTGACCTTCATAACCTGCAGCATTCTCTTGTAAGAAATTAGCACTGTTTGAGGTATGTGGAGTCTTGTCGAGAAGCCCGGCCCTCGCAAGTGCCAGAGTTCCCCCACAGATACCGGCAATCGTCGCTCCACTTGAACGACTGGCATGAAGAAAGTCTCGAATATCCGGTGCTTCTGCACGTTCCCAGACCATTCCCCCGATAACGACCACAACATCCGGTTTCCAGTCCAGGCATTGTTGCAAGTTACTATCGATCGTTACAGGCAGCCCGCCCTGCGAGTGGATCTGTCCCGGAGCAAAAGCGAAAAACCTGACGTCGATCCCGTAAAATGGGGACGCAGTTCCAGCTATAAAAGCATATTCCCAGTCAGCAAAACCGGGGCTCAGTATTAAACCTATGCGTGCCATCAGTCAGAATCCTCCATGAATGCCAACACCCTATGGCGACAATAAATGGATATCAAGGGCTGCTTTGGGTCGGATAGCAGTCGCTCGCAAAAATCTGTTCTCTACCTATATATGCCAGGACTCAGCCTCGACGTAGCGGGCCAACGCACGTTTGAGGTGGTACTAACGGTCGCGGTCGGTGGCTTGGGACAACTGGTCGATTCACTTATTTTCGTCCTTGGGTGCCATTAAAGCGAAAAAAGGCCAGCCACATCATGGCCAGCCTTTTTGCTTACTTGAACCACCACCTGAAAATCAGGCTGCCTTGTTACTGATGCGAACTTCGAGTTCCAGATCTGCACTGGCCAACATATTCACCAAAGCATCCAGAGAAAATTTTTCAATTTTCCCCTTGAGCAAATCATTCAGCCTTGGCTGAGTGATATGCAGCCGCTGGGCCGCTTCTTTTTGCGATACATCCCAGGTTTTCACTACCCGCCTGATGGCTCGCATCAACTGAGAACGGACACGCAGGCTCTCGGCTTCTTCTGGCGTATCAACCAACGCATCCCAGACACTGGTAGGGCGTTCGTTTGACATACACTTTTCCTCTGATCAATCACTTGCTTACTAATTTTTGGACAACTGTTTTGCTACAAGTTCTTTTAAAAAAGTGACAGGTGTACATTTTTTGAGTCGGGTCATAGCTAGGGCTTTACCCCTTCACCGTTGGTAAAGGGGATCGCCACGCCACCCTACGCTCAACCCAGCGATGAGTCATGCACCTGGTAGAGCTGGCCAGAGCGTATGTCGATAAATCGCTGGACGGTGTGGCGATGCACTGATGCAGCACGCGCCTGGTTGGCGGCAGGCGCGTTATTGATCTCTGGGTATATTGGGTACTTTTCTAAAATCGCGGCAAGTTGATCGGAGCCTCCCTAGGTAGCTGACAAGCTGCCCAACAATACAAGGAAGTCAATGCTGAGTTCACTGGTATCAAATGGTCAGCAACCAACGTCGGATCAATCAGAACTGGTGGTGCCCTGGTGGAGCTTTACGAAGACCATCCTGGCTGTAACCGCCCTGTCATTAGTACGTGATGGGCGGGTCGGACTGGACACCCCGATTCCTGGTCAGCCATTCACGTTGCGCCAACTGCTTAGGCATGAGGCAGGGCTCGCCGATTATGGTGAACTTGCAGATTATCACGCCGCCGTTGCCAACCATGAGGCTGCATGGTCAGCAGACGAAATGATGCAGCGCCTTGATGGCGCTCGGCTTCGATATACCCCCGGAACTGGATGGCGCTATTCCAATGTGGGTTACCTTCTCATAGGCAAGCTAATTGAACAGCTGACTGATGTGTCGCTTGAAGAGGCAGTGGGTCGATTCGCACTGACGCCTTTGGGGCTCTCGAGGGTTCGCTTCGCTAAAACGCCAGCAGACTTACAAGATACCCACCTAGGAAATACATCAAATTATGACCCCGGCTGGGTGTATCACGGCTTGTTAATCGGCCCCATTTCACAAGCCGCACTCTTCCTCGACCGACTTTTCGCTGGGCATCTGCTCCCCACAGGCTTGCTCCAGGACATGCAGATAGCAAAGGCATTGGGTGGTTCGATTCCAGGACGCCCATGGATTACACCGGGATACGGCCTGGGTTTAATGCGGGGTTCGATCGACGGTGGTTTTACCCTTTGCGGACACACAGGGTGCGGGCCTGGCAGCGTCATTGCCGTTTACCGTATCTGCGACGGCGACACATCGGCCTGTTGCGCTGTTTTCGGCGCAGGCACCCGTGAAGGCACCGTCGAAACCCTCGCCGCCGAGCAACTGATACAAGTTTTGCGGTCGGGGGGTAAAGTCGTCTGAGTCCTTCGATGTATTGGCCGGCGATCCGCTACTTATCGTGGCGCAGCTGGCGGCTCAAGGTCTGCAGCATCTCTATATTGACGGAGGTCAGGCCATCCAGGCTTTCCTCGCTGCGGGATTGATCAACGATATTACTATTGCGCGCATTCCAGTGTTGTTGGGCAAAGGAATTCCCTTATTCAGCCAGTTGGGTGGTGAGCTAAATTTAAGCCTGATTGACTCCTCAACGTCTGATAACGGATTTGTACAGAGTCGTTATCAAGTGCTCGCCCAGGCTTGCTCAGTTGACAAAACAGGATCTGATTGCAGTGCTTCTAGAGATTTGATGACTGCCCGCACGTCATTTGGTGCATAGCGACGTTCAAAGTCAGGTCGTAGCTAGCCGACCCACATTTGCAGGCGCTGGCCACCACTGGCTCGATGTCTCGAGGATGTTCTTGCTCGGCTGCCACATCAGTGGGGCACTGTTAAGTTATCGGAGATTGCAAAGTTTTAGAGTGGCTGAAACGAAATGACAAAAGAGACGGCACGTTACATCTTGATCACAGGCGCGGCAGGTACCGGCACCACGACCTTGGCGGATGCTTTAGCTAAGGAACTGAGCGCAACTCACCTGGAAGCAGATGATTTCTTGTGGCTGCCCAGTAACCCGCCCTATCTGCATCTGGCAGACAAAACGCTACGAGGAGAGCGCTTGCTACATGAAATGCGCGCTCATGACCGTGCAGTGGTTGCCGGATCAGTAATGGGCTGGGGTCAACCGCTTGAGAGCGAATTTGATCTTGTGGTGTTCCTTTATCTTCCGGTTGAACTCAGATTGGAGAGGCTAGAACGTCGAGAGGTAAAACGCTTCGGTCAAGCAAAGCCGGAGTTTCTGGCTTGGGCAGCTCAGTACGATGAGGGGGGCGTCCCTGGACGTAGCCTGGCCAGGCATCAGGAATGGCTGTCTGCGCTTACCTGTACGGTCTTAAAGCTTGAAGGGGACATGTCTGTTACAGATCGGGTGCGGCAAATACGGGATGCAGTCGACGGACTGAACCACACACCGTCAGTCATGTGAACGTGTGTTGGCTGTAGGCTTACGTCCAGCTTGCCAAGCGAGTGGAAGAGATGGGCCAGTCATTCAGCGGCACATTAAGGCAGTCAAAAAGCTCGAGGCAGTTATCCTGGATCGGCGCGTTCGCAATCAAAGCATGATGATTGCCGTGCTCTCGAGCAATACGGGCCGCACCAGAATTTTGTAGCAGTCGGCATCGAATGCCTGCCCTGTCAGTCTGGGGGCCAGTCTGGCTTCAGACTCGCAGGTATAGGTGCCGATATAGCGCCAGCTGTCCACGACGTGGTACTCCTCGATCTCGCCATGCTGCTCGTGCAATGCGATTGCGCCTGGATAGGGCCAGTGATGCACGGCCCAGCGTTCCAAGGCACTCAACAAGCGTTGGGTATGCGCCTTAGGGCTTTCTGCCCCTTTGCAGGCACCGGCGCACTTGCCTATCTGAGCCCGAAAGCAGCCCCGTCCCGTTGATTTATCCAGGCCCAGCAGGGTGTGGCAGAGCCGGTGCTCGTCCGCAATCTGCATCAGGGCTTCGGTGGCCATCCGCCGGTTACGGAAAAGCCCGTACAACTGTGGCCCGTCGCAGATGGTGGTGGTGTCGATGATTTCCAGTACCCCGTCGACAATCCGCAATGAGCACAGACGCTGTTGACGACGAAGTCGCTTGTTCTTCAAGGGTTGCAGTTCTTTGATCAGGCGGGACTCCAACAGCAGGGCGCCGATTTCTCCTGCGGTTTGCTGGTACTCGATCCGTTGTGTCTGGCGCAGCATTCGGGCTTCTTCCGGCGCGCGCAGGTGGGAAAGCAGTCGGCTGCGTATATCGATGCTTTTACCGATATAGAGCGGCATGGACTCGCCAGCAGCGTAAAAGAAATACACCCCGGGTGCTCGCGGGGCGGCCTCGACCTGAGCGCGCAGGTGGGTCGGGTATGTATAAACAAGGTCGGGGCGAGCAGTAGGGGCGGGCATGGGGTGCACCTTCAAGGTGGATCAGTAGGCCTATGTACCAAGCATGGCCAATTTCAGTTCGGGGCAATGCAATTGAACACCTCACCTCGCAGCTTTTACCAATAGTCCAGGCGTGATGTGCCAGAAGCTCGCTCAATGCCTGACGCGTCAGGGTATTCAGTGTCACGTATTACTGCTGTTTTGTACCACGGGAGTGCTACAAAACACATCGCAAGAACGCCTTGCTCTACGAGGATTGATCAACGGGAACAGTTATTGCTTGAAGGGCTGAGGGCGGAGGGAAATGCAGACAGCGCAGAATTGTGTGCGCTGTAAGGGTGCGTAAGTTAATCAGGAATTGCGTGTTTTCGAGCGCAAGCAGTTGACCTACTCAGAACAGTTTATAGGGAGCTATCGCTTGGAAAACCTGGTCATTCGTCATGCGCAACTAACGGATGCGGCGCAGCTCTGCAATGCCGAGCGTAAAACGGCCAAAACCCCCGGTTTGCTTGTCTCGCGGCCAGGTGAGTTTAACACTGCAGCCTTTGAGCGAAAAATTCTTGCCCTGAAGGATGATGGCCTTTACCTGGTGGTTGAATGGAATGACCAGATTGTCGGGCATGCTTTGCTTGAGCCAATCGGGCTTGAGGCCTTCAAGCACGTTATGAGCCTGACTATCGTTGTGCATCCCGACTATGTGGGGCAGGGTATCGGCCATGTGTTGATGACGCGCTTGTTGCAGTGGGCCGGGGATCGCCCGGGGCTGGTAAAAGTCGAACTGCGGGTGCGTGAGGTCAATCGCCGTGCGAGGCACCTTTATCTGAAGTTCGGCTTTGTGGAAGAAGGTCGTCTTGAAAAGCGTATACGCCTACCCGATGGCAGTCTGATCGCGGATATCACCATGGGCTGGTTCGCACCGGAGCACCGCTGAAGCAGCACTGGGTGGCAGCTTGATGCCCTGACGAACTTAAGCTGTCGTCTATAGTCAGAGGACCACCCTTATTCTGAGTCCTCGACCATGTTAACGCCTCGCTCACTGATTACAGCCATTACGTGTGTTGCGCTTGTTTGTGGCCCGGTCACTGCCTCGGCCGATCCAGGTAACGGGAACGGTAAAGGCAATGACAAAGGCGGTCAGCACTATGACCAGGATCATGGCAAGCAAGGTGGCCAGGGCAATAAAGGTAAAAAGTCAGGCGCTGACGACAGGGCGCATGGCCCGAGTATCAATCGTGCAGCCACGCTTGATATCATTCACGGGCATAGAGATTACTGGAGCCGAAGCCAGGCGCTGCCGCCCGGCATCCAGAAGAATCTGGCGCGGGGCAAGCCGCTGCCGCCGGGTATTGCCAAAAAGCTGGATGGCCGACTGGCCAGCAGGCTGCCTCATTACGAGGGGTACGAATGGCAGCAGGTGGGCACGGAGTTGATTCTGGTCTCCATTGCCACCGGGTTGGTTTATGAGATTCTCAATGGTGCCTTTGATTGATGTGACGCCGTTGTGTCGATCAGTGCCTGAAACTCCGGGCTTATCCCTCGCCTAGACCCGGGAAAAGCCCGGCCAGCCGGGGCAATGTGCCAGTGTTTATCACTAAGTGGCTGTTTTTGAATAAATTTATTTAAAAAGTGCTTCCCATATCCTCAGAGTGCGGGTATATTTGCGCTCGTTCTCACAGCGAACCCTTACAGGTTCACGGCGATTGGCAACATTCGCAAGCTGCAAGGACGTTAAATGAATGCCAGGCATTCATCGCAACAACTACAGGGGCGTCGCCAAGCGGTAAGGCAGCAGGTTTTGATCCTGCCATGCGTTGGTTCAAATCCAGCCGCCCCTGCCATTTTTCAGATCTTGTCCAGCATCGGGCAAGACTCTCCAAGCACAGCGTCAACGCCGTTCGGCCTGACGCAACCTCGCTAGTCACCCATCCCATACCAATTAATACCACTGTCTTTTTCTTGCCCATTCGGTTTGTGGCGGATCAGTCCTGCGCGTTTCTGCAGCTCAACCCATTGCCTGTGAAAGCAGTGCGTACTGGTGAACACCTTCAGTGCATTGCGGGGGTGTGCCGAGGGCCATTTGGGTCACCCGGTCTACTGGGCCCAGGCCGGCCCGCGTCAGCCATTCACACAGACCGCTGTTATGTGGCACATCGATACGCACAAACTGGCCAGGGATCCGTGAGAGCAGGGTGGCGATCAGGTGCCTGGCCTGCCGGGGATTTTGGGCAATCACCGGGCCAATGCAATGGCCCTTTCCGGCGCGGCGCAACAGGGCAAACGCCTGTAACTGGCCACCGCACTCGATACCGGCCGTGTGTTCGATAGTGTCGTGCAGATGGGCGAAAATGGCACTGCGATCCAGCCCGCTGCCAGCGTTGGCCAGTGCCAGTTGCCGTGCCTGATCCTCTGCGTTGAGGCTGCGGCAGTGTTCGTCTGCGGCCAGCGGTTCAAGGGCCATACATTGTGCCGGGCCCTGGCGCTGCTCGAGGGTGCCGAACTCGATAAAGCCCTGGCTCAGATACAGCGGTGCGCCTGCCGCCGAGGCATTGAGGATCGCCGTGGCCGGCTTGCAGGCCTCGAGCGCCAGCTCCATCAATCGGCGGCCAACACCCTGGCCCTGATAATCGGGGCTGACCACCACCAGGCCAATGGTTGCAAACGCACCTTGTGGGCAGGCGAACGCCGTGCCGATCAAGCGCTCACCTTCGCAGGCCGCAAAGCCTTTGCACAACCGGTGCAACAACGCCCAGTCTTCCAGGCGATGGGGCCAGTTCAGTTGCGCGGACAACCTGTGGGCGGCGGGCAAGTCGGCCCGGATCATGGCGCGGTAAGTGAAGGCAGCCTGTTGCGGCGCGGGCATGATGAAACTCCTGGAACATGTGCGCACTATCTACAGGTATTGCCGCCGCGCTTTCAACCCCCGTGTGCGACCTCATGCCTGGCCGACATGATGCTCGCCACCTGACGTGGCTGGCAGTTGAGGTAGGCCGAGGATTGCAGCCATTGCTGGTCGGGGTACCAGGCAAACATGAACTGGCCATTTTTGAGTTTATCTACGACCTGACGCGCCACTTGCGGGCGGACCGCCGGGCAGCCGAGGCTGCGGCCGATGCGGCCCTGGGTTTTGCTCCACAGCGGGTTCACGTAATTGGCGGGGTGGATCACGATCGCCCGTTCACGGGCCTGGTCATTGATGCCGGGCTCAAGGCCGTCCATGCGCAATGAGTAACCATGGCTGCCCACATAGCTTTCCTGGGTGCTGAACAGGCCGAGACTGGACTGGTTGCTGCCTTCGGTATTGGAGAAGCTGGTGGCGAAGTTCTCGCCGGATTGTTTTCCGTGGGCCACCAGATCACGCAGAACCAATGTCTTGCGGGTCAGGTCAAAGATCCAGAGACGGCGAGCGGTTGAAGGTTGCGAGAAGTCGATTACCGCCAGATGCCGAGCCTGTTTGGCTCCGTTATTGACCGCACACTGCATGGCGCTGAGGGCGCTTTTCAGGGCTTGGGGGTTGAGTTCCGGGGCGGCATGGCTGAGCTTGTTGAGCAAGAGCGGATTAGCAGCGTAGGCAGTAGTGCAGGTTGCGCTTAAGGCGATGGCTGCAAAGCAAAAACGGCGTAAAAAGTTGAGCATGATTTGCGTATTCTCGATGAAGTCAGACCAGTAATGCTGCGCCGATAACTTGGCGCTTGGGTTTTAACTGCTAGCCTGTGGGTTTGCCGTGACCGCTGATTGAGCTGAAGTTAAAGATGACGGCCCATAATTGGAGTAAAGCAGTTGTTCAAAAAACGCGCATTTTACTTGAGCATTGCCTTGCTGACTGTGCCACTGGTCGCTGTAGCAGATACCCTGCAGCCAGACACCGCAAGCCCGGTACAGCAGGCGCTTGGCCAATTGCCGCAAACCTGCCCGGGGCTGGCGCCACGGGTCAGCGAACCGATGCTGCGAATGCTGCAGGGGTTTTATCAGGGGCAGAATGACCAGCCGGTATGGTCGGTCAATGGTCGTTTGAGCGCCCTGCAAGGGGAGCTTGCGCAGTTGGCGGATGACGGTCTGGACCCCGACACCTACAAACTGCCTGTCGCTGGTGATCTGTGTGCCGATATCGGGATCAGCCAGCAGTATCTGCAAGCCTTGCAGGACCTGCACTATGGTCGCCTGCAGCAGTCGCGGTTCGAGCCGGTATGGCATGCCAGTGAGGTTGCACAAGACCGCCAGGCCCGCATCCTGGCCTTTGCCGGCCCGGGTCTGGCGGACTTGCCCCGGGCTTTTGAACAGGCGCGCCCGCAAAACGAGCTGTATCAAAACCTGCGCCGGGTTTATGCCCGCCAGCGCCAGCAACCCCTGCCACAATGGCAACCGCTGCCCAGCGGTCCGTTGCTGCGCCCTGGCACTGAGGATGCGCGGGTGCCCGAACTGGCCCGGCGGCTGGTCAGTGAAGGCTATCTCAACGCGATGCCGTTGACGGTCGATCATCATTACAGCAATGAGCTGGTGGCAGCGGTGAAGAGCTTTCAGCTCGATCACTCCTTGCAGGCTGATGGCGTCGTCGGTGCGGGCACCTTGAAAGAACTGAATATCAGCCCCCGTGAGCGGCGCGAACAGCTGCGCATCAATCTGGAGCGCTTTCGCTGGATAGCCCAGGATCTGGAGCCCGATATCCTGCTGGTCAATGTGCCCGCAGCGCAACTGACCGTGTACCGCAACGGTGTGCCGGTGTGGCAGACACGCACCCAGGTCGGCCGTGCCGAGCGCCAGACCCCGCTGCTCAAGTCCCGGGTCAATCGCCTTACGCTCAACCCGACCTGGACCATTCCGCCGACCATCTTTCGTGAAGACAAACTGCCGCAGATCCGTCGCGACCCGTCTTTCCTCAGCCGTCAGGACCTGCAGATTGTGGACAGCAACGGCCAGCCGCTGGCGGCTCAGGATATCGACTGGGATCGACCGGGCAACATCCTGCTGCGCCAGGGCGCGGGGCCGAGGAACCCGTTGGGCCGAATTGCCATCCGCTTCCCCAATCCGTTCTCGGTGTACCTCCACGACACCCCTAGCCAGGCCTTGTTCAGCAAGGGGCCACGGGCTTTCAGTTCGGGTTGCGTGCGAGTTGAAGCGGTGTTCCAGCTGCGTGACTTGCTGGTGACACCTGCCGAAAAAGTCCGTAGCGAGGAGCTGTTGGGTACCGGGCTGACCCATGAGTTCAGGCTGTCGAACCCGACACCGATCCTGATGACCTACTGGACCGCCCAGGCAAACAAGGACGGCAAGGTGACCTACGCACCGGATATCTACAATCATGACCCGGCATTGATTGCGGCTCTGGCCAGCAAAAAATAATTCGGCCATTGCGGACTTTCGTAGCAGCTGACGAACGCAGTCTCGCTCCGCTCGTCAGCTGCTACATAGTCTTGGGCAACTTGCCTCATCTGCAGGCGAGCCACTAGTATCCAGCTCCCGATTGTCGACCCTGAGAGCCCCCATGAGCTGCTGGCCCGATTCGCGTTTCACCGATCTGCTGGGTATCGCCCACCCCCTGATTCAGGCACCGATGCTGGGCGCTGGCGCCGATATCATGATCGGCGTGGCACAGGCCGGGGGGCTGGCCTCACTGGCCTGTGCCACGTTGAGCCTGGAGGCCATCCGCAGCGAGGTGGCAGCCTTTCGGGCTGCCTGCGACCAGCCGCTCAACCTGAACTTTTTCTGCCATCAGCCTCCGGAGTACGACGAGGCTGCCATCGAGCAGTGGAAGTCGCTGTTCAAGGCCTATTACAGCGAGCTCGGCGCCGATTATGACGCGCCCACTCCGATATCCAGCCGCGCGCCTTTCGATGAAGCCACCTGCGCCCTGGTTGAGGAATTGCGCCCCGAAGTGGTGAGTTTTCACTTTGCCCTGCCGGCACCGGAGTTTGTGGCCAGGGTCAAGGCCTGTGGGGCCAGGGTGCTCAGTTCGGCCACGACGGTTGACGAGGCGCAATGGCTGGAACACCACGGCTGTGACGCAATTATCGCCATGGGCTATGAAGCGGGCGGTCATCGGGCGATGTTCCTGCATCGTGAGCTGACCACGCAAATCGGCACCTTCGCTCTGGTGCCGCAAATCGTCGATGCCGTGTCGGTGCCGGTGATTGCTGCAGGCGGCATCGCCGATGCGCGAGGGATCGCGGCGGCGTTTGCACTTGGCGCCAGTGCCGTGCAAATCGGCACTGCTTACCTGTTTTGCCCTGAAGCAAAGCTGGCCAGGGCTCATCACCGTGCGTTGCGCGAGGCTCAGGCCAGTGATACCGCGCTGACCAATCTGTTTACCGGGCGGCCAGCACGGGGCATCGTCAATCGGGTCATGCGCGAACTGGGCCCGCTCAATCCCCAGGCCCCGGCTTTTCCGTTGGCCGGTGGCGTGCTGCTGCCGCTCAAGGCCAAATCCGGGGCTGACAGCGGCGACTTTATCAACCTGTGGGCGGGCCAGGCTTTCCCCCTGAGCCCCGGGCGCATGGCCGAGCTGACGTCGTATGAGCTGACACGCAAATTTATCGACGATTATGCCGCCCGCTCTACATGCCTATAGCAATTTTGCCCGGCATGGCTGGCGGTGCGAATCAGCAACATGATTGCACCTGCCACCGGCAGGCTTACCAGCAGTAATGCATAGCGCAGCGATTCAATACCGAAAGCCGGCTGCAGGGCATCGCTGAGCAAACCGGCCAGCAACGGCCCCAGGCCAATCCCCAGCAGGGTCGAAATAATGGTCTGCAAGGCCATCGCCGTACCCCGGCGGTTGGCCGGGACCAGTTGGGTGATCAGATTGAACGACGGCGCGACCCACCACACCGAAAAAAAGCTGTAGAGCGCGCACAGCAGCATCGCACTGGGCACCGGTACGCTGCCCACCTGCAGCCACACTGTGTTTGGCCACAGCAGGTAGGCGAACAGCGCACTGAGCGCTGTCACATGCCCTATGACCGGAATGCCCACTTGCCAGTGCGGGTTGCGCCGGGTCAGGTGGTCACTCAGCCAGCCGCTGAACAAGGCGCCGATCCCGGCAAAGCCGCCGCAGATAAAACCCGCCAGCAACCCGGCATGTTGCAGTGACAAACCGTGGGAGCGCACCAGAAAGCTGGTGTTCCACATGCCGATGGCATAAGAGCCCAGGGTGGTCAAACCACCCGCCATCACCAGGCAACGGTAAGCGGGCAGGGCCCAGAGTTTGCGTGCCTCGCTGCCCATGCTCTGCAGGGGGTGGGCCGCGTGGGCGCTGGCCAGGTCCCAGCGGCCACGCGCCGGGTCCTTCACCACAAAGGCCAGCAGCGTGGAGAACATCAGCGCCGGCATGCCGATCACGATAAACGCGGTGCGCCAGCCATAGTGCTCAACCACCCAGGCGCCAAGGCTGAGGCCGATCACTGCGGAGAAGGTCGGTGCCGCCGTGAAGCAACTGATGGCAAACGATCGGCGATGGGGCGGGTAGAGGTCGGCAATGATCGACATCGATGTCGAGGTGGTCGGCGACTCGCTCACCGCCACAGCCATGCGTGCCAGGGCGAGCATCCAGAAGCTCACTGCCAGCCCGCACAACATGGTTGCCACGGCCCACAGCAAACAGGCGATGGCCAATAAGCGGGTGCGTACCATACGGTCGGCCAGGCGACCGGCAGGCAGGGCAAGCAGGGCGAATACCGCGGCAAAGGCCAGGCCGGAAATCAGCCCCATCGCTGTGTCACTGACGCCGAACTCGGCTTTGATCGGCTCAATCATCACTGCCAGAATCTGGCGCCCGACAAAGTTGTCGGCAAACACCGCTGCCAGCAATAACAGCAAAGCATGGCTGCGCCAGCCGACATGAGTGTTGGACATGGTGGGTTTCCTGTGAGGTAAAAACGCCGAAGGCGCTGACCCGGTCAGCGCCTCCGTCAAGGTGCGACGCCTCAGGCCCGCTGGCGCGCCAGGGTCATGGCGGTGTCTTCGATCATGTCTTCCTGGCCGCCAACCATGCCGCGGCGACCCATCTCCACCAGAATCTCCCGTGCTGGCACGCCGTACTTTTTCTCGGCGCGCTTGGCAAACAGCAGGAACGAGCCATACACCCCGGCGTAGCCCATGGTCAGGGCATCGCGGTCGCTGCGGATCGGGAAGTCCATGATCGGCACCACCAGATCCTCGGCCACGTCCTGAATGCCAAACACACTGACCCCGGTTTCTATGCCCATGCGGTCGCAAACGGCCACCAGGATTTCCATCGGCGTATTCCCCGCGCCCGCGCCGAGCCCGGCCGCCGCAGCGTCGATGCGGGTGGCTCCGGCCTCGATGGCCGCGATGGAGTTGGACACGCCCATCGACAGGTTGTGATGGCCGTGAAAGCCGATCTCGGTGTCCGGGTGCAGGGCCGCACGCAGGGCTGCAACCCGCGCCTTGATATCGTGTGGCAGCATGTAGCCGGCCGAATCGGTGAGGTAGACGCAGTTGGCGCCGAAGCTCTCCATCAACTTGCCCTGTTTGACCAGCCCCTCGGGACTGTTCATATGGGCCATCATCAAGAAACCCACGGTGTCCATGCCCAGCTTGCGGGCATAGGAGATGTGTTGCTCGGACACGTCCGCCTCGGTGCAATGGGTCGCCACGCGGATGGTATTGACCCCCAGTTCATGGGCCATTTGCAGATGGTCCACGGTGCCGATACCCGGCAGCAGCAGGGCTGACACCCTGGCCTTTTTCATCATCGGGATCACGGCCGACAGGTACTGCTCATCGGTGTGCGCCGGGAAGCCGTAGTTCACCGAGCTGCCACCCAGGCCGTCGCCATGGGTGACCTCAATCAGCGGCACGCCGGCTGCGTCCAGGCCGCAGGCGATGTCTTTCATCTGCTGCAGGCTGATCTGGTGACGCTTGGGGTGCATGCCGTCGCGCAGGCACATGTCATGCACGGTAATTTTTTTGCCGCGAAGATCCATGATCGGCTCCTTAAGCGAGGGCAGGTTGGGGGGCTGATGCCTTGAGTTGCAGCTCGCCCTTGAGGATTTCCTCGGCGAACATCTCGGCGGTGCGGGCGGCCGCGGCGGTCATGATGTCCAGGTTGCCGGCGTACTTGGGCAAGTAGTCGCCCAGGCCTTCGACCTCCATGAAAATCGAGACCCGGTTGCCGTCAAACACCGGGCCGTTGACCAGCTTGTAGCCCGGTACATACTGCTGTACCTGCTCGATCATGCTGGCGATGGCCAGGCTGATCGCGGCTTGATCCGGTTCGGTTTCAGTCAGGCAATGCACGGTATCGCGCATGATCAGCGGCGGCTCGGCGGGATTGACGATAATGATCGCCTTGCCCTTTTTCGCCCCGCCCACCTGCTCGATGGCACTGGCCGTGGTGCGGGTGAATTCGTCGATATTCTTGCGCGTGCCCGGGCCCACCGATTTTGACGCGGCAGTAGCGACGATTTCGGCGTAAGCCACCGGCTGGACGCTGGACACGGCCGCCACCAGCGGAATGGTGGCCTGGCCGCCGCAGGTGACCATATTGACGTTCATGGCGCCGCGCTTGAGGTTGGCCTTGAGGTTGACCGGCGGTACGCAATACGGGCCAATGGCAGCCGGTGTCAGGTCGATCATCAGCACGCCCAGCTCGTTGAGCTTGCGGCTGTTTTCAGCATGGACATAAGCCGAGGTGGCATCGAAGGCGATCTGGATATTGTCTGCCAGCACGTGCGGCAACAGACCGTCGACCCCGTCACTGGTGGTCTTCAGGCCCATCTCGCGGGCGCGGCTCAGGCCTTCGGAGGTGGCGTCGATACCCACCATCCACACAGGCTCCAGCACTTCGCTGCGCAGCAGCTTGTAAAGCAGATCGGTGCCGATATTGCCCGGCCCGATCAGGGCACATTTGATCTTTTTGCTCATGGCTAAGGTCTCGAAGGGGGGTTAGGGCACAAAGCGCAGGTTGGCAGAGCCCAGGCCGCTGAGAGTCAGGCTGACCTCATCGCCGGGTTGTACCGGAACCAGCGGCGCCAGTGCGCCGGAAAGGATGATTTCGCCCTTGCGAAACGGGATGTCGAACTTGCCCAGGGTATTGGCCAGCCAGGCCACGGCCTCGCAGGGGTGGCCCTGTACCGCCGAGCCAAAACCATGACCGGCGGGCTGGCCGTTTTTCAGCAAGTGCAACTCGACCTTGGCCAGATCCAGCTCGCGCGGGTTGATGCGCTGTTCGCCCAGGGCGAATACACCGCAGGAAGCGTTGTCGGCCACGGTGTCCTGAATGCGGATTTTCCAGTCGGCAATGCGCGAGTCGACAATTTCGAAACACGGCACCACCCATTGGCTGGCTGCCATTACGTCTTCGGCGGTGATGCCGGGGCCGTGCAGGTCTTCGCCGAGGATAAAGGCGATTTCGCCTTCAGCCCGTGGCTGCACCAGGTGGTGGGCGGCAAAGCTCACATCGCTGTTGTCGGCGACTTGCATGCGGTCGGTCAAGAAGCCGAAATCGGGCTGGTGCACATCAAGCATGTCCTGCACGGCACGGCTGGTAACGCCAATTTTTTTGCCGACCACCTGCTCGCCCAGCGCCTGGCGGCGTTGCAAGAAACGCAGGGAAATGCGGTAGGCGGTGTCCAGGGTCAAATCCGGGTAACGGGCGGTCAATGGCTCAAGGCTGCGCCGCTCCAGCAGGGCGTGAAACAACTCGTCGCCCAGGGCTTCAATCAACTGTGTGTCCATAAATTGGCTCTCGGGAGGCTATGCAGAAAATCCTCTTGTGGGAGCGAGCCTGCTCGCGAAACTTCTTCGCGAGCAGGCTCGCTCCCACGGTTTGATGGTGGCTCAACCCGGCCAGACGCTCGATTCGGCGCCGCCGTCTACTTCCAGGATCTTGCCGGTGACCCAGCGTGAAGCCGGGCTGGCCAGGTACAGCGCTGCAGCCGCGATATCTTCAACTTCGCCCAGGCTTTGCAGCGGCGTGGCCTTGATCATGCCGTCGCGCATGGCCACCGGCAGCACGCCATTGAGGGCGGCAGTCAGTACCGGGCCGGGAGCAATGCCGTTGACCCGTACCTGCGGTGCAAAGTCCTGGGCCAGCAGGCGGGTCATATGGCTCAGCGCGGCCTTGGCGGTGCCGTAGGCGCTGAATTGGGTTTGCGCATAACGCGCCGCGCCCGAGGTGATATTGATGATGTTGCCGCTGCCGGCTTCGCGCATATGCGGCACGCACAGCTGGCTCAGGTGATAGGCCGAAGACACGTTGAAGCGCATGATTTCTTCAAAACGCTCCACGCTCAGGGTCAACGGGTCGTTGGGCCCGGCGCCGCCAGCATTGTTTACCAGGTGGGTGATGCTGCCCATCTGCTCGCGGGCCTGGGTGACCAGAGCGCTGCGCTGTTCGCTGTCATTCACATCGCAGCTCAGGGCCAGGGCCCGACGGCCGAGGCTGCGTACTTCTTCGGCTACGGCTTCAACGTCGGCCAGGGTGCGGGCAGCCAGAACCACGTCGGCGCCTGCTTCAGCATAGGCCAGGGCGATGCCGCGCCCGATGCCGCGGCCGCCGCCGGTGATCACTGCCACGCTGCCGGTCAGGTTGAAGCGCTGAATAATATTCATAAAAAGTCCTATTCCTTTTTAGGTAGAAAGCTAGCGGGGCGCCCACAGGTCGGGCAAGCCGGGATCACTGGCGGCAATCAGGCGCTTGAGCAGCACCTTGAGCGCCTGGGCATCACCGGGAGCGAGACGGGCCGACACGTTCTCTTCCACCGCCTTGGCCAGCGCCACCTGTTGCAGCGAGGCCTCGCGGCCGGTGGCGGTCAGCACATAGCGTGGCGCCTGCTGGCTGCCTTCGAGGGCGACCAGGTTCTGCTTTTCAAGAAAGCGCATGCTTGCCACGCTTACCACATGCCCGGTATAGCTGACGAAGTGATTGATTTCATCCAGGGTCAGGTTGTCGCGAATACACAGCACTGACAGGATAAAAAAGGCATGTTCGTCCAGCTGCTGGTTGCTCAGCAGGCGATGCAGGGCGTCGAGCAGCTGATAATGGGCGCGGCCCAGCAAGTAACCGAGCAGGTCTTCGGTGTAACTGCATTCCGGCGGTGGCGGGGTGGTTGCCAGGCGCAGCTCGCTGCGCGGCTTGCGGGTTGCCAGGGCATATTGGCCACTTTGAAAGGCCAGCGGTGCACGGTCACTGTGATCGAAGGCGAGTACTTCCCCGACGAATATCACATGGTCGCCGCCTTCATACTGAAAGGCCGTGCGGCACTGAAACCTCGCGGTGCAGTCCTGCAGAAGCGGCGCGGGGCTGATGCCGTTATCGAGCTCGATTTCGGCAAACTTGTTCTCGCCCTGCATGGCAAAGCGCCCGGAAAGCGGCTCCTGCTCTGTCGACAGTACATGCACGTTCCAGTGCGAACCGGCACTGAATACTGGCAGGCTGCGGGCGGACTTGGCCAGGCTCCACAGCACCAGCGGCGGGTTGAGCGATACCGAATTGAAACTGTTGGCCGTAATGCCAATGGGCGAGCCATCTTCGGCCTGGGTGGTGATGATCGTCACCCCGGTGGTGAAGGTGCCCAGCGCGGTACGGAATGCCTGCGGGTCAAAACTGCTTTGCACTGCCATGACGAACCTCATGGATTGAATTTTCGTGCTGGCAGTATTCCCCTGGCTTGCGGGGGCTACATCGTCTTAATGGACTAACGGATATGGCCGATTATCGTCCGATCGGACGAGGCATTGCGGGGCGCAGTTCGCTAGCGTCGGTTGATCGAACCGGTGTATCAGAGGACTTATCCATGACGTTCAGCAGCACTGCTCCAGAACAGCTGACCAGCCTGTTGGCGGCGCAGAAAAAAGCCTTTGTCGGCGCAGGCCACGTCAGTGCCGAGCTGCGTCGGGAGCGCATCCAGCGGGTGATCGAGTTGCTGGTGCGCTTCCAGCAGCCGCTGGTCGAGGCCATGGATGCCGACTTTGGCGGCAGGCCCCAGGGCTTTTCGTTGATGAATGACGTGCTGGGTTCCCTGGCCTCGCTCAAATACGCCCGCGACCATCTCGAGCACTGGGTTGCAGACGAGCCGCGCCAGGTGTTTGCGCCCTATGACCAGTTGGGCGCCAAGGCCTGGGTGATGCACCAGCCCAAGGGCAGTATCGGCATTCTCGGCACCTGGAATGCGCCGCTGTTCACCTTGCTCAGCCCCTTGGCCTGCGTGCTGGCGGCGGGTAACCGGGCGATTCTCAAGCCCTCTGAAGTGGTGCCGCGTACCGCCGATGTGCTTGCCGGGGCTTTTGCCGAGCTGTTCGATCCGCTGGAAATCGCCGTGGTCACCGGCGACGCCGAACTGGCGCAAGTGTTTACTGCGCAAGCCTTCGACCATCTGGTGTTTACCGGCAGCACTGCGGTGGCCCGCTCGGTGATGCGCAATGCGGCGCAAAACCTGGTGCCGTTGACCCTGGAGCTGGGCGGCAAGTCGCCAGTGATTATTTCCCGTAGTGCCGACCTGGCCAAGGCGGCCTTCAGCATTGCCGTGGCCAAGGCCAATAACGGCGGGCAAATCTGCATCAATCCGGACGTGGTGTATGTGCCCCGCGAACAGATGGAAGATTTCCTTGGCCTGCTGGGCGCGGCCTACAGTGAGCTGTTGCCCGCCACCGACGCCAATCCTGACGTGGTTGCGGTGGTCAACGACCGGCATCTGCAGCGTATCGAAGGCTATGTGCAGGACGCCCGCCAGCGTGGCGCGCGTGTCGAGCGCTTCCCTAGGGCTCTTGAGGTCGACGCGCTCACACGCAGGCGACCGTTGCAGGTGGTGATCAATCCGCCCCGCGACAGCCTGATCCTGCAAGAAGAAATTTTCGGTCCGGCACTGGTGCTGTTGCCCTATGAGCAGCTTGACCGTGCGCTGGCCGATATCCATTCACGCGAGCGCCCGCTGGCGCTGTACTACTTCGGGCAAAGTGAAGAAGAGCAGCGTCATGTGCTGCAAAACACGATTTCCGGTGGGGTCAGCATCAACGAGGTGATGATGCATGCGGCTTTGCACGATGCGCCTTTTGGCGGTATTGGCGCCTCGGGCATGGGCCATTACCACGGCCGCGAAGGGTTCCTGGAGTTCAGCCACATGCGCACCGTGTACAAGGCTGCGGCCCACGACCCGCGCCGCGAGTGGGGCCTGTTGCCGCCTTATGGCGAGCACTTTTTACCCGCCATGCAGGCGATGGTCACCGCCGACTGAAACCCGAAATGCCCTTGTGGGAGCGAGCAGGCTCGCTCCCACAAGGGGCGTTGCTCTTTAAATAAAAACAAGATTTGCTCTGGAGATTGACCTTGCAAAACCCTGCCGAAACACCTGAACAATCCACTGGCTGGCCCCGTCGTCACGTCCTCAAAGCGGGCGCCCTGGCCGTGGGTGCCGGGCTGCTGGGGCGTTTTGCCAATGCCGCTGAAGGCACCGCCATTTCGCCCGCCGAGTACCTGGCAATGGATGCCACCGACATGGCCCGCGCCGTACAAAAGGGCGAACTCAGCCCGCACGCTCTGCTGGCAGCGGCCATGGCCCGCTGTGATGCCGTCAACCCCAAGGTCAATGCCGTCAATATGCGCCATGACGACTACGCCCAGGCACTGCTCAAGGCCCGCAGTGCCAGCGGGACTGCGAATACCGGCGCACTGGCCGGGGTGCCGATCCTGATCAAGGACCTCAACACCTATCTGCAAGGTACCCGCACCACCAATGGCAGCAGGTTGTACAAGGACGCGCCACCAGCGCCCCACACCAGTACCCTGATTGACCGCTATCAGGCAGCCGGGGCCGTGCCGTTTGGCAAGACCACCTGCCCGGAATTCGGCCTGACCACCACCACCGAATCCCTGCTGTGGGGCCAGACCCGCAACCCCTGGAACCTGGCCAAAAGCGCCGGCGGCTCGTCCGGCGGAGCTGCTTCGGCGGTTGCCGCAGGTATTGTGCCGGTGGCCCATGCCACCGACGGCGGCGGCTCGATCCGCATTCCGGCGTCTTATTGCGGGCTGGTCGGGCTCAAGCCGACGCGTTACCGCACACCAAGCGGCCCGGGCAAGTACGAGGGTTGGTTCGGGGCCAGCGTGGGCAACGTGGTGTCGCGCAATATGCGCGATATGGCGCTGTTTATGGACGTGGGGCAGGGGCATGAGGCGGGCAGCCCGTATTGGGCAAAACCGCTGGTACGTCCTTACGTTGAAGAGCTGCGCACTGCACCGGGCCGTCTGCGTATCGGTGTGGTGCGTGACTCGTTGACCGGCTCGCCGCTGGACCCGGCGGTGGTCCGTGTGCTGGACGACACTGCCAAACGCCTGGCCGCCCAGGGCCATGAAGTTGAAGAATTGCGCCTGAGCATCGACCCGCGGCAGTTGTTCGGAGCCCACGGCTCGGTGGTTGGCGATGCCTTGCTGACCATGGTGCACGATCGCGAGCAAGTGCTGGGGCGCAGCGCCACGGCCGATGACTATGAACGCATCACTCAGGTGGTACTGGGCAATGCCCAAAAAGTCACTGGAGAGGGTCTGTACCGGGCGCGGCAGTCGTTCGAAAGTATTGGCGGTTATATGGAAGAGCAGTTCCAGAAGTACGACGTGATCCTGTCGCCGGTAACAGCCAACATTACCCCGGACCTGGGCCTGCTGAGCCTCAACCAGCCGTGGGACAGCTATGCCCACAACGCCATGGGCAGCGCGGCCTTTACCGTGCTGGCCAACGTCAGCGGGCAGCCGGCGCTGTCGTTGCC